>Ga0326726_10000589_pt1 | contig 33135 bp, 27 predicted proteins | sample MHFenrmetagenome_2_FD_207603 | JGI IMG/M metagenome (GOLD analysis project Ga0326726, IMG submission 207603) | Lab enriched peat soil microbial communities from Michigan Hollow, Ithaca, NY, United States - MHF15MN | ecosystem: Environmental > Terrestrial > Soil > Wetlands > Peat | place: USA...
CGCGCTATCTGTCGGTCGACGACGACTTCGTGCAGTACTTGCGCGTCATCCATCGCACGCTCAAGGCGGCTCCGAAGGCCTAGGTCTACGGCCTTTGGTAGAAGCACGCCGCGCTAGCGCACGGACGCGCCTTCTCCTCACATGGTCGATCGCGGCGCTCGCGCTCGCGGGCACCGCCGTACGTGCGCAAGACGTCACACGTGATCCAACGGCCCGGCGCGGCGAGATCGACATCACCTACCAATACTCGGAGGAGCAGAACCTCGAGACGTCGAACTTCGGCACGATCCCGACGAAGTTGTTGACGACGCAGTCGGTCGACTTCAACGTCCGCTACGCGCTAAAGGAACGTTGGACGATCGAGGGCGGATTGCCGCTCATCAGCCGCAAGTGGGACGGAGACGGGCAACTTCCCGAGGATCCGATCGGAGCCGCTCACGATCCGATGCGTTTCGTTCCGCCGCACCCGGAGGCGACGTTCGTCGACAACGGGCGTTACTGGACGTACTTTCAGGACTGGCGAGTCGGGGCGCGATACCTGCTGCTACGGGATCCCGTGATCGTCGAGCCGTATCTGATGCTCGGCTTCCCGGCGACGGACTACCCGTTCCTCGGGTCGGCGGTGCCGGGCGAGCATGTGAGGCGGCAGGAGATCGGATCGACCGTCGCGTACCGTCCCCCGTTCCTGAACTGGTACTTCAGCGTCGAGATCGGCTATCAGTACGTGGAGAAGACGCTCGACGTGAACAAGAACGCCACGCGCGTCGATGCCGAGATTGTTTACTTCGTGAATCCGAAGATCGCCGTGAAGTTGTTCGCTTCTTCGAAGAACGGCCACGGTATTCTCGTCCCTCCCATTGATTTTACGTCAGACGTCTTCTATCACCATGACCAACTCATACGGCACAACTACATCAACGCGGGCCTGGGTACGGACTGGTCTCTGAGCAGCCGGAACGTGGTTAACGTGTCGTGGATCCAAATGGTCCACGCGGAGGACATCTTCCATTTGCGTGGGGCGGTGAGCGTCTCGCTATCGCGCGGCTTCTGAGCTGACGTCACTATGGGTCCAAGTCTGAATCTCGAGCGGAGCGAGGCCACCGCGGCTCACCCGCTTGGCGTTTGAAGCACGGGCTGTCTTGCAACAGCGGCGACCAGACCAAGCCGTGGGCGGCGACGGCACGGTCGAGCAAGTCGAGTGCCTCTCAGCGCCGTCGCAGTGCCGCCCAGCGCAGGCGCAATAGCCACGCCGAGACGGCGAGCAACGCGAGCGCGGCCGCGCCGTAAGCGATTCGTTGCGCCGTGGGGCCGGCCCACGCTCGGGGCGCGTCTCGCGCTCCAGGCGTGCTCGCGCCGACATCGGCGACGCCGTGCTCTCGCAGCGTGGCAGGCAACCGTTCCCGCAGCAGGCGTTGACGTTCCTCCAAGCGGTCGATGACCGCAACGTAACGCGGCTCACTCGCGATGCGCTTGAAGCACGGGCTATCCAGCAGAAACCACGACCATGCCAAACCCCGAGTGTTCTTGACTCGATCGAGCATATCGAGTCCGCTGCCCACTTCGCCGAGCGTGATTTCCTTGCACGCATTCTGCAATTGAACCCACCACGCCTTCTCGAATATCGGCTGCCGGGACGCCACGTCCCATGCAAGGAATCGTGTCGCGATATCCTGCGCATCCGCTTCCTCACCGAGCGCCTGCAATGCATCGATGTAATTCGTCAGGGCTTGATCATCAACGTTGGTCGAGAACTCGGTACCGACGGCGATCTCGGGGAATCCCAATCTCTGCAATAGCCGCTTGGCGCTCGCGAAGTCGCCGGTCGCGTTATAGGCGAAGGCGAGGTCGTAGTACACGTCCAAATCATTGGGGTTGTCGATGATCGCTTCCTGCGCCTTGTCGATCAGATCGTTGTAGCGTCGCTGAATCAAGAGCAGTCCGATTCCGGAGTCGGGATCGAACTCTTTCGCTTTGTCCCAATCGCCGATTCGCGCGTAGAGCTCGGCGATCTGCCACTTCGTGAACGCATCGTCAGGCTGGAGCCGAAAAGCCTTGAGGCCCCAGGCGATGGCCACATCGAAATCTCCCATCAGGTCGTACAGTCGTGCGAGTGCGAGGTAGCCGCGTGCGTTAGGAAATCGAGACTCGACGGCGTTCGCGAGCTCCATGAGCCGATCTGTCCCTTCGATCGTGCCGAGGTATTCCCCGTAATCTGCATAGCGCGACAGCGACTGCCGGTCGAGGTCGAGTGCCCTACGGAAATACTTGTCCGCGGCCGCCGGTCCCTGGTGCGTCAAGAGCCATTGGCCATATGAAACGAGCGCATCGACGTTGTCTGGGTTCAGCTCGATCGAGCGCTGGTACGCCGCCTCGATGCCGGTCGAGCGGCTCCGCATTAGATACAACGCCAAGGTGTAATACGTGTCGGACAAGTCCGCGGGCGTCGCTTGGGTGTCTGGCGACGCCGCGAGATTGAGTGCCTTGTCGAGCGGAGCCTTGGCTCGATCGACGGCGCCGAGGTACAGCAACGCGCCGGCGAGGCGGCTGTACGCGGCCAGCGACGTGCTGTCCGCAACCGTCGCCCTGCGGTAGAGGTCGATCGCTTTCTCCATCTTCGGCTCGTCGACCGTAATGTCATCTCGCACCTGCTGCTCGTAATGCCGCCCGAGCGTCACGAGCATTTGCGCGGACTGACCTTCGGACGTGGGCATCGCCGCGATCGCTGTCACGGTGTGATCCGTTCCTGGGACGAGGAGCGACGAGACTTGCATCGCGATTTCGCTCTGCATCACAGCGAGCTCCGGCGCGGGACGCTCGTATCGAAAAGACCCGATGCCGAAACCGTTGGCGTTGAGAACCTCGACGAGCACCGTCAGCGTCTCGCCTCGTCGACGCACGGTCCCGTTGATCAAGACACTGACGCCGAGATTTTTCGCGACCGTCCGCAGGTCGACGTCTCGGTCGCGAAAGCTGATCGAGGATGGGCGCGCCGCGACGCTGAGGCCGGGCAAGCCCATCAGCCGGTTGCGCAGCTCGTCGCCGAGGCCCTCGCTGATATAAGCGTCATCGGCATTCGCGGTGTCGTTCGCGAACGGCAAGACGGCAACGGTCTTTCCCGTTGGACCGGGAGTGAGCGCGTCGTGCGCGTAGTGCTGGACGAGGAACGCACCGGCCCCAAGCGCCGCAACTATGACCAGGCCATAGGCGATCCGCCGCGCGACCAAACGCCGCGGCGCCAGTGCCGGGCCGGTCCTTGCAGCAACCGACTCCGCGCCGAAGGAAGTGTCGGTCGTTTCGATCCCCGAGCGGCGCGCGAGTCGGCGGAGGTCCACAACGAGGTCGCGCATCGTCTGATAGCGATCCGCGGGCTCCGGCTCGAGCGCCTTCGCGACGATCGTGCGCAGCTCCGCCGGCACTTGCTCCCCGAGCGGCGGGATCGGCTCCGGTTCGCCTCCGCGGCGCAGAGCCTCTCGGTCTGCCGACGGCCGCGATCCCGACAGCAGCTCGTACAACACCAAACCGAACGAGTACACGTCGCTGCGCGCATCGAGCGCCAGGCCCTGCATCTGCTCAGGCGACATGTACGCCGCGGTGCCGACGAGGGAGCTCTTCCCATCGGCACGCATCGCCGCCAGCGCATCGTCCGCAAACGGATCCGCTTCGAACAACTTCGCGAGACCGAAGTCGGCAAGCTTCGCGTAGCCGTTCTTCGCGAGCAGGATGTTCTCGGGCTTGATGTCGCGGTGCAGAATGCCGGCGTCGTGCGCGGTAGCGATGCCATCGGCCACGCCGATCAACAGCTCGACGATGGGTCGCCAGCCGCGCGGTCGGGCGGCCCACTGCCGCAGCGTGCCGCCGTCGACGTACTCCGTGATCAGGTATTGCCGATCGAGATATTCACCCGCGTCATACACGGTGACGATGTGCGGATGGTTCAGCGACGACACCATCTGCGCTTCGCGTTGGAAGCGCCGTCGCGCCTCGGGATCGGCGAGGTTCTCGGGCAGAACCTTGATCGCGGCCGGCCGGTTCAGTCGGGTGTCCGTCGCCCGATAGACGACTCCCATCCCGCCGGCACCGAGCGGACCGTCGATCCGATAACTACCGATCAACGTCCCGGTCGAGATGACGCCGCCAGCTCCGGCGGCAGGCTCGTAGCCCGGCAGCGCGGTGTCTAGCTGGCCGGCGAGCAGCGACTCCACGCGCTGCCGCAGATCGAGATCGTCGCCCGCTCGCGAGGTAACGAACGCTACGCGCTCCCCGATCGGCTTCTTCAGCGCCGCTTCGTATAGCTCACCGATTCGGTGGTCGCGCTCGCTCATCTCGCGATCGATAGAGATTAGGCGCAGCAAGCATAGGCCGCCCCGTTCGACAAACCAAATGCGGTAGCATCCCAGGCGCGCGGCCCGGCCAGCGACTACCCACGTTCAGCGCGCGTTTCGCGTTCCAGCCGTGTTCACACCGACATCGGCGACACCGTGCTTTCGCAGCGTCGCAGGCAGCCGTTCCCGCAGCAGACGTTGACGTTCCTCCAAACGGTCGATGACCTCGACGTAACGCGGCTCGTTCGCGATCCGTTTGAAGCACGGGCTATCCTTGAGGAGCCATGACCACGCCAAACCCCGAGTGTTCTTGACTCGATCGAGCTTATCGAGTGCCTTGGCTAGGTCGCCGAGCGTGATTTCCTTGCAGGCCTCTAACGATTCGGACCACCACGACTTCACGAATATCTGCTCGTCCCCCGCGAACCATGCAAGGAATCGTCTCGTGATGTCCTGCGCTCCCGCTTCGTCGCCGAGTTCTCGCACTGCGTCGATGTAAGTGTTTATCGCTTGATCATCGACGGCGGTCGAGTACTCGGTACCGCCGGCGATCTCGGGGAATCCCAATCTCTCCAATAACCTCTTGGCGCTCGCGAAGTCGCTGGTCGCGTTATAGGCGAAGGCGAGGTAGTAGTACACGTTCAACTGATTGGGGTTGTCGATGATCGCTTCCTGCGCCTTGTCGATCAGATCGTTGTAGCGTCGCTGATATAAGAGCAGGTCGATTCCGGGGTCGGGCTCGAACTCTTTCGCTTTGTCCCAATCGCCGATACGCGCATAGAGCTCGGCGATCTGCCACTTCGTGAACGCATCGTCAGGCTGGAGCCGAAAAGCCTTGAGGCCCCACGCGATGCCGACGTCGAGATCTCCCATCAACTCGTACACCCGGGCAAGCGCGAGGTAACCGCGCGCGTTGGGGAATCGAGACTCGACGGCGTTTGCGAGTTCCACGAGCTCGTCTGTCCTTTCGATCGTGCCGAGGTATTCCGCGTAATCTGCATAGCGCGACAGCGACTGCCGGTCGAGGTCGAGCGCCCTGCGGAAGTACTCGTCCGCGGCCGCCGCGCCCAGGTGCGTCAAGAGCCATTGGGCATATGAACCGAGCGCGTCGACGTTATCTGGGTTCAGCTGAATCGAGCGCTGGTACGCTGCCTCGATGCCGGTCGAACGGTTCCGCATCAGATACAACGCCAATGTGTAATACGTGTCGGACAGGTCCGCGGGCGTCGCTTGAGTGCCAGGCGATGTCGCGAGGTCGAGTGCTTTATAGAGCGGTGCCTTGGCTCGCTCGACGTCGCCGCGATACACCAGCGCGCCGGCCAGGCGGCTGTAGACGGCGAGCGAGTTGCCATCCGCCTCCGTCGCTCTGCGGTACAGGTCGATCGCTTTCTCCATCTTCGGCTCGTCGACCGTAATGTCATCTCGTACCTGCTGCTCGTAATGCCGGCCGAGCGTCACGAGCAGCTGCGCGGACTGACTTTCGGGCGTGGGCGTTGCCGTAGTCGCCGCGACGGCGCGATCCGCCCCTGGTATTAGGAACGACGAGACCTGCCTCGCGATCTCGCTCTGCATCACAGCGAGCTCCGGCGCAGGACGCTCGTAAGGAAAGGACCCGATGCTGAAACCGTTGGCGTTGAGAACCTCGACGAGCACCGTCAGCGTCTCGCCCCGTCGACGCACGCTCCCGTTGATCAAAACACTGACCCCGAGACTCTTCGCGACCGTCCGTAGATCGACGTCGCGAAAGCTGATCGAGGATGCGCGCGCCGCGACGCTGAGCCCGGGCAATCCCACCAGCCGGTTGCGCAGGTCGTCGCCGAGGCCCTCGCTGATATAAGCGTCATCGGCATTCGCGGTGTCGTTCGCGAACGGCAAGACGGCAACGGTCTTTCCCGTTGGACCGGGAGTGAGCGCGTCGTGCGCGTAGTGCTGGACGAGGAACGCACCGGCCCCAAGCGCCGCAACTATGACCAGGCCATAGGCGATCCGCCGCGCGACCAAACGCCGCGGCGCCAGTGCCGGGCCGGTCCTTGCAGCAACCGACTCCGCGCCGAAGGAAGTGTCGGTCGTTTCGATCCCCGAGCGGCGCGCGAGTCGGCGGAGGTCCACAACGAGGTCGCGCATCGTCTGATAGCGATCCGCGGGCTCCGGCTCGAGCGCCTTCGCGACGATCGTGCGCAGCTCCGCCGGCACTTGCTCCCCGAGCGGCGGGATCGGCTCCGGTTCGCCTCCGCGGCGCAGAGCCTCTCGGTCTGCCGACGGCCGCGATCCCGACAGCAGCTCGTACAACACCAAACCGAACGAGTACACGTCGCTGCGCGCATCGAGCGCCAGGCCCTGCATCTGCTCAGGCGACATGTACGCCGCGGTGCCGACGAGGGAGCTCTTCCCATCGGCACGCATCGCCGCCAGCGCATCGTCCGCAAACGGATCCGCTTCGAACAACTTCGCGAGACCGAAGTCGGCAAGCTTCGCGTAGCCGTTCTTCGCGAGCAGGATGTTCTCGGGCTTGATGTCGCGGTGCAGAATGCCGGCGTCGTGCGCGGTAGCGATGCCATCGGCCACGCCGATCAACAGCTCGACGATGGGTCGCCAGCCGCGCGGTCGGGCGGCCCACTGCCGCAGCGTGCCGCCGTCGACGTACTCCGTGATCAGGTATTGCCGATCGAGATATTCACCCGCGTCATACACGGTGACGATGTGCGGATGGTTCAGCGACGACACCATCTGCGCTTCGCGTTGGAAGCGCCGTCGCGCCTCGGGATCGGCGAGGTTCTCGGGCAGAACCTTGATCGCGGCCGGCCGGTTCAGTCGGGTGTCCGTCGCCCGATAGACGACTCCCATCCCGCCGGCACCGAGCGGACCGTCGATCCGATAACTACCGATCAACGTCCCGGTCGAGATGACGCCGCCAGCTCCGGCGGCAGGCTCGTAGCCCGGCAGCGCGGTGTCTAGCTGGCCGGCGAGCAGCGACTCCACGCGCTGCCGCAGATCGAGATCGTCGCCCGCTCGCGAGGTAACGAACGCTACGCGCTCCCCGATCGGCTTCTTCAGCGCCGCTTCGTATAGCTCACCGATTCGGTGGTCGCGCTCGCTCATCTCGCGATCGATAGAGATTAGGCGCAGCAAGCATAGGCCGCCCCGTTCGACAAACCAAATGCGGTAGCATCCCAGGCGCGAGAAACGAGCGGCCGGCAGAAGGCGTAGCCGACACGCTGCACCGTGCTAATCACCGGCGCGCCGGTCGCGGTCGTCGAGCGCGCGGCGAAGCTCTGCCTTCGCAACGACCTCGTCATTTTCCCCCGCAATTCCCAGGGCGCTCCCCCCACAGGATGGTAGCACCCGTGGACAATCGGACGAGCCTTCGCGAACCCCGCAAGTCGTGACCACGCAAGCGCGGAGCGTTTTACTAAGCAGTGGTCGCGTGCCCCGTGCTAGATTGGGGCTGTCTCGATTCTAAGAGGAGATGTCGGATGCGTGCTTCGATTGCTTTTGCCGTCGGTGCCGTTGCGTCTGTCACGTTTTTCGCCTCCTTCGATGCGCATGCGTGCGGAGAGAGCTTGTTCCGCGTCGGTAGGGGCGTCGCGTATCGCGCGCAGACCGCGCCGCTGCCGGGCAACGTGCTCGTCGTCGCGCCGAGCGCGGAGTCGAAGGAGCTCGCGGAAAGGCTGGCGGCAGCGGGACACAAGGTCCGCGTCGTGGATTCGCCCGAGCAAGTTGCGCAGGAGATTCGCAGCGGCAAGTACGACGTCGTGCTCGCCTCGTACAACGATCGCGGGCTGATCGAAACCGATTCGGCCGGTGTCGCGAAAGCGCCCGCGTACATTCCCGTCACGACCGAGGACGCGCAGAAGGCCCTCGCCGCCAAAGCGTATCCGCGCTATCTGTCGGTCGACGACGACTTCGTGCAGTACTTGCGCGTCATCCATCGCACGCTCAAGGCGGCTCCGAAGGCCTAGGCCTACGGCCTTTGGTAGAAGCACGCCGCGCTAGCGCACGGACGCGCCTTCTCCTCACCTGGTCGATCACGGCGCTCGCGCTCGCGGGCACCGCCGTACGTGCGCAAGACGTCACGCGTGATCCAACGGCCCGGCGCGGCGAGATCGAGCTCACCTATCAGTACTCCGAGGAGCAGAACCTCGAGACGTCGAACATGGGCACGCGGCTAACGCCCGTGCTGACGACGCAGTCGCTCGATTTCAACGTCCGCTATGCGTTGAAGGAACGTTGGACGATCGAGGGCGGGTTGCCGCTCATCAGCCGCCAGTGGGGGGGAGACGGACGTCTTCCCGAGGATCCCGCCGGAGCGAATCACGATCCCAGGCGGCTCGTTCCGCCGCACCCGGAGGATGCGTTCACCGACGACGGGCGTTACCACACGTACTTTCAGGACTGGCGGCTCGCCGGGCGTTACTTGCTGCTGCGCGATCCCGTGATCATCGAGCCTTACCTGATGCTCGGGTTCCCGTCGACGGACTACCCGTTCCTAGGTTTGGCCGTGCCAGGCGAGCATGTGAAGAGGCAGGAGATCGGCTCGACCTTTGCGTATCGCCCGCCGTTTCTGAACTGGTTCTTCAGCGTCGAGATCGGCTATCAGTACGTGGAGAAGACGCTGGGCGTGAACAAGAACGCCACGCGCGTCGATGCCGAGATCTTGTACTTCGTGAACCCGAAGATCGCCGTGAAGCTTTTCGCCTCCTCGAAGAACGGCCACGGTATTGAGCCTCCCGTTCCCGATCTAACTTCCGACATCTGGTATCACCATGACCAGCTCGTGCGTCATAACTACATCAACGCGGGGCTCGGCGCGGATTGGAAGTTGAGCAGCCGCAACGTCGTGAACTTCTCGTGGATCCAAATGGTGCATGCGGAAGACATCCTCCACCTTCGCGGAGCGCTGAGCTTCTCGCTATCGCGCGGTTTCTGAGCACCTTGGAGCGAGCGTGCGGATTTTCTACAGCACCTTCTAATCAAGGCCGTTAGAACCCACGCCTGTGATCGCAACGCGGCCCTCAGTTGGTATGGGCTGGCACGACGTCCGCAACGCCATACTCTTTCAACGTAGCAGGCAAACGCTCGCGCAGCTGCTTCTTGCGGTCTTCGAGATGATCGACCGCCGCCTTGTAGCGCGGCTCGTCCGCAAGCCGCTTAAAGCACGGACTGTCTTGCAGCAGCGGCGACCAGACCAAGCCGTGAGAGTTGACTGCACGATCGAGGCTGTCTAGCGCGTCGTCAGGCTTGCCGAGCTGCACTTCGCCGCAGGCGAAGAGCGTATTGACCCACCATGAATGCGCCATACCCTCCTGAAACAACTTCACCATATGTGCGGCGCGGGACTGCGCGAGCTGCGCCACGACGGCATCGTTGCCGCCAAGGGCTTGGTGGGCGTCGACATAGCTCGCAAAGGCCTGAGGCACGTAGCCACCGCCCGGATCCCAGTCCATGAGCTGGGGCATGCCCATTCTTTCCAACAGATACTTGGCTGTCGCGAAGTCCTCGGTCGCGTTGTACGCGAATGCAAGGAGGTACTCGGCCTGGAGATTGTCCGGCTGCTCGATAACCACCGTCTGGGCGAGGTCGATCAGCTCGTTGTAGCGGCGCTCTAACCAGAGCCGTCCGAGGGTCGGCTCCGGATCGTATTGGGTTGCTCTGGCGGAGTCGCCGATACGCGAGAAGAGCTCGGCCACTTGCCAGCGGGTGACCTCGTCGTCGGGCTGCAACTGCAGGGCCTTCAGGCCCCATGCAATGCCGACGTCGATCTCGCCCGTGTACTCATACAGGCGCGCGAGCTCCCGATAGCCTCTTCCGTTTGGGAAGCGCGTGGCAATCTCGCGGCCTAGTTCATGGAGCGCGTCGACTTCGTCCATCGAGTCGAGGTACGCGGCATAGTCGGCGTAGCGCTCGAGCGACTGGCGATCGAGGCGAATCGCTTCGCGATACAGCGGATCGGCCTCTCGAGGCTGCCCGTGCGCCAGGAGCCATTGCGCATACCCGGCGAGCGCCTCGACGTTCTTCGGGTTCAGCGCGAGCGCCCTCCGGTAGGCGTCCCCAGCGTCGCCTTGACGGGTGCTGATCAGATAGATGGCCGTCGTCCGGTAGACGTCCGAAAGCTCGGCGGTTGCGGAGCTTGTGTCGACCGATTCGGAGAGCTTGATCGCGGCCAGCAATGGACCGCGGGCTTCCTCGATGGCCCCTTTGTAGACGAGCGCCGAGGCCAACCGGCTGTGCGCCGCGATTGAGCTGGGGTCGGCGACCGTCGCACGCCGGTAGAAATCGATGGCCTTGTCGAGCGCTTTCTCGTCGACCGTAACGTCGCGGTCCCTGGCCTCGTGGTCATAGTGGCTGCCGAGCAGCACCAGCATGTTCGCCGATTCGGTTTGCGCCGTCGGCGTAGGCGGGGGCGCCGCCAGCGACGCGCTCGCGGCGGGCACGAGCTGTGCGCCGACCTCGGACGCGATCTGCTGCTGGAGCGCTTGCAGGTCTTGCTCCGCGCGCTCGAACGTCATCGCGGGCCGGATCGCGAAGCCCTTGTCGTCTAGCAACTCGACGTGCACCTCGAGCGTCTTGCCGTGTCTACGCAGCGTGCCGTTGATCAGCGTCCCGACGCCGAGGGTTCGAGCGATCGTTCGCAGGTCCGCATTCTGGCCCCGGAAGCTCACCGAGGACGCACGGGCTTGGACGCTGAGGCCCTGTATCCCCATGAGCCGCTCGCGCAGCGCGTCGCCGAGGCCCTCGCTGATCGGCACGTCTTCGGGATTGCCTGTCTCGTTGGTGAACGGCAGGACGGCGATGGCCTTGCCGCCGGCCGTTCCGTTGAGAGCGGTGCGATAGTAAGCAGCGAGCGCCACGACGGCGACCAGCGCGCAAGCTGCGGCCGCAATCACGGAGGGCCGCCGCCAGATTCCCTGGCCGCGCGTTCCCGCGGCACCGGGCTGGGCAAGCGTGCCGAACGGTCCGCTCGGCAGGTTGTCCTCGAGCCCGGAGCGCCGCACGAGCCTGCGCAGGTCGACGACGAGGTCTCGCATCGTTTGGTAGCGATCCGCGGGCACCGGTTCGAGCGCTTTCGCCACCATCGCGCGCAACGGCGGCGGCAACTCCTCGCCGAGCGGCGTTATAGCGTGCGCGTCGCCACTGGGGAGCGGCCGCGTCCCCGACAGCAGCTCGTGCAGCACGAGCGCAAACGAGTACACGTCGCTGCGCCCGTCGAGCGGGCGGCCTTGCGCCTGCTCCGGCGACATGTACGCCGCCGTGCCGATCAGCGTGCTGTTGTCCCCGGCCTTGATCGCCTCGAACGCATCGTCAGCCAGCGGATCGACCTCGAGCAGCTTCGCCAAGCCGAAGTCGGCGAGCTTCGCGTAGCCGTTCTTCGCGAGCAGGATGTTCTCCGGCTTGATGTCCCGGTGCAGGATCCCGGCCTCGTGCGCCGCGGCGATCCCATCGGCCACGCCGATCAAGAGCTCGACGATCTGTTGCCAACCACGGGGCTGGGCGGCCCACTGTCGCAGCGTGCCGCCATCGACGTATTCCGTGATCAGGTACTGTCGATCTTGGTATTCGCCCGCGTCGTACACCGTGACGATGTGCGGATGGTTCAGCGAGGACACCATCCGCGCTTCGCGCTGAAAGCGCCGCCGCGCCTCCGGATCGGCGAGGTTCTCAGGCAGCACCTTGATCGCCGCGGGGCGGTTGAGCTTCGTGTCGGTCGCGCGGTAGACGATGCCCATGCCGCCCGCGCCGAGCGGCCCGTCGATACGGTAGGTGCCGATCTGGGTGCCGGCCGCGAGCATCGATCCGCCCGCGAGATCCTGACCCGGCAGCTCCGTGTCTTGCTGGCCTTTGAGCAGCGCCTCGACGCGTCGGCGGACATCGTCGTCACCGTGGGACTGCGTCGCGACGAACGAAGGCCGCTCCCCGATCGGCCTCTTCAGCGCGGCCGCGTAGAGTTTGCGGATCAGATCTTCACGTTCGCTCATTTAGTAAGTCGGCCGACCTAGGCGCGCGAAAGCATAGGCCCGCGCACCCGGGCAAACCAGCCAACGATCGCGTTGCCACTTCGGACGTGCACAATTCAATTGGCGAATGCGCGATCTGACCGTACGGCTAAGGCGACGCTCGCGCATTTCCCCTTCGATTCCCCCGCGGTTCCCCCGACAGTGTCGAGCCGTTTCGGCGGAAACGTCCCGCGCATAGACGACGAGGCCGTGCATTTCGCGCATTCGAAGACCTCGTCGAAGAACGGACGCGCTATCCTCTCCTCAGCCGACGGACTGCGACGGAGTATTGGCATGGATTGGACGCTCAGAGCGTGGCGCTGATCCGAATGGTGCGTGTTGGAAGGCGCCTTCGACCTGCGCGGCGTGCGGCGCGCCTCCCTGAGCGAGGAACCGCCGCCATGACACTTCGCATCGCCGTGCTCACCGCATTGCTCGTAATCCGCGCCGCCTATGCACATCATTCCGCGGCCGTGTTCGATTCGGAGAAGGTGATCGAGCTCCGCGGAGTCGTCGTCGACTTCAAGCTACGCAGCCCCCATTCCTCGTTCGTCATCGACGCTCGAGCGTTTTCGAAGAAGGGCGTCGAGATCGGGAGCGGAGTCGCGCGTTGGGAAGTCGAGTCGGAGTCCGTGCCGGTGCTGCGCTCTCAAGGCATCGAGCCCGGCACGTTCGAGCCGGGCGACGCGATCACGATCACCGCCTGGCCGCACCGCGATCCGAGCTTCAAGTTCGCCCACTCGCTCGCGATCAGAGACGCGTTCGGCGGCGAATACGTCATGACGAACAGCAACCGCCTGTACAGCCCTTCGATCCGTGCCGCCGCCGGCGTCGCTCCCAAGCGCGGTGCCGACGCGCCGGCCCGCGCGTCGGGAATCGCACGGCTGCAAGGACGTTGGCAGCAACCGTTCACCCGCTTCGGAGCCGGCCCCGGCCTGCCGCTCAACGGTGCAGGCATGCGCGCGTGGCGGCACTATGACCGCAAGCAGTCGCCCGCGAACGTCTGCGAGCCGATCAATGTCCCGGACATCTTCTTCTCGGCGTTTTTCCTGTTCGAGATCCAAATCGACGAGCGCACGGCGATGCTCCACAACGAATATTTCGACGTCGTGCGCACGATCCCGCTCGCAGGTGCGCCGTCGGCCGCCGACGCGCGCGCGCTCTTCGGGCGCGCGGTCGGACGCATCGAAGCCGACACACTCGTCGTCGAGAGCCGCGACTTCCCGCCGTCGCGCTGGGGGCTCGGAGTGGAGGAGGCGCATGGCGCCGACATCCCGTCTAGCGAGCGCAAGACTGTCACCGAGCGGTTCACGGCGACGCCCGATGGTCGCACGCTCGTCTACGAATACACGCTCGAGGACGCCGCCTACATGACGGGTTCGCAGAGCGGTCGCATAGAGCTCACGCGCGTCCCGGACGATGCGCCGTTCTATGCATTCGATTGCGACACCGAGAGCGCGGCGATGTGGTCGCGGCGTCGCGGCGACGCGCCGCTGCGCGTCGATCCCGCGCTGTAAAGCGCCGACGAGCGCTCTTGCGCGTCAGACGCCGAGCACGAAGCGAATCAAATGATCCGGATTGTCGCGCGGCTCGATCCCGAGCGAGATCACGCCCGTGCCCTTGAGCTGGTAGAGCTCGCGCTGCACGAGCGTCGGCGTGCCGCCGTGAGCGTCATCGATATAGGTGCCGTTCGTGCTGTGGTCCTGAAGGAAGAACTTGCCCGCCACGCACTCGATCGACGCGTGCCGCCGCGACACGAGCCGGTGATCGACCTTGAGGCGGCAGTCGTCGTCGCGGCCGATCAGGCACGCGGAGGATTGCGGGTCGACGCTCCATTCGCCTGAGCCGTAGCGCAGAGCGAGGCGCGCGACGATCGTCTTCGTTTGCAGCGGCGGGCGGTAGTCCGTGAGCGCCTGCTTGTCGTTCGCGAGCAGGTAGATGTCCATCGGCTCGGACTTGCCCTTGACCGGCACCTTGCGGATCAGCCGCAGGTTGCGCCAGCGGCCGGGCTCGGTGAGCTGCGCCTGCGCGGCGGCCGTCATCACGATCTCGAAGCGTTTCGCGATGTCGGCCATGCGCGCCGCGACGTTCACGACGTCGCCGTAGAGCTGCTCCGTCTCGCGCAGCACGCCGCCGACGTGCAGCCCCGCATGCATCGACAGCGGCTCCTCGTAGGGCAGGTCGCGCATGCTGACGGCCGAGACGAGCGCTGCGTCGATCGTCGGGAACATGCAGAGCATCCCATCGCCGCGCAGCTGAATGACTTGACCGCCGCCGTCGACCGTGAGCGCGGACCATAGGTCCAACGTGCGCGCGACGATTTCGCGCGCGCGGTCGTCGCCGACGGCGACGTAGAGCTTCGTGCTGCCGCTAATGTCGGCGAACAGCACCGCGCTATTTTCGTGACGTTCGATCGGCAACGGCGTCTCGATGGTGGAGAGCGTCGTGCGGAATGATGCCGAAATCGGTGCGGATTGGCGATCCTCGCGTGAGGTTGTTTGACGCCCGTCACACGCGCGCGCTCGGCCGCGCGGCGTTTGACGCCTCTCGGGTTGCATGCCTACAGTTCGAGCGGCCACGCTCGAGTCGCGCCCGGGGAAAGTCATGATTCGCCTTCACTCGACTTTAGCTTCGATCAACGGCTACAAGGTTCGCCTACTGCTCGCGTTTCTCGAGGTGCCGTACGAGCTCGTCGAGCTCGACATGTATGCGGCCGAGCACAAGCGCGAGCCGTTCCTCACGCTGAACCCGTTCGGCCAAATGCCGGCATTGACGGACGGCGCGTTCACGATCGCGGACTCGCACGCGTGCCTCGTGTACATCGCGCGCAAGCACGATCTTAAGGGGCGATGGCTGCCGAGCGACGCCGAGGGCGAGGCGAAGGTGGCCGAGTGGCTATCGAAGTCCGCGAACGAAGTGCACCAGGGTCCGTGGATGAAGCGCGCGAAGATTCGACGGCCCGACGCAATCAAGCTGTCCGACGCCGAGATTGACGCGCGCTGCGATCACATCTTGCGGATCATGGACGGCCACCTCGCGAAGCGCGATTGGCTCGCGCTCGATCGCCCGACGATAGCCGACGTCTCGTGCTTCGGCCCGATCTCGATGCTCAAGGTGTCGGGCTATGACACCGACAAGTGGCCGAGCGTCACGCGCTGGCTCGACGCGATCCGCGCCCTGCCGCGCGCGCACGACATCGACGGCAAGCCGTTCGCCTAGCCGCTTCTCGAGGCGGCGTCAGAACGTCCCTTTCGTCTCGACGATCAGCTGCACGTTGTCGATCGTCGGCGGCGCGTTGATCGGGAACGCGAGATCGATGTGCAGGATCTGGCCGCGGCTCGCGCGCGGCGAGGTGAGACGTAGCCCGAAGCCGACGTCGTAGAGCGTGCCGAGCGGCGCCGACGCGCGCGGATCGCGGCCGGTCACCCGGCCCGCGTCGAAGAACGCCGCATAGCCGAACCGGAACAGTCGCCACGGGTAAAAGTCCGTGTAGAAGCGCTCCTCGGCGGTGAACAGCACGCGGTTCTCGCCGGCCTGATAGCGGATCGGATAGCCGCGCAGGCCGTTGTCGCCGCCGAGCAGCACTTGCGTTTCCGGATCGAGCTCGTGAGTCGAGAGCGCGCTCAGCGAGAGGCTCAGTAGCCGGTTGTCGGTATTGCGCCGGTAGTAACGCGCGTCGACCTGCGTCACCGAATTCTTGAAGCCGTCGTGCTCGTGGCGCGTCGACGTGCTCGCGCCGAGCTGGAACAGGTTGCCCGGCTCGCCCGGCTCCCAGCCGCGAGTCACCGTCGCGCGCAGCAGCGTCGCGTCGCGGTCCGAGCCGAACGCTTTTTCGGCGAAGCCGATGCTCGCGAACAGATTGATGCCGAGTGCGACGTCCTCGGTGCGGCCCATGTCGTTGAGCTCGGTCATCTCGCGGAACTCGTCGGCAACGAGCTGCCAGCCGATCCACGGATAGACGAGCTTGCGGTCAGGCGGCAGGAGCAGCGGCTGCGGTGTCCGCTCCGTCGGCACGAACGTGTCCTCTTCCGACGAGACGCCGAACAGCCAGCGTCTCGTGCGCGCGTCGACGATGCCGCGCGACACGCCGCCTCGGATCGTGACGTCGCGCACGTCGTGGCGGAACTCGTCGATCTCCTGGCCCAAGTCGTACATCGTGTCGATGCGGCGCTGGTTGAGGAACTGTCCGCCCATCATCCAGCGCGCGTCGAGCGAGTAGAACGGCCGCTCGCTGAAGAGCTCGCGGCGGTAGCCGTCGCTCGCGTTCGCGAATACGGCGCCGAGCCGCACGCGGGTGTTGAGCACGTTGTCGTCGCGGTAGGCGAGCAGCGACTCGTCGCGATCGATCGTGCTCTTGTAGGAGATGTTCACCTCCTTGCCGCGCCCCAAGAAGTTGTCCTCGTCGAGGCCGAGGCCCCACTCCGTCTTGCCGCCGCTGTGCGACAGCTTCGCGTTCAAGCTCAACGACCACGCGTCGCGCACGCGGACCTCGACGTCGACGCTGTTCGAGGCGGCGTCGTACGTTCGGTACACGATCCGCACGTCCGCGAGGAATCCTCGCGCGCGCAGCGCGCGCGCCGATTCATCGAGTACGCGCCCGTCGTAGCGGTCGCCCGCCTTGAACAGCAGCGCGGTCTCGATCACGTCGGGCCGCGTGCGCATGTGGACCCGGTTCGCCCAGCGGTAGAGCGCCTTGTCCTCCTCCGGATTGTTCGGATCGAACACGTTGTCCACGACGATATTGATCGCTCGAATCGTCGCGCCGCGGCGCTCGAGCTCGGCGCTCGCGATGGCGGGCGGCGCAGCGGCGGGCGGCATGGCGTGGGCGGGCTCGGCTGCGCGCGGCTCGAGGCCGTTCGGTTCCGCTTCGGCCGGCGCGGCCGCGCGTTCCGCTCCAGGAGCGTCGGCGTTTTGCGCCAACGCGCGCACCGCGAGCAGCCAAAGGAGTCCGGCCGGCGCCGATCGCAGCGGGTGGAGGCTTGGGCGCATCGTCGGCTAGGGTAGCGTGCGCGCGGTGCAAATAGTGTGCACCGGAACGCAGTTGTCTAGGAGCCGGTTAGGGTAGAGAGCCGCTGCTAGAACGTCGCGCAAGCGGGCCAGCGCGCGCGGTCTTGGGATCACCCGGGGCGCCGTGCGATCAGCTGCGCGAGCGCGGCGGTCCCGCCGTCTGGATCGACGACGAGCCCTTCGCGCGAATAGACCGTCACGAGATCGGCCGCCGCGTGCGCGAGCTCGCCGGGCGCGAGCCGAAACGCGGCGCCCATCGGTCCGACGACATCGGCGCTCGTGACGAGATGCTGCTCCACGAGCACGTGACCGCCCGGCGCTAGGCGCGAGACGATCGCGGGCCAGAGTGCCGCGTTCACGTATCGGACCCAGACGACGAGATCGTATGGGCCGCGCGGCAGTGCGCCGGGAAGCTCCTCGAGGTCCGCGCAGTGCCAGCCGACGTCGAGGCCGCGTTCGTCGGCTGTCGCTCGGCCGCGCTCGAGGCCGGCGGGCGAGATGTCGACGCCGTCGACGGTGTAGCCCGCGGCCGCGAGGAACAGCGCGTTGCGGCCGGCGCCGCACGCGACGTCGAGCGCGCGGCCGCGCGGCAACCGATCGAGCCACTCTGCGAGCAGTGCGGTCGGATGCGCGCGTTCCAAGTACGCGCCCGCGCGGTAGCGCGCGTCCCATTTGTCCCGTTCGGCGCGACTCACGCGGTTAGAGGCGGATCACGATCTTGCCGAAGAACTCACCCTCGTTCATCGCGTCGAACGCCTTCGGCGCGTCCTCGAGGCTGAACACCTTGTCGACGATCGGCTTGATCTTGTGCGCCGTGACGAACTCGTTCAGCGCCTCGAAGTCCGCGCGCGAGCCGACGTAGATGCCACTGACCGTCGCGCCGAGGCCCATCAGCGCGCCGACGGGGACGTCGGCCGCGAAACCGGACAAGCCGCCGATCATCGCGACGTGCCCGTCGTACGCGAGCGCTTGGAGCGCCTTCGGCAGCGTGTCTTGGCCGCCAACTTCGAGCACCTGGTCGACGCCCGCGCCGTGCGTGAGCGAGCGGACCTCGTTCTGCCAGTCGGGGTTCGTCTTGTAGTTCACCGTGCCGGCCGCGCCGAGCTCGCGCGCGCGCTCGAGCTTCTTGTCGCTCGAGCTCGTGACGATCGGCTTCGCGCCCGCAGCGGCCGCGAGCTGCAGGCCGATTACCGAGACGCCGCCCGTGCCCTCGATCAGCACGAACTGGTTCGGCCGCACCTGGCCGCGCTTGAACAGCGCGACCCAAGCTGTGACGCCGGTGCACGGCAGCGTGGCGGCCTCCTCATATGAAAGGTGTGCCGGAATCGCGACGAGGCCCTCCGGGTCCGCCGCGATGACCTCCGACAACATGCCGCTGCCGTTGCCGCCGCGCGCGCTCGCGAGCGCCGCGGCCGTCGGTGGACCGTCGATCCAGTGCTCGAAGAACGTGCCCGCGACGCGATCGCCGACCTTGAAGCGCTTGACGTCCGCACCGACCGCGATCACTTCGCCCGCGCCGTCCGACAGCGGTATGCCGCCGTCCTTCGTCGCGCTCAAGCCGTAGCGCCCCGCGCGCATCAGCAAGTCGCGGCGATTCAGCGCCACCGCGTGGACGCGCACGACTACTTGGTTGCGGGCGGCTTTCGGCTGCGCGACCTCGCGCAGCGCGAGCTTGAAGCCGTTCGCGCCGTCGGCCGTGAACTGCCATTGGCGAATCGTGTCGCGCGCGCCGAGCGCGTTGCCCATCGCGAGCGCGAGCGCTGCTGCGACCAGCGCTAGACTTAAGCCGCGGGCGCGGCGGAAGTGAGTCGAGTGCATCGGAGCTCCGCTGGGAAGTCGAAAAATCAGGTTTTCGGTCGCCGCTTGCCGCGTGCACCGAGCTGCGACCAGTGCCAAGGCTCGTAGGCGAATCCGTAAACGTTGTCGCGGCCGTACGGCATCGAGAAGCCGTGCGGCTGCGCATGGTCCTGAAGCCACGCGAACGCACGGGTGCCGTCGAAGTCGTTGGTCAGCGGACGGCTGCCCGGCGTCGCGATGTCGACAGCCCGGCCGGTATGGTGCTCGCTGAAGCCAGGCGCCGCGTTGACCTGGAGAATCGACGCGATGTCGTGGCCCGCCGCGAGCTTCTTGCGGATCAAGTCGGCTTGGTAGCGCACGCTGCGAAAGCCCGACACGAGCAGGAGCTCGACGCCGTCCGCGAGCGCCGCGGCTTTCATCTCTCGCCACGCGCGGGCGGTTTGCGGCGCGAGCCGCTGCATCCGCCCGAGGATGTTCGGCTCGACGTCCTCGAGCTCGGATGCTTCGGCGTAGCCCGGGCGGCGCGGATGGCGTCCGTAGTCGATCGGAATGCCTAGGTCGGCGAATAGCTCCGAGTTGATCATGGGTTTCCTTCGCGCGAGCGCTGAGTGTACTACCGGCTCGACGCCGCGGGTGCTGTCTCGTGTTCGGGAACGTCTATGATCGGGATATGGGGGACGTCGATCGGCGCAGCGACGAAGAGCTCGTCGATGTTTGCAATGTCGGCGACGCGGAGTCCGCCGCCGCGGCATTCGAGGCGCTGTACCGCCGGCACCGGGACTTCGTGCTGCGCGTCGCGCGCCGCTTCACGGGCGACCGCGACCTCGCGCTCGATGCGCTGCAAGACACATTCGCTTATCTGCTACGTAAGTTCCCTCCGGCCGGCGACGGTCTGCACCTGACGGCGAAACTCGAGACGCTGCTCTATCCCGTCGCGAAGAACTCAGCGATCACGGCGCGGCGCAAAGCCGCTCGCCTCTCGGGTCCCGGCGACGCCGAGCTCGATGAACTGCCGGCGGCGCCCGAGGCCGACGGCGACTCGCTCGACGCGGCGCTCGCGCGGCTGTCCCCCGACCGCCGCGAGGTGCTCACGCTGCGCTTCGTCGACGACTTGTCGCTCGCGGAGATCGCGGCAGTGCTGCAGGTGCCGCTCGGGACGGTCAAGTCGCGGCTCCATCTCGCCATCAAGGACCTCCGCGAGGATCCGCGAACCAAGGACCTCTTCGATCCGTGAACCTTTTGGCCGCCTCGCGCGCTAAATGCAGTAGGAGCACGCAATGCACGATCCGGAACCGCAATTCGAGGAGCTGCCCGATGCGCTCGTGGCGCGGCTCGAGCGCGCGGACCGCTCGCAGGCGATCGTCGATCCGCGGACCGATCGCGCGGTCATCGACGACGCCCGGCGCTATTTCCTCACGGCTCGACCGCGGCGCGCTCGCAAGCCGGTGATCCGCTGGGCCTTACCGCTCGCTGCGGCCGCCACCGTGCTCGCCGCGGTGTTGCTGGTGCGGCCGTTCGGGTCGCAGCGGCTCGCAGACGACGTCGATGGCTCCGGCCGTGTCGACGTCCTCGACGCGTTCGCGCTCGCGCGCTCGCAGGCGAGTCAAGAGAGCGTCGATGCGCTCGCGGCGCGGATCGTCTCTCTCGGCGCGCAACGGAGCGACCTATGAGGGCTCGCTCGCTGGTCGTCGCTACGGTCGCCGTCGCCGTCGCCGCGCTCGCGGTGAGCTTCGGGCTCGTCGCGCAGCAGCGAGCCGCGGCGCGCTTCGCGGCGGTCGACATATATGTCGACACCACGGTGCCGCTCGCCGCGTGGCAGTTCGCGCTGCAGGAGCGGCACGGCGAGATGCAAGTCGTGGGCGTCGAGAACGGCGACAGCCGCGCCTACCCCGAAGCGCCGTACTACGACCGCGCGGCCGTGGATCGCGGCGCGGCCGACCGGATCATCGTCGCGAGCTTCAGCTTGAGACCCGCGGCAGAGCTGCCCGTCGGCCGCGCGCGGGTCGCGACCGTGCACGTCCGGCTCACAGGCGCTGCCGCGCCCGATTACCGATTGCAGCTCGTCGTCGCGGGTGCCGCCGACGGGCGACCGATCGACGCCAAGATCAGTCTCGACACTCGAACGGGGAGATGACGATGTCACGCGAGCGACGCCGCTTCGGCATACGGTCCATGGACAACAAAGCACGCGAATCGCGGCTAGCCGACGGCGCGTTCGTCGCGATCGCCGCCGCGGTGATCACCGTGCTCGTTGCGGCATGCGCGTCGTCGAGGCTGTCCGACGATGGCGGCGCCGCGGCTACCGCCGGTAGCACCGCGGCCAGTGCGGGCGCGGCCGGTTCCACGAGCCTCGGCGCGCCCGAAGGCGAAGGCCCGCAGGAGGTCGTCGTCACCGGGAGTCGGGTAGGCGGTCAGCAGGCTCAGCATGAGCAGCGCGCTGAACATGCGCAGCGCGCCGAGCCGGCGCCCCATTCGGCGACCGCCGGAGGTCTCGTGACGATCCCGCCGTCGCTGTCGGAGCGGTCCGCGGCGATTGCGGGGTCCGCGCCGATCGCGGCCGCGGGGGCTGACGTCGGCCGCGAAGCGCAGCCACACGGCGTCGCGGGCTCGCTGTTCTCGCGTGTGCGGCCAGGCGAGGAGATCTGGGTCATCGAGACGCTCGCCGTGCGCGAGCAGCCGGCCGAGGTGGAGGACGATCAGCCGGGCTCCGGCGCGCTGCTCGCGCTCGTGACGCGCGCGGACGATCCGCAGCGGTCCCAGGTCGAGGTGCCGCTGCCGCTGCAGCACACCGACGTGCATGCCGTGATCACCGGCTACGTCGGCAGCGTCGACGTGACGCAGCAGTTCGCGAACCCGTACGACGAGAAGATCGAAGCGGTCTACATGTTCCCGTTGCCCGAGAAAGCCGCGGTCAGCGAGTTCGTGATGACGATCGGCGAGCGCAAGATCCGCGGAATCCTGCGCGAGAAAGAAGAGGCGCAGCGGATCTATCAGGACGCTCGCGCGCAGGGCTATCGCGCGAGCTTGCTCGTGCAATACCGTCCGAACGTGTTCGAGCAGAAGGTCGCGAACATCGAGCCCGGTAAGCGGATCGACGTGAACATCCGCTATTTCCACACGCTCGCGTACGAGGACGGCTGGTACTCGTTCGTGTTCCCGACCGTCGTCGGTCCGCGTTACAACCCCGCCGGACTCAAAGACCCCGTCACTGCCGTGCCGCGCGGAGATAATCGCGATCCGGTCTCGGGAACGGCCGTGCGCTATCTGCGCCCGAACGAGCGCTCGGCTCACGACATCGGCATCGCCGTCGATCTCGATGCGGGCGTCGCGATCGAGGAGCTCGCTGCGAGCCACGCAATCAAGACGACGATGGACGGGCGAAACCGCGCGCATGTCGAGCTCGCGTCGGCGAGCACGATCCCGAACCGCGACTTCGTGCTGCGGTTCCGCGTCGCAGGCGACGAGATCAAGTCGAGCTTCCTCACCTATACCGATCCCAAGTCGAAGCAGGGCTACTTCACTTTGATGATCTATCCGCCGTCGGGCCTCGCGGCCCTGGCGCGCCGGCCGCTCGAGATGGTGTTCGTAATCGACACGTCGGGCTCGATGTCGGGCCGACCGCTCGAGCAGGCGACGGCCGCGGTGTCCGCGGCGCTCGATCGGCTTGGGAGTAGCGACACGTTTCAGATCATGAACTTCTCGACGTACGTGAGCTCGCTCGCAGCCGCACCGCTTCCCGCCACGCGCGAGAATCGAGATCGCGGGCGGCGTTATCTCCGTTCGCTCGGCGCCGACGGCGGCACGGAAATGCTCGGCGGAATCCGAGCCGCCCTCAACTACGCGCCCGACCCGCAGCGGGACCGCTTCGTCGCGTTCCTGACCGACGGATACATCGGCAATGAGGCCGAGATCTTTTCCGAGGTACACCGGCTGATCGGCGGCGCGCGGATCTTCAGCTTCGGTGTCGGCAACTCGGTGAACCGCTATCTGCTGGACGGTCTTGCGATGGAGGGCCGCGGGGCGGCCGCGTATCTGGCGCTCGAGGACTCGGCCGACGAGGTGATGAGCTACTTCTTCGAGCGCATCAGCCATCCCGCGCTGACCGACGTCTCGATCGATTGGCGCGGGCTCGCGGTCAGCGACGTGTATCCGCGTCGCATCCCGGACCTATTCGTCGGCCGGCCGGTCGTAATCACCGGCCAGTTCAAGGGCGGGGCCGACACGATCGCCGTGCACGGCCGCGCGGGCAAGGACAGCCTGACGTTCGGTCTCGTGCCGGCCGTGGCGCAGCCGGCGATTCGGACGCTGTGGGCGCGGCTGAGGATCGAAGATCTCGCGCGCCGTTACACATGGTCGGGCTCTCGCGATCTCGCGGCGGACATACGCTCCACCGCGCTCGAATACGGCCTGATGTCGGCGTACACGTCGTTCGTCGCGGTCGACGCGAGCGAGCGCACGCCCGGCGAGCACGGAACGACGGTGAACCAAGCCGTGCCGGTGCCGGACGGCGTGCACTACAAGACGACGGTCGCGGAGCGTGGCGCGTCCGGGTTCTGACGGCCGTGCGCTAGGAGGCGTTCAGCGGTCGCGCCCCTTCAGGAGCTCGCTCGCGTCGAGCTCGAGCGCCTTGATGCGATCGCAGATCGCCGGCCACTCCTCGCGCACGAAGCGGCGCTGCTCGCGTTTCAGCAGGAGGTTGCGCACGCCTCCCTTGACGATGAGGCCGATGCCGCGCCGCGTCTCGGTGTACTCCTCGAGCTCGCGGTAGGCGCGCGCGGCCGTGAGGGGATTCACGACGAAATCGCTCGCGAGCTGGCGAACGGAGGGCAGCATCTCGCCCTCGCGATACGTGTTGTCGAGGATCCGCGCAATGATCTGCTCCATGAGCTGACGGTAGATCGGCCGATCCTGATGCCAGGTTTGTACGTTATCGGTCATCCGGGGCGGGTTCCTTGCGACCTTTCGCGGCTCTTGAGCATCGTCTATACCCAGATATTCGCTTGACAGCGATAATACTAGTACAGTACTACTGTATTGCCTAGGTAATACAGCTCGCGATGCCAATTATCCTTAAGAAGAACGAGGAAGGGGTCGAGCCGCGCAAGACCGACGAGGTCGTCGTTCTATCCGCGATGGACAAGCGGATCGAGCGCAAGCTCGTCACGCCGCAGCGGATTGCGATCGCCGTAGGCGCGGTGCTTCTCGTCGCCGTCACGGTCTATGCGTACGTCCATTATGGGCTCACGCGCACGCTCACGGTCGGCTCGGAGCGGCTCACGGTATCGAAGGTGAGCTACGGCACCTTCCGCGAGTACATCCCGGTCACGGGCAACGTCGTGCCGCGCACGACGATCTATCTCGACGCGATCGGCGGCGGCCAGGTGACCGAGGTGCACACGGAAGAGGGCGCGTTCGTCAAGGCGGGCGAGCCGATCGTCACGTTCAAGAACACGGACCTGCAGCTGCGCGTGATCACGACCGAGTCGCAGACGAGCGAGCAGCTCTCGCAGCTCGCGACGCTGCGCCTGTCCTACGACAACACGCACTTGAACAACCAGCGGAACCTGACCGAGACCGAGTATCAGATCGATCGGCTCGAGCGCGACTTGAAGCGCAAGCGGCCGCTGCTTGCGACGGGCGGTACCACGCAAGGCGCGATCGACGACCTCGAGGCGGAGCTTACGCGCGACAGAGCCAATCTCGTGACGGCCCAAGAAGCTCTGCGGATCGACGAGGAGTTCAGGAAGACGCAGATCGAGAGAATGAACACGGCGGAAGAGGCGATGAAGCAGAATCTCGAGATCACGCGCGAGAATCTCGAGAATCTCGTGATCGTCGCGCCGATCTCGGGTCAGCTCACGCTGCTCGAGGCGAATGTCGGCGAGTCGAAGTCCGCGGGGCAACGCGTCGGGCAGGTCGACGAGGTCGGTGCGTTCAAGGTCAACGCGTTCATCGACGAGTTCTACATCTCGCGCGTCGCAATCGGCCAAACCGCGAGCGTGGAGATCGACGGCAAGAACTACGATCTCACGGTCAGCAAGGTCTACCCCGAGGTCACGAACCGCCAGTTCGAGGTCGACCTACTGTTTGCCGGCGACCCGCCGGCGGCGATCCGGCGCGGTCAGACGGTGCGGATGCGGCTCGAGATCGGCCAGCCCGCGGACACGCTCGTGCTCGCGAACGGCGCGTTCTTCGACGACACGGGCGGGCAGTGGGTGTTCGTCGTCGATCCGTCCGGTGATTTCGCGGAGCGCCGCCCGGTGCGCTTCGGCCGGCGTAACCCGGAAGGCGTCGAAGTGCTCGGCGGCTTGAAGCAGGGCGAGGAAGTGATCACGTCGAGCTACGAAAGTTTCATGACCTTCGATCGAATTCAGTTTCGCCAAGATCATTCCTAAAGGCGAAGCAAACGCAGCAGCGAGCGAGCTCGGCACTCGAGCAGGGGGAAAACGGTGATCAAGTTATCGCAAGTCACGAAGCGCTATCGCACGACCGAGCTCGAGACGACGGCGCTCGACGGCATCGACTTCGAGCTCGCCAAGGGCGATTTCGTCGCGGTGATGGGCCCATCCGGCTGCGGCAAATCGACACTGCTCAACATCGTCGGCCTGATCGACGCGCCGACGAGCGGCCAGTACATTTTCGGCGAGACCGACGTGTCGAAGTACTCCGAGAATAAGCTCGCCGACATGCGCAAAGGCAACGTCGGTTTCATCTTCCAAAGCTTCAACCTGATCGACGAGCTCAACGTCTACGAGAACGTCGAGCTACCTCTGCTCTACCAGAACGTCGCGAAGGGGCAGCGCAAGAACCTCGTGCGCGAGGCGCTCGAGCTCGTCGGCTTGAGTGCGCGCGCGAAGCACAAGCCCGAGCAGTTGTCCGGCGGTCAGCAGCAGCGCGTAGCGGTCGCGCGCGCGGTCGTCGGCAATCCGAAGCTGATCCTCGCGGACGAGCCGACGGGCAACCTCGACACGAAGAACGGCGAGGAAGTCATGAACATGCTCAAGACTCTGAACGAGCAGGGCACGACGATCATGATGGTCACGCACTCGCCGAGCCATGCCGCACGCGCGCATCGGATCGTGAACCTGCTCGACGGCCGCGTGGTGGCGGCAAACCAGGTCGCTATCTAGCGTCTCCGCTATCGAGCGCGGGACCGCGGCTGCGGACGGCCGCGGCGCCTGCGATTAGACTCGCACTATTTCGCGAGGGGCGTTCAACCCAAGCATGGCCAATGTCCGCCGTCTGGGGCCGGTCCGCCTTGCAATGCGCTGCGTCGCCTTGGCGCTCGTCGCCTGGCTCGTTCTCAGCGTCGGCGCGGTACTCGCGCTGCGCTTCGTGCCGCCGCCGTTCACCGCGATGATGCTCGAGCAGCCGGGGCCGGTTCGCGACATCCAGCACGAGTGGCGTGACCGGCGGGAGGTCGCACCGACGATCGCGCGCGCGGTGATCGCCTCCGAAGACCAGCGCTTCCTCGTGCACCGCGGATTCGACTTCGACCAGCTGCAGATTGCGATCGACGAGTATCGCGCGGGCGACGGGCTGCGAGGGGCATCGACGATCACTCAGCAAGTCGCGAAGAACCTCTTCCTCTGGTCGGGGCGCAGCTTCGCGCGCAAGGGGCTCGAAGCGTACTTCACGGTTCTGCTCGAGGCGTGTTGGTCGAAGCAGCGGATCCTCGAGGTCTATCTCAACGTGGTGGAGCTCGGCGACGGTGTATTCGGCGTCGAGGCCGCGGCGCGCCGCTTCTTCGGCGTGGATGCGAGCGCGCTGAGCGCGGAGCAGGCCGCGTTGCTCGCCGCAGTGCTGCCGAATCCTCACAGGCTCCGTGCGGACAGGCCGAGCAGCTATGTGCGCGGCCGCCAGTCGTGGATACTCGGGCAGATGAAGCTGCTCGAGACACGAGGTCACTACCGAGGGCTCGATTGGTGAGCGCAGTGCTGAAACGCGAGCTCACCGTCGGGTTCTCGCCGATCGCCGGCGGCCGCCCGCGCGTTCTCGTTCTCGGCAGTCTGCCAGGACGAAAATCGCTCGAAATGAGGCAATATTACGCACAGCCGCAAAACGGCTTCTGGAGGATCATGGGCGCCATCTTCGGTGCCGGGCCGTCGCTGCCTTATCCCGAACGCCTCGAGCAGCTCGTCGCGAATCGTGTCGCCGTTTGGGACGTGGTCGCCGCAGGCGAGCGCAACGGCAGCCTCGATTCCGCGATCGTCGCCTCGAGCATCGTCGTGAACGACTTCGGCGCATTCTTTGCGCGCCATGGGGACATCGGTTTGGTCTGCTTCAACGGAACGAAGGCCGCGGAGCTCTATCGCCGCCGCGTATTGCCGTCTCTCGCGCCGAAATTCGCTGCGTTGCCGTCGCGAGTGCTTCCATCGACGAGCCCCGCGAACGCGTCGGTCCCATTCGCGGTCAAGCTCACGAGCTGGTCGGCCGCGCTCGGCGACCAGTAGAGGCCGCGTACCGTTGGCGTCCCGCTACAGTGTTCGCCTCTATAGGGGCGCGAGCCAGTTTCTCTCCGCGACTCATGATTGGCTTCTCGAGAGAGAAGCCGAGAACAACGTCGTGTTCTCGGTCGCGCAGCTGCTTGCGACCACCGATCATCCGTTCCGCGAGCCGGTCTACCTCGCGTCGATCACGGAGGGCGGTAAGCTGATCGGCTGCGCCGTGGCGGCGTCGCCCGACGGCATCGAGCTCACCGAGCTGCCCGCGGGCGTTGCGGCCGAGCTCGCGTCGAGCATCGCGCAGATTCGCCCCGATCTGCCGTGGGTCGGCGCCGTTCGACGCGTGGCGCTCGAGTTCGCGCGCGCGTGGGTGACCAAGATCGGCGGGGATTGGCACGTGCGGCACGACTGGATGGAATTCCGTCTCGACGAGGTCGTCGCGCCGAGACCGGCGCCTGGCCGATTGCGGCTGGCGGAGATCGAGGATTGGCCGTTGTTGCGGACGTGGGCGCCCGGTTACGCCACGGACACGAATACGCCCGTGGACGTCTCGGGCTTCCTGGAGCGTCGCCTGCGCCGACGTGAGCTGCACGTCTGGGACCACGACGGCCCGAGGAGCTTCGTCACGATGTCCGGCAACACGCCGAACGCCGTGCAGATCTCGAGCGTGTACACGCCGCGAGAGTTCCGCCGCAACGGCTACGCGAGCAACGCGGTCGCGGCCGCGAGCCGCGGCGCGCTCGCGGCAGGCGCGGCGTTCTGCGTGCTGTTCGCAGACCCCGAGCCGGCGCAGCCCGCGCGCATTTATCGTTCGATCGGCTACCGGCCGATTCGCGACCACCTCGTGATCGTGTTCTCGCGCTGAGCCCGCCGCGCGATCTCCCATGGTGCAGGCCGATGTGCGCTTTGCGCGCTCGCAGTGCACCCATCGCCGCATTTCTCGCTGCGCCGCGCGCGCCGCCGCAGCGTGGCGACGGTCCGTCGCTGGCGCGGTTCTTGCAAAACTCGGGCGTCCAAATTCGTGAGGGATACCGGTGCGCCAAAGCTCCGTGAGAGGGCTGCGAACATTTTGCGTCGCGGCTCGTTGTTTGAGCTTCAAGGCGGCGGCCGAGCAGCTATGCGTGACGCCGTCCGCGGTGAGTCATCAGATCAAGGGGCTCGAGCAGCAGTTGCAGACACTGCTGTTCGAGCGCCGAACGCGCGAGATCGCGCTGACGGAGCACGGCAGGCAGCTGTTCGCGCAGGTCGAGCCGTTGCTCTCGGAGCTCGATCGCGTCACGCAGCGGTTCATGCAGCAGAGCGGGCAGCGGCGCACGTTGCGCATCGCGCTGCTGCCGTTCTTCGCGAGCGAGATGTTCGTCCCGCGGCTGCGCGCGTTCTCGGATAGGCACCGCACGGTCGATATTCGAGTCGAGACCACGGAGGCGGGCTGTTTGCATCCGTCGGCCACCGACGCGTCGATCTTGCTGCTCTCGAGCCGGCCGACGGACCTGTGCTCGCATCCGCTGTTTCCCCTGCGCCTTGCGCCGGCGTGCTCGCCGCAGCTTGCGCGCGAGCTCGCGCTCAGCGATCCGCGCGGCTTGATCGGAGCGACGCTGATCGTCAACAAAGCGCGTCCGCACGCGTGGCAGGACTGGTTCGCGAGCATGTCCATCGCGCTCGACAGGCCGCCGAAGGTCATTCAGCTGGACAGCATGTTCGCGGTCGCGCGCGCGGCCGAACGCGGGCTCGGCGTCGCGCTCGTGCCCGTCGCGCTCAGCGGCACATGGTTCAAATCGGGCGCGTTGGTGCGCCCGTGCATCGGCGAGCTCGAGACGACGGAGCGCTACTACTTCGTCTATCGCGCCGAGGCCGCCCAAAATCCGGACGTGCGCGCATTGCGCGACTGGGTGATCGCGACGTTCGCGCAGAGCACCGATGAAGCGATGTCAGCCGTCGCCTAACAATGTTGCGTTTGTAGAGAGATATCCATACTGATACTGTATTGCCCAGGGACAACTGAGAGCCATGGACCGGCTCGCGACGTATCGGTCCTCCAAGTGTTGGTGATGCGCAGCGCAGAGGCATTGGCAGGTTTCGCTATTCCCCCCGGCGACTGCTGACACACGGCTTCTGCACTGTCGCCCTGGCCCGGCCTCCTTCACGCGAGGTCGGGCCTTTTCTCGATGGGCCCCCGGAAACTCGGCGCGCGGCTAGGGCCGCGGCGCGCCGCTCGCGACGCGCGTGAGCGGCGCAGCCAGCACGCGCTGCGGCGTGGATCGAACCAGCGCCGGAATCTCGATCGTGACGGCGAGACCGGGCGAGTTGTCGGCGAGCGAGAGTCGGCCGTGGTGCTGCGTCGTCACTGCATTCACGAGCGCAAGACCGAGGCCGTTGCCAGGCTGGGAGCGCGCCTGGTCGAGGCGCGTGAAGCGCTGTAGCACGCGGTCGCGATCCGCGGCCGGCACCCCGGGGCCCGAGTCCGCGACGCGGATCCGTGCGACATCCTCGGTCCGCTCGAGCGTGACGACGATCCGGCCGCCGGTGGGCGTGTACTTCACCGCGTTGTCGAGCAGGTTCGTGAGCGCCTGAGCGAGCAGCTCCCGGTCGCCGAACACCTCGACGGGCGCGCGCACGGAGCACACGAGCTCGATCTGCCGCTCGTCGGCCGCGGCCTGGTAGAGCTCGCAGACGTCGCGCACGATGCGCTCGAGGTCGAGCGCCGCGAAAGCGCTGCGATGAGCGCCCGATTCGACGCGCGCAATGCGCAGGAGCGCATTGAACGTGTCGAGCACGTGCTGCACTTGCTCGACGCACTCCAGGAGATCCTCTCGCCGCGGCTGATCGGCCGCGGCGAGCGTCTCGAGCCGGTTGCGCAGACGCGTGAGCGGGCCGCGCAAGTCGTGCGCGACGCTGTCGCCGACGTGGCGCATGCCCTCGAGCAGCCTCTGGATCTGGTCGAGCATCGCGTTGATGTTTCCCGCAAGCTCGTCGTGCTCGTCGCCCGAGCCGCGCAGCGGCGCGCGGCGGCTCAGGTCGCCCGCGATGATCTGACGCGTGGTCTTGTTCAGGTCCGCGAGCCGGCGCCGCGCGCTGAACGCCATCAGGACGCCGCCGGCGATCGCGAGCGCCATCGTGAGCGTGAGCCCATAGATCGAGGCGCGAGCGAACAGCTGCCGGATCTGCGCGAGCTCGCGGATGTCGCGGCCGACGAGAAGGCGCAGGCCGGGGCCTACGCGAATCAACCCCGCGCGCACGGGCGTGCTCGCGCCCCCGCCGTCCGGTTTGACGAAGTCGAGCCACTGGCCGGTCAGGAGGTCGGGCGGCAGATAGGTCAAATTGCCGGCGAGCGGCCGGCCTATCGCGTCCGCGAGCAGATAGACGGAGCGGTTCTCGTCGTCGCGGCGGACCCGTTCCGCGATGACGTCGGCGAGGCCGCTCGCACCGCGGCGCTCATACTGCTCGAGCAGCCCGCGGATCTCGACCTCGATCGTCTCGTTCGTCTGCCGCTCGAGATAGCCGAGCGTCGACCAGTAGATCAGGTAGAACAGCGCGAGCACCGACACGCCGAACAGCGCGACGTAGACCAGCGTGAGCTGGAGCACGCTGGTGTGCAGGAGGGTACGCAGGCGCATCGCGATGGCGGAGGACCCTTAGCCGTCCAGCCGGTACCCTACACCGCGCACCGTGTGCAGCAAAGGCCGCTCGAATCCGCGATCGATCTTCGAGCGCAGCCGGCTGATGTGCACGTCGATCACGTTGGTTTGAGGATCGAAGTGGTAGTCCCAGACGCCCTCGAGCAACATCGTGCGCGTGACGACTTGGCCCGCGTGGCGAAGCAGGAATTCGAGCAATTGGAACTCTCGCGGCTGCAGGTCGATCGCTTCGCCGTTGCGGCGGACCTCGCGGCGCAGCAGATCCATCTCGAGATCCGCGGCTCGTAGGACCGTCGGCGGTGCGTCGCTGCCGGATTTCGTGCGCCGCTCGAGCGCCTCGAGCCTCGCGAGCAGCTCGCTGAACGCGAAAGGCTTGACGAGATAGTCGTCGCCGCCGGCCTTGAGCCCTTTCACGCGATCGTCGACCTCGCCGAGCGCGCTCAAGATCAGCACGGGTGTCGTGTTCTTCGACGCGCGCAGCGTGCGGATCAGCGTGAGGCCGTCGACGCCGGGCAGCATCCGGTCGACGACGAGCGCGTCATAGGCTTCGGTGGTCGCGAGAAACAGGCCGTCCTTGCCGTTGTCGGCATGGTCGACGTTGCAGCCCGCCTGAGCGAGTCCGTTGCGGATGAACGAGGCGACGTCCCTGTCGTCCTCGATGACCAAGATTCGCACGAGCGAATTACATCCCTCGGAACGAGTCGTGACAATTCTGCGTCAACCCGGCGAGGAATTCTCGGCGTCGGCCTTTGGCTCGGTCGCCGCGGGCGGCTTCGGTTGCGTCGCATCGGGCTTGCGGCTCGTCAAGTTCCGGGCTTCTTCGCGCGTGAGCTTGTAGATGCTATCGATGGGATAGCGGAACCCGCGGATTTGCAGGGCGTCGAACCTCGCGTATACGCGGCTCGTCGACGACGTGACGCCGATGTGCTCCACGTACCTCATGTCGTGGCTCGGATACGCGATCCGCACGAGATACGCCTCGAACGGCGTCGGCCAAAGGACCACGGTCTGGTCGTCGATCGGGCTCCAGCTATAGGGGTGATTCCACATCACGAAGCTGTCGACTTGCTCGTAAGCCGGAGCCTGATCCGCGGAGCTCCCGCTCGCGCCTTCGTTCGACGCCGCGCGGGCGCTCGCATCGTTGCTCGCGCCGGCTGCTCCGAGCGCCAACAGGGCTGCCGCCGCGACACTGATCAACTCGTTTCGGTGCATCATCTTCGTCTCCTCGAGCCGCCGTCCGACGGCGGTCACTCCTTATGTAGTGAGCTTATGAGAATGGACCTGAACGCCGTATTAACAAGCCTCGCCGGGGATTACAAAACGGTAGGGAACTCGTGAGTCATCGGTAAGGGTGTACGGCGTAGCTTTGCGTCATCGAAACCTTTAGCAACGTCCAAAGGAGAGTTGCGATGACAACGCAAACACCCACGATCCGAGCCCGTACCGGTTGGCTCGCAGGCGTCGCCGCCGGCGCAGCGCTCGCTCTCACGATCGCCTCCATCAACTTCACCCCCGCCGCGCACTCGGCGCCGAACGCGCCGACGGTGACGACCGGCTCGTTCGCGGACGTGTTCGAAACGGTGAGCCCCGCGGTCGTGAACATCATCGTCACGCAGACCGAGTCGCAGCCCACCGGGGGCGTCTACCGCTTCAACGCGCCCCAGGGCGAAGGGCGAGGCGAACGCGGCGACCGCGGCGACAGCCAAGATCAGCTCGAGCAGTTCTTCGGCCGCTTCTTCGACGCGCCGCAGCAGGTCCCGCAGCAGCGCCGCGTCCAAGGGCAGGGCTCGGGCTTCCTGATCGATCCCTCCGGCTACATCGTGACCAACAATCACGTCGTCGACCGTGCGACGAAGATCGTCGTGACGACGAACGACGGCCGCAAGCTCGACGCGACGCTCGTCGGCCACGACCCGAAGACGGACCTCGCGTTGATCAA
>Ga0326726_10000590_pt1 | contig 33126 bp, 30 predicted proteins | sample MHFenrmetagenome_2_FD_207603 | JGI IMG/M metagenome (GOLD analysis project Ga0326726, IMG submission 207603) | Lab enriched peat soil microbial communities from Michigan Hollow, Ithaca, NY, United States - MHF15MN | ecosystem: Environmental > Terrestrial > Soil > Wetlands > Peat | place: USA...
ACGGTAAATATGTAATTGTTATAAGACGTGCAGGGTTCATTGGATCGAGTTTAATTAAAATATTAACAAAAGACAACGATGTAATACGTGCCAACTTACTTGCTGTGGATAAGAATATAACTGGTGTATTCAACATAGCAAGTGGCAGAGATATCTCAGCCAACGAACTAGTATAATCATTAATCGAAATGAACAACGACTACGGAGAAAATAGAGAAATCACCTATGATGATCCTCAACCAGCCGATATTAGATATATAAAGGAAGAAGGTTTTGAACCACAATACACTCTAGAGCAGGGGCTAAGGATAACGAGGGATCGTTTATCTAAAGATTTAGAGGTAGTGGTGTTTGGAGATGAACAATGATATTGGAACAGATGGAAAAACGGGTTCACGACGTGGGCGTAAAACGGAATAAAACCTAGTAAACAGCTAGAGGTGTGGAAGCTAATCATCGACGTCATTAGTACTTGTTCATCGCTAGGAGTGTCCTACGTTTTCCTCTTCTAACAGGAATTGATAGGCAGGGGTTACAGAGATGTGTTTGTTGTCGATTTTTAGGGTTTCTTTTTGATTAGATGAGATAATATATCCTCTATCGACATGGAATTTTTTCATGAAACTCAAAAGACTTTTTGTCTCTATTTTTCCATATTTGATTTCGATAGGATCTATTGTTTTGTTGATCCGGATGATGTCCACTTCGTTTTTATAGGGGTCTCTCCAAAAGTATTCTGCGTTGAGTTGATTAACGAGAATTGCTTCAAATACTTTTGATTGAGACATCGCGTCCTCTTTAAAGAGAAGATCGACAGAGAGTATGGCAGGGTAATATTTTTTGAGTTTTCGTTCGACTTTTCGTCTGCTTCGTGAATAATTATACAGTTTTCGGACGAGGTATGATTCTTCAAGGTACCGGAGGTATGTTGAAAGGGTTTGTCGTGAGATATGGAGGTCTTGTGCAAGAGTGGTTAGTTCGACGAGCTGTCCCGGCTCTTCCATGATGATGGTGAGAAGGGATTCGAGAAGTGAGATATTTTTTATTTTAAAGAGTCGGGGGATGTCTCGATAGATGACTTTTTCAACGATGCTTTCTTTCAGATATTTTTTAATGATTTCTTTTTCGTTGATGTTGACGAGCTCCGGGAATCCTTGTGTTTTGATGTATTTTTTAAAGAGGGCGGAGAGTTCTTTTTCGTAGAGTTGTTTTGGTCGAACAGTTATGCCTTTAAATCGGAGGAATTCTTTGAAGGAGAGTGGTGTGATTTGAAATTCGAATATTCTCCCTGCGAGTGTTTCTTTTGATCGTTTTTTTAGAAATGAGGATTCAGACCTAGAGATAATGATTTTTATATGTTTTCCATGGGTATCGTAGAGTCGTTTGAGTTGTTCTTCCCAGTTTTCTACTTTTTGTATTTCATCGAAAAGGAGGAGGTAGGAGGCGCTTTCAAGGGTTTTTTCCATGAGTTGTTCGTATTCATTGAGGACGTCTCTGATCTGTGTTTCTCTGAATTCGTCGAAGGAGAAGTAGAGGATGTTGTTTTTGTTGAAACCTTTGTTGATATGGTGTTGTATGATTTTGTAGAGCAGCGTTGTTTTGCCGACTCTTCGAAGGCCGGTGAGTGCGATTATTTGGGGGAGAGGGAAGAATTTTGAGAGGTGTTGGTAGATGTCCCGTTCTTTGTATTCTGGGGTGAACGTGGTTTTCCACCAGGGGTTTGATTCTATCAAAATATCTTTTATTTTTGTCATATGTAGTTAACCTAGCATCTATTCTATGTTAAGTGTATTTAACATAAAATATTTAAAGGTTGTGTCCCGAACATATCTATATCTTGTTCCATTGTGTGGTGGATTGGATGATCATATGGACTGGGTTTCGAAGAACGGTAAGGTGCCGAATACGGGAAATGCGAGGCGACGACTTTGGGAATTAGCCGGTTCTTTCGTTTTTTTTTTCCTTAATAAGCGATGTGATGAACAGATGATTCAGTGGTGTGTTTCCAATCCTGCATCCCGACAGGATCTGAGAAGCAAAAAGAGTCAAAAAAATAATCTAGTCATCCACTGGTTTTATTATAAAAAGATTAGAAAAAATCGGTAGTTTAATAAAATCAAAAAATATTACATTTGTAATGCATTCGTAATGCTTAGTGGTGGCATTAAAGAATGTGATCTGAGATGAGTAGAGACGAGAAAGAGCGCGAGAGATTTTTCGTAAAAAAACTTCTCAAACTCGAAAACAAACAGGGCTTCGACATATACAAGCAACAACGTTGCCGTATTATTGTAGAGAAAAGACGGAAGCTGCAGAATACGTACCAGTGTGTGTTTGGTACGGTTGAGATCGTTAATGATCAATCTTTATATGTGACAGATACGAGAGGTTCATGGTATCAGATTCCCATTAAAGCGATCCAAGGAATTCACATAAACGAAGAGCAATGGTGAATCGAATATGCGTAGGAAACATCTAGTTGTTACGGGGGGTGGCGGGGTAAAGGATAAGAGGAATCGTTTTTCTTGGGAGCGGGTGGTAGCACAGTGATACCTATTGCGAAGCCGCAGATTAGCAATGAAGAAATACAAGCGGTACCCGATGTGCTGAAGTCAGGGATGCTTGCGCAGGGAAAGATTGTTGAGAAACTCGAGCAAGAGTTTGCATCATATATTGGAGTGAAATATGCGATAGCGACAAATTCGGGGACATCAGCACTTCATACGGCTCTCGCAGCGGTGGGTATTACAAAAGGTGATGAGATTATTACCACTGATTTTTCTTTTGTTGCAAGCGCTACCTGTGCCCTCATGCAGAATGCAAAACCTGTTTTCTGCGATATTGATCCAACAACCTATACTTTTTCCCCAGAAGATATTGAGAAGAAAATTTCAAAAAAAACAAAGGCTATTCTCCCCGTTCATTTGTATGGTCAGTCTTGTGACATGGATGCGATTACAGATATTGCACGTGATAATGATGTGTGGATAGTGGAGGATGCCTGTCAAGCCCATGGTGCGGAATACAGAGGGAAAAAGGTTGGTGCAATTGGTGATGTTGGTGTGTTTAGTTTTTATCCTACAAAAAATATGACTACGGGAGAAGGTGGTATTGTTACCACAAATGATGAAAAGATTGCGGAGCGTGCGAGAATGTTCCGTAGTCACGGGCAAAGCAAACAATATGTGCATGAGTATCTTGGGTTTAATTATCGGATGACGAATATTGCTGCAGCGATTGGCTTAGCACAACTTGGACATTTAGATGAGAGGAATAAAAGACGACAGGAAAACGCTACTTTTCTCGTGGAGAAACTCCACAATGTTGCAGGTATTATTTGTCCCTCTGTTAATCCTAATGGAGTTCATGTTTTTCATCAGTTTACGATAAGAATTGAGGAGGAATTTCCTCTGTCTCGCGATGAACTGTGCAATCATCTGAAAGAAAAAGGCGTGGGATTTGGGATCCATTATTCAATGCCTATCCATAAACAGCCACTCTTCAAAAAGCTTGGTTATACGGATGATACTGTTGATTGTCCGATAGCTGCAGAGATGTCAAAAAGAGTGCTGAGTCTCCCGGTTCATCCACAATTGACAGCAGATGATCTACGGTTTATTGTTCAAACTATTCATAACGTGGTGAGGGAAGAACAATGGATGTCGGCGTGATTGGAACCGGGACAATGGGTAAAAACCATGTGAGAGTGTATTCTAGGATCCGAGAAGTGAAGAACATCTATGTATTTGATGCAGTGAAAAGAAATACGGATGATCTGGAAAAATATGATGCGATTGCTTGCGATTCCCTGGATGAGTTATTGCAAAAAGTCGATGCGGTAAGCATCTGCGTTCCAACGGAGCATCATGCAGTTATTACACACGAAGTAATTGATAAAAACGTTCACTGTTTGATCGAGAAACCAATCACATTTACCTTGGAAGAAGGAGAAAAGCTCCTTGATGCAGTACCTCGTGGTTTAATTGTTGGAGTAGGGCACATTGAGCGGTTTAACCCTATTGTGAATGAAATTAAAAAAGTGGCAAATCATATTCGTTATTGTGAGATACGAAGACATAACCCTGCTTCTACGAGAATCACGGATGCAACAGTAGTAAAAGACCTCATGATACATGACATTGATATTGTTTTTAACGTACTTTTTAGAGGTAAAGAGCACACGTTGTTTAGTGCAGGGGATCAGGATGTTTGTAGCTCTCTTGTGAAGTTTAATGGTGCTATAGCCGCTCTTTCTACAAGTAGGATATCTTCAAAGAAGATCAAATCGATCTATGTTGAAGAAGAAGAATTTACGGTAGAAGGGGATTTCATGCTTCAGGAGGTGTATTTGTATCGGAAACCAGAGAAGTATGGATTTAAAGACGACCGGTATGCGCAGGAGAACATTATCGAAAAGGTTTTGCTTAGTAAAGTAGAACCTCTGTATGTTGAATTGGAAACATTCGTCGATTGTGTGAAACATCATCAGGCTTTTCCGATTACGCCTGAACAAGCAGTGAATAATTTGAGGATATGTGAAGAGGTGGAAAGAGGTTTACAATGGGATACTATAAGCATGAAACAGCTATCGTAGAAAACGACAGCGTCGGTGATGGGACAAAGATTTGGCATTTTGTCCATGTACGGAAAGGTCCTACGATAGGGAAAGGATGCAACATTGGGAAAGGAGTATACATTGATACCGATGTCAAAATCGGTGATATGGTAAAGATTCAAAATTTTGTTTCTATCTATAATGGAGTATAGATTGAGGACGATGTTTTTGTTGGTCCTTCAGTAACGTTTACTAATGATATGTATCCACGGGCGTTCAAATGGAGTGAGAAGGATATCATTCCAACTTTTGTGGGGAAAGGAGCAAGCATTGGTGCTAATACAACAGTTATTTGCGGTGTAAAAATTGGTAGCTATGCGATGATTGGGGTGGGAAGCGTTGTCACAAGGGATGTCCCATCCTTTGGCCTTGTAATGGGGAATCTTGCGGTGTTGAAAGGATTTGTTTGTTATTGCGGAAGAAAACTAGGGAATGTTGCAAAAAAAGATAAAAAAAAGATTGTTGGCGAGTGCGAATATTGTAGAAAAAAAGTTGAATGTGTTTGTCTATGATGATTTGTTATCAAAAGAAGAAATCGTGGAATTAGGGTTGAAATTCATCAAACCAGATGTGGCCGATTTAGTATTTGATTGTTTTGCTCTAGAAATGAAAAAATAGTCTCTGTAATTTTGATTCAATTTCCATCTTTAATTTTTATATATGAAAACAGAGTTGCAGTCGTAGATTTTATTTGCTTCATCAAAGATATGTATGTTGAATTTTTTCCCTTCGATTAATGTTGAGCCAGAGTATCCTACCTGTTTTTGGATAGAAGGTTCGACTATAAAATAATTTTTCAAGGTGTAATCTCGTATCAGAGATATTCCAGTAAGAGCTTTGGTATCATTTCTAAAGAACGATGCATTATATGTGTTAATATCTTTGCTATGATAAATGTTAACAATATATAACGAGTGATATGCATCAGTATAAATTGTTTCGTTAGTGTTATGGTAAATAAAATCTGCTGACATCATTTCTGATTTTTCAAGAGCGGGTCTTGATGTGCTATTATATAATGGTGCTTCTACGTTTGCAACGTTAGAAATTATCATTGTAAAACTTAAAATAAAAATGATTGATATCGTCACTATTTTACCGGATATTTTTAATTTTGCTGATAGTTCTGTTAAAGTGAAACAAATAAAGATGGATAAAAAAATATAAAGAAAAGGCATCCACCGATCTGGCAATATTGCATCGTATCTTGTTTTTTCTACAATAAATAAAATCAAATATACTATACTTACGAAAGAAAATAAATAGTAACGTTCTAATGTTCTATTTTTTTTATTTAACCATATTAATCCGCTTAAGAAAAGTAAAAGCATGATTACAAGATATTCGATATTCTCAAACAGCGCCTTATAAAAATTTATTCGCTCTACCTGCATTGTTGGCGGTCCATATTCACCTTGAGCCACTTGGAATGCATATTTAATTGATTCAATAACATAACCGAAGTAACCACTTACCCACATCCAGTATGCAATCATTAAAATTCCAAAGAGACAAGTTAGCGTGAATGTTACTGTTATCTTTTTTATGTCTTTATTTTCAAGAAATTTATAGAGATATTTACCTATTAAAAATGAGAAGAGAAGTAAAAGACATATTGTGGCAACTATCGTATGAGTTAAAATCGATATAACTAAAAAGAAAATAACTAGTATAATAATTTTTAATGATTCTTCTTTGTGATTTTTAATTATGAGATAACCTATAATGGAGAAAAATGTAATTCCCATAGACATTGCGATAATGCTATGAGTACCGAAAGCAATATGAGATGAATAGAACGAAAGGAAAAGAGACGCTAAAATACCTGTTTTGAAGTTGTATATTGATTTTCCTAATAAAAACACGAATACAATGGATGATAATTCGATGATTCCCGTTGTGAGAAATAAACAAAGTTTGTAATCTAGTCCAGTTGCTAACAAAGATGCTATATTGCTGAGAGGAAACATCGGAAAACTGGAATATATATATTTCGATGAGATGTATCCTTTACTGATAATATCATTAAACATTGAATAGTTGTACCATGGATCCGCTCCCAAGATACTTGGGAATTGATAGTAAATTACGGACCTGAATAGTAGCGATACAATTAAGATTTGTAATAAAGGAATATACCTTAGTTTGGATTCTTTGTTTATAAAAAATATTTCAGCAGCAATTATGCTATACAAGGTTGAAATGATTATATAAAATGAAATGGTTATAGTATATGTTTCTGAGTAATGAAATAGTATAAACGAGACGGATAGTAATATTAAGAAAGTTGTGATTAGAGCATAAGAAACGCGGTTGGAGGTGATTGTGGTTTCTTCAGTTTTTTTTCTTTTTATAAAAAGATATGAAAGGCAAATGAATGACGTGCTTAGGGCTAATATGTAAAAACCTCTTGAAATTAAAAAAGATAAAACAGTTCCAAGTATTCCCAATATAATTCCTAATTTAGCAAGGGTTTCGTCGATATTCTCGTCTAATCTTACAAGATGTTTTTTAATTTTCATGAAATATTCACCATTTGGTCTGCGATTTTATGTTTCGTAATTACGCTTTGTTTCCAAAAATAAATTAGTTAGAAAATGTTTATCCTAGATAGAACTCATCGGATTGGTGATTTTCTTTTTTAAGTTCGATTTAATTGTTTCCCATTTATTAGCCATTTACTATTAAAATGACAAATAGGCGCCATTTCCCCCATTGTTGTGCTGACTAAATTTGGCAATATACCAAAAGAAAGTCCCGTATGCATATCAGCCGCCCAATAATCTAAAGTAATTGTACGAGTTTTGTCATACATTCCAACTGTTATATAATACCTATTTGCCAGAAGAGGAAGTTTTTCGATCCAACACTCTGCCACACCTTTTCCTTTATCGATGTTTGAGATTTTAAGATTATCTAGATGAGGGCCAAATGCAGAAATAAGTTTTCCATCGTAACTCCATAAAATTATCTGAAATTGAGGATTATGAATTATATCTTTAGATTCATATTCTAACCTTATTCTTAACGTATCCTTGAAATTAAATATTTTTTGTTCTTTGCCATCCTGAGTCAATAATTTCACATTCGTTATTTTAACGCTCTTAATGCAACTTTCTTCAAGGAGGGGGGCAGCAACACTCTGCTGATTTTTTATTAATTGGTAAATCACAACCTGATAATCCCCAATAACTTTGTGAATCTCGCCATAACTTGTGTTTTTTCCATGGCTAATAAATATTCCTTTATCACAAAACCTTTCTAAAATATATAAATTATGTGACACAATGAGTATAGCTGCATTTTTATCACTTTTAATTTCATGTAATCTTTTATAACACTTATTTATAAAGGATGTATCTCCAACCGCTAAAACCTCATCTACAAGTAATATATCTGGTTCACAATGTACGGCAACAGCGAACCCAAGCCGTACAAACATTCCTGATGAATAAAATTTTACTGGTGTGTCAATAAAATCGCCAATATCTGCAAATTTTATAATATCCTCAATCTTTTCATCTACATATTTTTTGTTCATACCCAATATCGCTGCATTTATGTAAATATTTTCTCTGCCAGTGAGCAGTGGATGAAAACCAGCCCCGATCTCAATAAGTGCGCCAACCTCGCCTTTCATTGTAATTTTGCCTTTATCTGGCCAAAAAATACCATTGAGCATTTTTAAAAGTGTCGTTTTACCTGAACCATTAGGACCAATAATTCCAAGCGTTTCTCCTTTTTTCACTTCAAAGGAGATATCATCCACCGCCCAAAACTCACCATTTCTCAATCGATCAGAATGAGAACTCAATCCAAACGTATTTCGTCCAATATCATTCACACCATAAAGCATAGATCTCTTTAATGACTTACAATATTTCTTGGACACGTTTTCGACTTTTATAGCTGTTCCGTCATCCATATTAAATTCTCTCCGCAACCCTCGTTTCGGTCAAATGGAATATAATTAAACATATTATAAAAATGATAAATGATGCGATACTGGCGATTAAAAATCCTTTCCATTCGGAAATCGTCCCCTTCAGTACAAGTTCTCTTGGTACCGCGATCAAATAATATAGTGGATTATATTTTGTAACAGTTGCAAGGATTCCTGTGGTCGGCTTTGCATACAAAACAGGAGTCAAGAACATTAAAAATGTCATAAGCACCGCGATTATTTTTCCAATATCTCTCATAATCCCATTTAGAATCGATAAAATAAAACCCAGTCCAAGTGTAAGTAGCATCATCGGAATCATAGTTATTGGAATCAATAAAATTGCTATGTTTGGTTTGAGTCCATAGTAAACAAATAATATAACTATCAAAAAAATTTGAATCAGAAATGATACAATTGCCTGGCCAGTGGAAGCAATTACTAAAGATTTCTTAGAAAAGTTAATTTTGGTTATCATTGAACCCGCAGATACCAATGAATTCGAACTTGCAATCAAACCGGTTGAAAACAACTGCCAGAATGCCATACCAAGTACTGCATAAATCGGATACGGGACATCGATATCGCCGATAGTAAATATACCCGATTGGTTCAACACAATAAATGTGCCAACGCTGACAATCGGTATAATAACGGCCCACAAAACTCCAATAAATGATTGTTTATATATGGTAAAAAAATCTCTTTTAAATAATTGAAAGATTAACCATCGATTTTTTTTTAGTTCGTTGAATATCTCACCAAAGATAGATCGATATCCTTTCCTCAGTGAGTTATCCGGCTCGTATGTCGTTATTTTTTCAGTCATATGTTTCACCTTTATTTATATGATAAAAATAAAAGGCAGGTGGCTTTAAGCGGATTAAGTAAATAATAATATTATTTTCATTGATTATTGTCTCAACCTACTACATTATAGCCCAATTAAACTCTTTCCAGTATTAAATCATTCATGGTTACCTCTTTCCCGCGAAATTTCTTAGAATATATGCAATTTTGGAAAATTTTTCTATGAGGGTGTCTTAAATAATGTAAGGGAAATATGCCCTTGGAATTAAAAGGTGTTTTAAAAAAATGATTAAGTATTCGAGAAAGTTTGAGTTGCCAAAAGGAATAGCCTATATTCTTTTTTATATTTTTAAAGTCTGGTGAATCAACTTCGATAAAATCACATAGATCGTCGACAAACCCATGAACATCATCCTTCAAATATTCAAAATTGTAGATATACACATTTTCTTTTCCAAATAATTTAATGAGATAATCTATATATGGGTCATAATTCAGCTTTTCAATGGGCATTATTTTTTCCAAAAATGCAGGAAAACGAAGAACCCCACCACATATGATATATTTTTTATACCAGGAGACAAGCAAATCAGTCTTATCTCTGATTCCAATAATGATTTTTGCTTGAGGAAAAAGATTTTTAATTTTATCTATTTTTTCGATCCTATTATCGTCCTTTCCCCACATACTGCCATAAATGTTTTCTTCCGAGATGAGATTAATTTTATCTTGATATAAATGTTCATAAATAATCTTTCTAGCTTCAATCAGATTTATATTCTCTATGTTAGTTAGTATTTTTATTATCTGTTCATTATGGAATCCAAAATAATTAACATCATGTAACTTTTCGAAAATTTCCTCTTGCAAAAAAGTTGATCCAGTCCTCTGAATACCTATATGTAAGAAAACTGAACCGATGTTGTTTCTTCTTGCCACTATTTTTTCCATTTTTTTTCGATCCTATTAATTAAATTTTAAAAACTAGAAATTTGGACAAATTATCGAAAAATGCTTAACAATTCGTTAAAAGTTAACTATATTTGTTTTCTAATTTTTTGAAGGTATCATTCAGTATGTTCTCGAGCAAACGTATAGTTTCTCGTTCCAAACGATTTTCTTAAACCAACATCATTCAATAATAATGCCCACATCATGGTGAATGAGAATAATTTTTCGCCAATTCATAAAATAATTCTTCAATCTCATCGATATTTTTACTCCAATTATACCGTTCATTAACTAGCCTTATGCTATTTTTTGGTAGTAATTGCTTGTATTTTACCGAGTTATCAATACAATCGATTATTCGCTCTGCCAATTCATCAGGATTATTCTTCACGATAAAACCGGTAATACCGGAAGTGATGTATTCATGTACAACAGGTAAATCAATAACAATCGTAATTATCCCACAAGATAAAGCTTCTAAGTTAGATTTACCTATTCCTTCGCTAAGGGCTGTTGAGATATAGATGTTCGAACTGACTAGATAGCTGGGTAATTTATGATGATCAATGAATCCCAAGAACCTCACGTTTTCCTTAATTTTTAATTCTTTTACAATTTTTTCCAATTCATCCTTTTTACTCCCTTTCCCGGCTACTAAAAGATTTACCTTTGGATGCCTCTCCTTAACAATTGGAATTGCCTTTATAAGACAGCTTTGATTGTATATATCTTCCAAATTCCTTGTAGTGATCAATATTGGCCCATCACCTAGATCGTGTAACTTCCTGAGATCAATTGATTTGGCTTTGGGATTAAAAATATTTGTGTCAACGCCACAAGGGTCTAAGATTATCTTTTCCTCATTAATACCGAATTTTTCGATTTCCTTTTTCATATAATTAGATTCAACTAGTATCCTATCTGCACTACTGAGACTTCCCCTCATTTCTTTAATATGTTTTTCTCCAAATTTAGCTGGTGCAATTAATATATCGCTTCCCCAACAGGTTATTACTAATGGATGAAAATTTAACTGAGATGCTAAAATTCCGTAATCAGTTAAATAATGGGCGTTTATTAAATCAGGATTAATTTTGTTTATAAGTTTTTTTAATCTGTTTATTTCAAAGTGTTTATGTAAAGAGTAGAAGAGGTGAACGATAATAGGAATTTTATAAAAGAATGATGATATCGAATGACTAACAAAAACATGAACGTGTACATCAGCAATCTCAGATGGTTCCCGTGTAATTATATAAACCTCATGTCCCTTCTCCACAAAATATCTTACCCATCTTTGAAGATGGATGCTCTGTAAATTACCAAAAAAACATATTCTCATTTGGTTCTCCAACATTAAATAACAAATCAATCGCACTCATATAAGGTTCAAAGCCATCCCATCTTTGAGGATATTCTATCGGTTTAAATTCAAAATGCTTTAGCTTTATTTTATTTATCAAAAACTTCTTAGCATCCATGTAGTTTTTACCTCCTGAACCAGAAATATAAATATCCCCTTCGACTTTTTTTACAATGTCTACCAGCAAATCTGTAGATTTTAACTTCTCATCGATATTCAACTCACTAGCTCTAACAATTCTAGTATTTATTCTGAATTTATCTTTTAAATAAAAAATCCCATATTCATTGAATTCATGCAATTTCTTAAAATTTCCTGGATAAGAATAATATTCATCAATAAATTTATCATCAATAAATTTATATTTTGAATAGTTAGATTTTATTGACATCTTATGCTTTTTAAACCATTTCTCATCTTGCGGCATATAAATATCCCTAATGGGTTTAAAACAATATTTTTTTTCTATAGGTATCGTTAGCCAAATCCACCCGTCTTTTGTTCTTATTTTCGTTCTTTGTGTATAACTGTCTTTGGAAAATTGTACCACATCTAAAATAACAAAAACATCTACTAAAGCCATCTTTTGAAAAAATCCAATATATGGCAAGTAGTTAGGTTGATGAATGGCGACTTTGACGGCATCCAAATCTGTTTGTTTAGCTAACATTGGTCTCATTTTATCTTCAAGAGTAGTGAAAATCATGGAACCTCCCCGTATCCTTCCTATTTCATTAACATTCTTAATAACTCAAAACATTCCGCATAATTAAAGTTTACTTGTGTCCCTCTTGTAAAGCCTAATGCTTTAATATAACGCTCATCAAAATAAGTACGGAACTCTTGAGATTTGTATTGTTTTAAAGCATTGATCTTCTTTTGAATGTGTTTTTCTTCCAATTTAACAAAAACGTCTGTAGTGAATGTAAAATTGTTCCAGGGATGTTCATAACCCCATATGGATGATGTTTTTTTGAATGTCCTTAATGTTTCTTTAAAAATTGTCTGATGGTCTTGATGAGTATCATTTGATGAAGGAGTTAAAACTAAATCTGGCCTGATTTTTTTATTGAGTTGTACTATATCCTCTAAAATTTCTTGCCTAAATGTAGGAAATTTCCTGACTTCATAATCCAACATATATAAATTTTCTTGAAAAATTCCTAAAATTTTAGTGGCCTTTTTACATTCCTTCTTCAAAATATCTTTTGGAAATCCATTTGGTACTGATAATTCGCAACTTGAAAATGTCACATAATGAACCTCTTTATCTTCTTCAATAAATCTTGCAATTGTAGCTCCTGCACCAACCTCTCCGTCATCTGCGTGTGGAGATAAAACCAAAATTTTGTCGAATGATCTCATAATCTGTCTCCATTATTTTTTAAAAATAGAAAAGTATATGTAATGAAAAATAAAATGGGTTGAAATTTCTTATTTCAAATAAGTAAATAAAAAATCTAAAAAATAGCATCATTAGACCAAATATAGCTTTAAATTGAAATTTAAAGACAAGATGGGACGTTCATGATAATGCACTTTCTCAAAGGTTCAAAGAAATCCTTTAGTTCAATCTATGCCGTTCTTTTATAATAAGATGTTTGACATTTTTCCCTGGGAAGTCCTTCCAGGTTCTGTTTCGCCAGTGCAAGTTCGCCAAGTCTTCGTATAGTTTAATAATATCTCTTCGGATACCTGGAAAATTCTGTTCCGTTTTATCCTTTCTAAAATGCAATCCCGTCATGTAGTAAAAATTTTCCCACTCTTCCCCCCAAGATTCTGAAAGACTGACTTTGCTCCACTCATCCCAATTTCTTGGTTCATTAAATCCTGTTGCCAAAGCCATTTCATACATTTTAGTTCCCGGATACGGCGCATAAACATAGAATCCTAATCGAGCATTTGGATCAGTTTTAAATATCCAATCAGCCAAATTCATTGACTCTAACAGTTCTTCATTTGTTTCTGTTGGAATAGCACACATAAAAGAATACATACCGCTAATAGTTGATTTAGCTAGATTTTTAGTGCAATCTCTTATATCTAGCAAACCGCGAGGCAACTTCTTATTGATAACTTCAGTTAAAATTCTTTCAGATCCGGACTCGATTCCAAGAAACAGAGAGTCACAACCACCTTTCTCCAAGATATTGATCATATCGTGTTTAACCCACTCAGGCCTAATAGATGAATGCCATTTGATATCATAACGCTTCATTATATCCCCAATATTCTTTATTCTTTGCTTATTATTTCCTATGTTATCATCACCTAGGATAATATGTTTAATGTCGAACTCTTTATTTAAATTCTCAATCTCTTTCTCAAAAATGTGAATGCCCATTTTTTTCCATTTACCATTATATACTGCTTGATTATAACAGAAATTACAGGAATACATACAACCTCTTGTCGTTAGAACTCTGATCGAGTTGGCATTATTTGCTATTTTATAATAAGGTTTAGTTTTTTCAGTTAAAGGTGATGGAATTGCATCTAAATTAACATGAATATTCTCATACCGTTTAGGATCAAATTTCTTGTTATTCTTAATGCAATGCATGAGATTACATAATTGAATTTCACCTTCCCCCACGATGTAATAATCAATTCCTTTTTGTTCTTTCAACACCTTTTCTTTTTGAATAGTAACATGGGGTCCACCCAAAATCGTTTTAATATTTTTATCATATTCCTTGACAAACTCAATTACTTTTTTAGCACCGATTAACTGATAACCGGTCATAGAACTAATACCTACGGCCAAAGGACATTCAGCGATGATATTCTCCAAAACTTTTTGCTTTTCAAATCTGAGATCTATATATTCTACATTATATCCTTTATTTTCTAACATAGCGCCTGGATAAAAAATACTTAGAGCTGGGCCTTTAGCTGGACTTTCTAAACTTGGTTCAGGATAAACTAATACACAATCCAATTTGCTCATTATAAACAAGTCCTATAATTTATTTGAAAGAGATATTTTCGCTAAAATATGATTAGCGGCTTTACCAATACCAAAATAATTTTTACGTGGTTCAATCCACTCTTTACTTATTTGCTCTTTAATCGCACTTAAAATTGCAGATGGTTTTTTTGTTGCTAAAATACTATATCTTTCGTCAATTAAATTTATATACTCAGAAGTATAATCCATGAAAACAGAATATTTTTTAGAATAAAACGCATCCTTTAAAGTACCGGAACTATCAGTTAAAACAATATCAGAATTCTTAATTAGGCCAAGCATTTCTAAATAACTTACAGGTTCAATCAATTCAATATTTGAGGGTATGGACAACCTAAATTCTTTAACTCTTTTCTTAACCCTAGGGTGAATTGGCCAAACAATAGTTTTTTGTGTTTGTCTTAAAGCATCTAATATATTTTTCAAATGTGTTTTATTATCTGCCGTATGTGCAGTATGAAATTCACAAAGATAATAATTAGAGTATTTGCTCGATTTTGCTAAATGACTAAACAATATAAAGGTATCATAAGTTATATCTCCTGAAATCATTAACTTTTCAGAGGATATGCCTTCATACCTCAAATTATCATATGCATAGCTCGTTGGACAAAAACACCAAGTGGCACAATGATCAGCTATTTTTTTATTAATCTCTTCGGCTCTATGAATATTTTCTCTTAATCCTGCCTCAACATGTCCAAAAGGAATATTCATCTCGTACAAAGCTAATGCAGAAGCTAAAGTAGAATTGGTATCTCCAAATATTAATGCGTTATCAGGTTTTTCAATTTCTAAGATCATTTTTAGACCAACAAGTATTTTGCTTATTTGAGTAATATTATCTCCACCACCACATTTTAAATTCTTATGTGGATGAGGCACTCCTAATTCATCCAAAATATTGCCCCATAAATTATTATCCCAATGTTGCCCAGTATTGATTAGAACTGGTTTAATCTCTGGATATTTTGATATTTCTTGAAAAATTGGAGCCACCTTAATTGCTTGTGGTCTCGTTCCAATAACTAGAGCTAATTTCATGTTATCTTCTTTTATTCTTTTCAACCTGTTAGACGAGAGTGTTGAAAAACTATAACTCTCTCCTTCAAATATATTCTTCGTGGATTATTTTTTTCTTCAATTAGATTCCCAACTGCTTTTAAATAAAAATATATCCCTATCATATTACATCACTTTATTTTTATGATAATGAAAATAATTCAGGAGACAATAATATTTAGATTGTATTAACTACATCCTCACATACCATTACAATTTTTTTTGTAATATTTTCCCAACTGTAATTTTCAATAATGAGTTTTCGGCTATTACAACCAATCTCCGCCCTTAGTTTATCGTCACGTAATAGATTGATAATTGCATTTGAGATCTCTTTTTTATCTTCGGGATTTACCAATATGCCCGTTTTATATTCATTAATAATTTCATAACCAGATGTGTTTCTTGCAATTACGGGTTTTCCACAGGCCATGTATTCATAGATTTTTAACGATGATTGCCCAGATTTTTGTTCCATTACAAGTGCGATACAAACATCGCTTGCATTGATATAATAAGGGACCATCTCGTAAGGCACTCTCCCTGTGAAAATAATATTTTTTCCAACGCCTGTTTTTTCCGCTAGTGATCTCAAATCTTGTATCGTTGGTCTGAACGTATATCCTCGGTATTCTCCTGAGTCACCAACCAGCATTAACTTTGCATTCGGAATTTCTTGTAGGATATAACGCATTGACTCTATCGCATGTTCTAATCCCTGATATTGTCTAAATGCTCCTACGAATGTTATTATGGGATAATCTCCAAGCCCTAAATGGTTTCTACATTCTTTTTGATCCATTGGTTTAAAAATATTGATATTTGCCCCATTAGGAATAACTACAATTTTTTTTTTATCTATACCGAGCGAAATACAATAATCTTTTGTTCCTTCAGTTACTGCAATAATTTTATTCGGCATACTAAGTTTTTCTTTTTCCAATCCATCTATCTCTTCGATTGTTTTTTTATCTGCACCTTGTGATTCTGCTTCATCGGATGGATTGCCATTGACTTCCAAAACTACAGGGATATTTATACAAAAAGCTATTTTTGTAGCATGATCCGTCCCATGTCTTTCATATACTATATCAATGTTTTCTTTTTTGATAATTTTTTTTATCAAACTTTTAACATGAATTTTTTGAACATACAGTGTCGCAAGAGATAAAAATCTTTTATTTATGAAAGGAAACATCCCATAGAACTTTACATTCGAATGTAATTTTAAATTTCCTTTTTTCAATGCAATTAAATGAACATCGTGACCAAGCTTTGCAAAATTATTAACAATCTCTGACACATGTGTTCTCTCAGCACATGGCTTCGAAAAATCACTAATACATGAATAAAGAATTTTCATTTAATATTCACCGTGTTTTTCTGCTATAATCTTAAAACCTTGGGCATAATACATGAAAAAAAATCTATTAAGTGGTTTTAAAAATTTTTATCATGTCCATTCCGTTTTTTAAATAATCCATTGGTAAAATAGGTTGTAATGCAGTGACAACAAACCCAAGTTCTTGTATCTCTTTCTTAAAGTATATGGATAAAACAAATATTCTGGCAATTTCCCAGTTATTGGATTTCTATATAGAAATCCCGAGTTTTTATCTATTTTCCCTGTTTTGATAAATCGCCTTAATTCTTGTATTATTTCTTCACTTTATAGACCTTGTGTTTCTCTTGATAAAAATTTTACCTGATTCTCATATAGTTTAGGAAAATTCTTTGATATTATCTGGGTTTTCATTTCTGCATAGGATTTCTTCAAACCAGCATCTTCTAAGGGATCATACTCTGATTTTAACCAAAGCTTTGTTTGCGTATCTAAAACTTTTTGACTAATGACGCACAAGAAGTTTATCGTAGATTTCCTCCAATTTACCAAAATTTTTATTCCAATCTGCTCTATCCCTAGCAATCTCTAAATTTCTTATTCCAAACTTTTCTCTCAAATCATTGTCATTCAACAACAAACTTAATTTCTCATATACCTGATGATGATCTTCTTTAGGCACAAAAAAACCATTATATCCATCAATAATCCAATCCTCATTCCCAGCAATACTCGTCACGACTACAGGCAACCCACATGCCATTGCTTCCAGTAAAGAGATAGATGTACTATCGCTAAAAGATGTGGACACATAGATATCTGAAGCGGTAAGATATTTGGGCAATTCATCATTTTCAACATGTCCAACAAAATAAACATATTCTCTAAATCCGTTTTCTGATATATAATTCTCAAAATCATTTTTTAACGGGCCATCTCCACAAAGCAATACTCTCGTATTATTATTTTTTTTGATTAGTTTTGGTAACGATCTTAAAAAATATTTTACACCATAAATGGGTTTAAAAGACCTTGTCATAATAATAATCGTTTTATCCTCCCAGCCTAACTTTGCCCTAATATTATTTCCACCGACCAAATGATTGAATTTATTTAAATCGATACCCCAAGGGAATACAACCATCTTATCTTTTGGATATCCATATAAATCATTAATTCTACTTTTCATAATTTTTGAACTACATTGAATCATATCTGCTTTTTTGATTGCATATCTTATGATTTTCTCTGATAAAAATGAGACTTCATCTGGATAAATTAACACATCGGAACCCCAAGGCATTAATAGAAATGGATGAAATCCAGATAAGGCAGAGATAAAACCATGTGTAGGGATCCAACCTCCGTGTAAAATGTCAGGCTCTATTTCTTTAATTATTTTTCGGATATAATTTCTCTGGTCATAAATATACTTTACATATTTAACATCATTAATAAATCTATTACTTACCTCATTCAACTTTTGTGAAAATGTAAAATATTTTGCTCCTTCAATTTTCACAGGATTTTTATCAATCGTTAAAACATTTGTATCGTATCCATTTTCGACCAATTTCCTAATGAATCTAAAGTCGTGTATAGACGTGCTATCCCCAACATATAATATTTTCATATTTGTACTCCCGCTACCCTGCATCCCCATATAGTTAGACTGTTGATCTTTTCATAGGTTTCTTTTTGTTCCTTAATAAGGATAGATACTAGCAAGGGGAAAAAATTTACCAACGATTTTTCGTTTAGTGTTATTATAAAACACTTTTCAATATCTTTTCCAGATTATTGATAAGATTTTTATCTTGAAATTCATCTAGAGAAGAGTACTTAAAGTCCATGGTCAGCGCATTTATAATGTTTTGAGCGAAATCCTTTGCATTAGGTGGTGAGATCAGAACGTTTGGGAGGCTCCATAGTTTAAGTTCCAATACATCTGAAGATACCACAGGTTTTCTAGCTGCGGCATACTCTAACACTTTGGTAGCAACAGTATTAGTGAAGAAAGGATCCTCATCTCCAGGATAAGTACCCACATCACTAGCAAAGAAATAATCCTGTATATTGTCTATATTTACCCAGCCCGTAAAAATAACATCTTTAGAATTTCCAACTTTTCTTTTCATTTTTGGGAGTAAATGACTATCTCCAACTATAAGATATTTGACATCAGGTATTACTTCCTTAACCAGAGGAATAGTATCGAACAAATAGAGCGAGGGGCTAATAGTTAGACCTATTAAACTGACTATTTTATACCCATCAAGGTTGTACTTCTGCCTAACCCTATCGGGACATCCACTACGAGCTTTATCCAAATTTATGGCTGGAGGCAAATAATAGGAGTTCTTGTTATTAATTAGCGCCTCTTCTAATAACTTATGAGAAAGACACAATATAGCAGCTGATTTATTAAAATATGTTTCTAATGCTTTCTTATAAGGATAGAAATCAATTATATCTAAAACTACAGGAATTTTCAGGTCAAACGGGGGAAAGCCATTAAGGTAATGATTTACTCCGCAGATGATTACATCTATCTTATAATTCAAGACAATATTTCTAATTTTTGACTGAAATTTTTTTTGATTCAAACTAAGCAGAAAGGGCGTAAAACGAACATTATGAAATCTGCCATAGTGATGTAAGTATATGCCATTGTTCTCATCATCCCAGTTTCGCAGTCCATCTAAATGAAGCTTTGGATTCAGAAAATGAAGTATATTATTTTGACTTGGTGAAGTCCAGGTAAGCACATGTATTTCATGTTTTTGCCTCATTTTCTCGATAAATGACCAAGAACGTACGCGACCACCACCAACCCATGAAGCATGAGGAATCCATAATATTTTCATTACACATCCCTTAATAGTTTTTCATATTTCTCCAAATTTTTCATAGAATGTTTCTCTTTTACAGTTGCATATGCATTTTCAGCGATTTTCTTAGCAAATTCTGGATTGTCCAATATCATTTTCATTTTTTGGGTCAAGGAGTGTATTGTGGGTTCTGCAAGTAAGGAGTTATATTCATCAGTCAATATCTCTTTTGTACCTCCGACATTAGTTGCAATTATCGATTTTTTAAAATACATTGTTTCTAGCAATGACCAGTTATAATTATCATATGTGGAGGCATGAATAAAAACGTTCACTGTGGAGACATACTTTGATAAGTCATCGTGATCCACATATCCTGTGAAAATTACCTGATTATTAATATTATTTATAACTGAATAGTTCATTAATTCATCCTTTAACTCCCCACCCCCAATAAAAAGTAATTTTATATTGTTGTATTTAGTTGTTAATAAATGAAATGCTTTTAAAATATTAGCAACTCCTTTAAAAGCATCGAGTCTACCCAAAACCCCAAAAACAAAATCATTCGCTTGGATGTTTTTAATGGGGTTACTAGTTTTTTTCTTATTTCCCTGATTGAATTTATCAGCTACAATCCAATGCGGAACCAAAACTAGTTTGTTTTCATCAATGCCGTCCTCAATTAATTTTTCTATTAAAAAATTATACTTAATCATAATTTTTGATATTTTTTCCAGAGCTAAATTTTTAGTTATTTTCCAATAAAAATATCTGAAATATCCAACGCATTTCGAACAATTTTTTAATGATGAATTACAGGGGATAGGACGTATCGGATGCGGACAAGTTAACTCAAAAGAATGCAACGACAAAATTATTTTTCTTTTCTTACTAAATGGTATAGCAGAGGGATATGCATGAACATCCAAAACATCAAATTTGCCATGCTTCTTCTCAATATCTTTTACTTTTTTCCAAATTTGGTAATAACCAATGAGGGGTTTTGGGCAAGGAATACTATATATCCTAACATTTTCAAGTTCTGGTAATGAATATTCTTTCTTATGAACTTCATCTATAATATTCTTAGAATAACCTGTTTTTTTCAATAATTCAATTTTATCTATTATTACGATTACATCAACATCGTAGCCCTGCTTGGATAAATATTTAACAATAGAATAGTTATGTGTTTCAGTACCACCAATAAGGGGAGGAAAACTACAACAAATATGACATATTCTCATTAAAATAACTCCCTTATACTTTTATGTTTAGTTTTCATTTCTTTTAAATTATGTTTTTTCTGAGAAATATTCTGATCAGCATATTTTAATAAATTCTTCTTCGTACTGCTCAAAATATTCTCATATAACTTCAATTTCTTAAGAAAATATCGAGCAGTAACGGTTGCGACCCTATCGAATGATATTCTTATTGCTTCGACATCCCTTAATGAATGTGACATCATTTTGTCACAAGATATTTTCACTACATCATAGATAAGCCACTTGCCATTCTGCTCATGAACACTTATGGTCAAAGTACCCTCAACATCACTAATAAAATTAATTTCACAATCATATCCTTTACATATTACACCATCTGTTTCATCTCCAGCGTCTATAATATAGTTGTTCCATGCGACTCCCGTATCACGGAAATATTCACTGAATTTTTCCCCCAACGGCAAATATGCTAATCCAATATGAGTGGATCCACTAAAATCTAAAGAACCATAGTATAGTCTCAAAATATTTGGTTCTACAACAATACAAGGATCTGAAACAAACTCCGAATCAAAACTATCTGGGAAACCGGGTCTAAACACCGGGTTTCTAGGATCACGATACCAGTTAATTAGATCTTGACTATAGGTTATTCCAATAAACCATTTATTAAAGCGTCCTCTTCCTTCGTAAAAGAGTATATAATAATCATCTACGTTCATCAGATAGAATGGGCTTATTTCTTCCGCTTCCCAAGAATTTGGTAGCGGCTTAAGCACTGGATTATTATGGTACTTTGTCCAATTTATACCATCAGGACTAGTAACAAGTCCAATATTGGATTTTCCATACTTTTTTACGCTGCCAAAGTAGAGGCCTTTAAATTCACTGGTGCGTCTCTCATATACAACCCTTAGGTTCTCAGCATGCTTGGAATCCCATTCATCATTGTTGCCGACGGTTAGTACAGGATTCTTGCTATTTTTTTTCCAATTTATTCCATCATTAGATACGGCATATCCAACTTGCCCTAGGTCACCCAAGTGCCCACCATACCACATCCGAAAATCAGTCTTACCAAACTTTAAAACCTGACATTTCCACAGAAAATCATTTTCCCAAGTATTGGAGGTGGGAAATAGAAGAGGATTTTTTGCATTCTTGACGAAGTTTATTCCATCATTACTCTCTGCTAAACCTATACCTGAATTAGAATCTCTCTTTCCATTATAATACATCCAATATTTATCAGTTTCATCCCGAAATATCCAATGCGAGTGAACATCAATATCATCCCATTCGCCAAATTCTCCAGGACTTAGCACGGGATGAGTAACTCTTATAATAGGCAAAGAAAAAGATAGACAGTACAATGGTATCTTCGGTATTTTTTTACCCAAAGTCTTTCTCAATGTCTTTTTTGTCACCCTTCGTGCATACCGATAAATACCAATACCCCCTACAATATCCCAACTTAATCATAATTTTTTTCTAAATGCAAATAATCCAAGAGCAAAATTATCTTCTGTTGGGACTATTTCTCTAGCTTCGCTCTCTTCACATTTAACCCAGATATTTTCCGAGTTATTTTTATAAAACTCTTCGACAATCAATTCTGTTTCTTCATAAACATATTTTAGCGGTTTACTATTTTTATTATAAATCCTATGTAAAGGTTTTATTGTTTTTTCTTCCCCATAAGGAACAGTAAGAATTAAAATACCACCAGGATTTAGGATTTGTTTTGCTTTCTTAAGAGCCTTCACATCTCCATCTTCTATTTCAGGAGAAGTATATCTACCCTTAAGACCAATATGTTCAATTACATAACACATCACCACAACATCGTAAGAATTCTTAAAACCCGTTGAAAGAAAATTACCTTGGATGTAATTCACTCCATTATATAATACAGGTGTTGGTCGTAAGTCTATCCCATCTACAGCAAAGCCAAGTTCCTTAATTATCGTTGTCAAAGGCGATTTGCAACAACCTACATCAAGAACAGTTTTATATGCGCCTTTATTTAGTTTCAACAAATTTTTGATAACAAAAGCATATTGAACGCATATATCGCCACTAAGTGGATTTAATAGTGGATCTGATTCAGATGAAAGTTCTAACTTATTTAGAAAATTGCGAATTAAAGATGATATGGCTTTTTTCATATTTCACCCATTACTTTACAATCTCAATGTTTAAATTTATGTATTATGATTCTCCAAATTCTACTAAAAAAGATCTCATAGCAACTTCGGCATCTGCGATTCTTTAAACGTTTGACAAGAGACTATCTATGCGTTTTAAAACCACCGGCAATGGGGAGAAACCCCTACAAATATTACAAATTTTCATCTTAACAAACTCCGATATATCTTCTCGGTTTCTCTCGCATTTTTCGCCCAACTAAATCTTTCGTTTACGTATTTTTTGTTATAATTTCCCACTTTAGAAGCAATATCTTGATTTTCTAAAAAATAATCCATTGCTTCTGCAAATTTTTCCTTATCATTTACTTCAACTAGTAATCCATTTCTTTTATCTTTAACAACCTCAGGTATGCCACCAACATTTGTTGCAACAATAGGTTTTCCTGCGGCCATAGCTTCTGTAATAGTCAATCCAAATCCCTCGAGTCGTGAGGAACATACATAAAGAGTGCAAAGTGCATAAATTTTTTTTAATGTTGTCGAATCAACAAATCCTGTAAAAATTACATCTTTTGAGAGTTTTAAAGAACTTACGATCTTTTTTGCAGAATTTTGATTTCCACTGCCAACTACTAGCAATATGACATCTGTTTTTTCCGTGATTTTTTTAAAAACCCTTAATAAAAATTCTATATCTTTTCTTGGATCATCAGCTCTACCAACAAAGAGAATTACTGGCTTTTTATCAATTTTAAGTTTATGTCTAATTTCCTCAATTTCTTTTTTTGTAAAATTATATATTCCTGAATCGATACCATTATAGACAACATCAATTTTATCAGAAGAAATTCCATATGTTTTAACAATTTGGTTTTTTGTAAAATTGCTAACAGATATTATTCCATCACTAGATTTTATACTTCTTTTCTCAATAAAAGGAATAATAAAGCTGGTTTCTCCGGTAATATCTTTAACTCTTGAAAATAGACTAAGGTTATTGCTTTTTATTGCATCCTTTACTAAATGATGAATTGTAATTACATGTGGTGCTTTTGATATTCTCTTTTTAAAAAACCAATAAGAAATACCATTGAAATGTATTATATCAAAATTATTTTCTTTTTCGATCTTTTTCATTATTTTTGGTAATTGTAAATAGAATTGAATTGACTTAAACGGTATTTTATTATATGTCCTAACTTTTATTGTTTCAATATTATCTATACCTGACTTAGCCATAGAATTATTTTTTACTATTTCTGGAGAAAAAACATTTACTTGATGACCCCGTTCTGCAAGATTTTGAGTCAAATATTTTGCATAAATACCAGCTCCGCCAATAATAAAAGGGGGAAATTCATAAGTTATAAAAGCAATTTTCATAGAATCGTCACCAATTATATTTTAATCATTATTGTAGAATGTGTTTAAATGCAGAAAATATCATACCTTTGTAACAATTTCAGAATATAGTTTCTCTATTTTTCCCACTACATCATCCCAAGCTAGATTCTCATGGATATAATTTTTACCGTTTTCAACTAATTGTTTTGCTTTATTTTGGTGATCAAATACATATTTCATTTTTTCTTTTAATTCGTTTACATCGCCATATTTTACTAAATATCCACATTTGATTTCTTTGATAAGTTCCCCGCATCCTCCAGTAACAATCACTGGTGTATTGCATAAAATAGATTCAAATGGCGCTATACCAACTCCGCCCATATATAATACAGTATGAACAAACAAATCTGCATCTACATATGCTGATAATTTATCCGCTTCCTCCACGTATCCCGTAAATATTACTTTATTACGCAAATCCAGTTCATCTATTAATTTTTCAAGTTCCGATTTGTAACCGTCATCACTACCAGCAATAACAAAAACAATGTTATCCATTTCTTTTACTAGCTCAGAGAAGGCTTTAATCGCAAAGTCTATGCCTTTTAATTTGTGTATGCGACCAAGATAAAGGATTATTTTATCATTTATTCCATATTTGGACTTAAATTCTCCATTTTGGGGCAAATCATTGTATTTTTCAATATCCATTCCATTATAAACAACGGATAATTTTCTAGTATTGGCTCCCATCTCAATATCATGTTTTGATTCCTCATCTGAAACTGCAATTACTACCGAAGCACCTTGCATGAGATCATAACCAAAAAACCTATCGTAGAGCCATTTCAATCTTTTCTTTTGCACCATTCTTGGGGTCGAAGCGTGAGGTTGAAGAACATACGGTATACTGAATTTTTTAGAATATCTGTAAACAATATTGTTTTGATAAGAACGGAAATCATGCAGATGGATTATATCAAAATTTCCAATCTCTTCTTTTAACCATTTTTTCATTCCAGGAGAAAATAGCATCAAACCAACGTTTACAAGACATTTAAAGGGAATAACATCAATTCCTTCTAATGAATTAGCATATTCTCCATCAAATTCAAAATCAGTAGTAGCTATTGTAACATTATGTCCCATTTTTTTTAATCCTTTTGAAAGATTATAGACGACATTGACATCCCCACCCCGTTTTGGTGTAAAATACGGGATTACCTGCAAAATATTCATATTTAAACCACGATGGAATCTTTATTTATCATGTTATAAAAAATTGTTATGTATTGCTCTATATTTCTATTTAAATTCATATTTTCCTGATGGAAATTTTTCCCTATGACTCCTATATCTTTTCTAATTGTTGGTTCATTACTTATTTTTAAAATCGTCTCACTCAATCCAACCGGGTCTCCAGATTCAACAACAATTCCTCCAGCCTTATTGACGACATATGCTGTTTCACTATCAGAAGCAACACTTGCAATAATTGGCTGACCCACCCCAAATAGATTAATTATCTTACCTGGAAGACAAGGTGCTTTCATTCGCTCGTCAAGTGAGACAAGAGATACATCTGATGAATTGACGACATTGAAATATTCACTACGTGGTTGAAACGGCAGCAATTGCACATTGGTAAGTTCTTCGTTCTGGATCCTTTCTTCTAGATGATCTTTGATCGTTCCATCACCGACGATGTAGAATATGATATCTTCATGATCAATCAATTGTTTTGCTGCATCCAAGATATTATCAATCCCTTGATAGGGTGAGAGTATCCCTGCGTAGCTGACAAGGAATTTGTCTTCTATTTCTTGTTTTTGTTTGAAATCCTTTCGTTTTGCGTATTCTTTCATTTCTTTGAGGTTCACTGCATTGTATATATGCGTGACTTTTGTTGGATCTGCTCCTCGGTTGACGACGTAGTCGACTCCACCCTTAGTGAGCACCGTGATATGGTCTGCATGTCTGTATGCTTGAGATTCGATGTGTTTCATGACTTTGATGTAGAAGGGGTTTTTCATGACGCCTACGTCGGTGAGTTCCTGTGGATGAAAATCCTGAAAATTAAGGACACTAGGTGTCCTATCATGTTTTTTGATTTTTCTTGCAAGATAATACAATGGAAGCGGTGGGATATACATCAAACAAGCATCAAACTTCATTCCCAGGTGTTTAAATGTTTTGAAATAATATCGTGGAAGAACAAAATGTTCCAGTCCCCTCAACATAACATTATCACGTTGAGCAGGATGCCTGCATCGATGAACATGGACACCATCAATTATTTCATCAAGAGGAAAATTTTTGTTTTTATCATTTTCTTCTAAGTTAAACTCTCGAGGATACGAGGTTAGGACATGAACTTTGTGACCATGATTTACAAATGCTTTTGCAAGGTCAAAATATACATGAGCAGCACTGCCAATCTCTGGAATAAAATATGCCACAACAAGTAAAAGTTTCATATTATTTCCTCAAAATCATTTGAAAGACTTGGTCAAAAGAAATTATGATAGAGACGATCTTTTACCTTTCAATCTCCATAATTGATTTCTTCTTCGAACACCACGTATTTTTCAAATACGCTGGAAACTCAGCAGATTCCTCGATAGAATCCCAGTTGTTTGTAAACCACTGATACAGTTGTTCAACGCCATCTTCAAAGGATGTTTGCGGCTTGTAATCCAAGATATCTTTGGCTTTGTCAACTGATGAAAGCAAGCGTCTTTTCACATCCCAATTCCGCCGTTCCGTATATTTGATACCATTGGGATTTCCTGTAAGATCATTGACCATATGGGCCATGTCGATAACCTTAGTTTCTGTTGCAGACCCTAGATTGATTGCTTCCCCAACTGCTTCATCAACAACACCCATTGCAAGAAGTCCGTTGACGATATCAGTAACATATGTCCAATCCCTTGTTTCACTGCCATCTCCTGTGATTGGTAACGGTTGATGATGCATTGCCCAGTACATGAAATTAGGAATCACGTTTCGGTATTTCCCTGGGACTTCCCCAGGACCAAATACGTTAAAGAACCGGGCATTCACAATCGGCAAATCATACAAATTATGGAAATAATTCGTATAGAGCTCACCAACTAACTTGGTCACTTGATAAGGAGTATGTAAACTAATCGAAATATCATGCTCTTTGAATGGCATCTTCGAATCCAAGCCGTACACACCACAACCAGATGAGGAATATACAAATCGTTTCACCTGCGCAAGATGCGCGTATTGAAGCACCTTGAGGATCCCCATCCCATTCACCATGAGATCGGTCTCCGGGTTATCCACACTGTTTTGATTAGCAAAATGTGCAGCAAGATGAAACACATAGTCTGGTTTTTCTTTAAACACTCTTTTTAGATATTCATCAGAAAGTACATCTCCTTTGACAAATTCGATGTTATCAGCAACGGCAATATTCCATTCATAGGCTGATGACAAATTATCAAGAATGATGACGTTGTGAGCATGGAGCCCGGATAGCTTTTTACACAGGTTGCCACCAATGCAGCCTGCGCCACCGGTGACTAAAATAGTTTTACCATTGTATTCATTAAATCTTCCCATTTTTCCTTCGCTCCAATTATTTTTTTTAAGCAAGTATTTCAAGATCTGGTTTTTCTTTTCTATCAAATCGATAAAACCATTCCATCCAATCCACTGTTTTTTGAATTCCTTCTTCAGGAGTTATCTTAGGGTTATGATGTAAATCGTGTTCTGCTTTTGAAAAATCCATATGTTTCACTTTTGTTGTACGAGGTTCAGCCTGTTTGTATGTAACTAGTGAATCATCGTTTCCGCATGCTGAGAGGATCATATCGGAGTATTCTCTTATGTCATGTTCCCATTCAGATCGACCACCAACATTGTAGACTTCACCTGGCTTAAAATTATCAACAATATTAGCAAATGTTCTACAGGTGTCCTCCACGTAATCAATAATTCTTTTATGTCCTTCATAGACCGTGTATGGTTTATCATGCAGTGCATGGTAGATGAACTTTGGAACAAAACCTCGATATGGGTTGTATTCTTCGTGTGGACCATAACAATTAACAGGACGGACTCGTACGGTGTCTGTTCCAAACATCTTTGCTGAGTTCATACACATGAGCTCTCCAGCCCATTTACTGATGGCGTAGTCGTTCATCTGATATGTTTCACAGATGGAGTTGTTTTTCATGACGTCTTCAGTCATTTCACCCTCGTAATCTCCATAGACTTCGGCTGATGAAAAAAAGATCATACCAAATTTTAGTTTCTCCTGAAGTCGTATCATGTGTTTTGTGCCAATGATATTTGTCTCCCAGAGATTCTCATAATAATCCTCGCCATTCCAACGACCATACTCAGCAGCCAAATGATACACGTAATCAAATGGCCCACGGGTGTCAAACACGCGTTCAAGCTGACGGAAATTACGGACGTCACAGCGGATGTAGTTTGGTAGCTCATGGTTTAAAAGATCACATGCTACAACAGTATGGCCTCGTGACCGTAACTCTTTAACCAGGTTTGTACCAATGAAACCAGCTCCGCCAGTAACCAATATTTTTTTTCCACCACTCATAACCTTTTCTCCAATATATCAACAATTTTTTTACTCGATTGACCATCACCAAACGGGTTGCTTCCCTCTCTTTCTTTATGAAGCATCATGGAAACCGCGTCGACAATATCTTCTGGATGTGTACCTGCCAAAACATTGGATCCTACGTCTATGGTTTCTGATCTCTCAGTATTATCTCTTAGGGTTACACAGCGATTCCCTAAAATACACGTCTCCTCCTGGACGCCCCCAGAATCGGTGAGAACCACTTTTGCATGCTGCTCAAGTTGTAAAAAACCAAATAAATCCTGGGGATCAACAAGATTAATGTTGTCTGCAGACAGCCCAAACTCATTCATCTTCTTGCGAGAACGAGGATGAATAGGATAGACGACCGGTATATGATATTCCTTTTCTAATCGCTGCAAGCCAGAAAGAATTTCTTGAAAGCGGTCTTTGTTATCGACATTTTCCTGTCTATGTATAGTAACAAGAAAATATTCCTTTTCTTTGAGACAAAGTCGTTTCAATATATTTGCCTTTTTACGTGCAAGTTCAAGATTTTGATTGATTGCATCGACAATGGTATTTCCCGTGACAAAAATCTTGTTTTCTTCAATACCTTCTCTGAGAAGTGTTTGCTTGGACTGTTCCGTTGGTGCAAAACAAAAATCTGAGATATGATCGGTTAAGATCCTATTGATTTCCTCAGGCATGGTTCGGTCATAGGATCTCAGACCTGCCTCAACATGTCCAACTTTTATGTGTAACTTTGTTGCTGCAAGAGCTCCTGCAAGAACCGTATTTGTGTCGCCTTCAACCAATACAACATCGGGCTGTTCCTTGAGTAGCACTTGCTCAATTCCGATAAGGGCTCTTCCGGTCTGCTCTGCTTGCGTACCAGAGCCGACATCAAGATTATATTTTGGCTTCGGCAGCTCAAGCTGTTCAAAAAAAACCTGATCCATATTATAGGAATAATGCTGCCCTGTATGCAAGATAAAATAATCTTGTTTTCTTCTTTTGCATTCACGGATTATCGGAGACATCTTGATTATTTCAGGGCGAGTACCGACAACAATAGCAATTCTTAGTGTATAATCCTTCATAAAAAAACCTTGCACATTATTATTTATTCAATCCAGGATACAGGTAAACATCTGGATAGATCATCGTGAGATTGTTGTTATTGCAATCCCCGTATATGACACCAATTTTATGTTCATCTAAGAAAGCAGTGTCAACACATTTGTCGTTGAGGAAAGATTCCACCTGAGTACGCAACTCATATCCATAAATCGGATTCATAGATGAGGAGACAATGTAAAGCCCTGTCATCGCTGAAAAAGGAGACGCATAAAACGGATTGACTGCAGCTCTGTCGTAGAGATGGGTCTTATTTCGATACTTGTCCAGGTGATCGTTCATCCAGGTGAACGTTGCGTAGTCGTCTTCGCTGATCATTTGGTAGTATTGAATGCTGAGGTGTGCTGGCACCACAGTTACAAGAAGAATGATACAGACGACGACAGTGAACAGGAGACCACGATGTCGTAACAATTGTTGGTACCGTTTAGATATAAGGTGTTCCGAATGATCGGTTATGAATCGTCGTAGTTCACTCAATCCATATCCTGCAAGAAGTGCGACCATCAAAAACAGGTACATGAAGGACCGTTCGTACATAATGGGAAGCCCGTAGCCCATCTTGTCATACAGTCCGATTAAGACAATGAACGCGATGGCTGACAAGGTGAACGTCCGTTGGATGGCTTTTCCTTTGGTAAACGCAGCATATGCCCCGATTATACATAATATCCATGTGATGAATCCGAGTTGTTCAAACGATGGCCAGATCTGAGGGAGATCATAATCGACAAAGAAAGTTTTCCCTCCAAAAAAAGCATCGATAACTTGTTGCAAAGCATATCCCCATCGACTGGTAAGAAGAAAGACTAAACCGACGGGAATCAATGAAAGACCCATGGTAAGAATGGAGAATTTGTATTCTTTTTCCAGGAGCAATACAAGCCCATATAAGAATGTGATAATGATGCATGCGAGGGCAGTAGGTGGATGGATCAGCAACGCGCACCATATGAAAACAGGGATGAGCAGTGTAGCAAGCATCTTCTTAAGCTGTGCCAACCAAATAATAAAGACCATGAACAACAACCCCATAGCTAAGGCGACATAGAATGATGGCCCAAGCATTCGGCAGGTTGTTGGTATAAACGCTACGAGGAATGCTGCTTCAGGACCAAATTTTCGTTCTGATCGTTCCCCGATAGTAAACGCGATAAGACTTAGAAACAGCATGATAACAGCAGGCATGAACACGACGATGGTGTTGAATGAACTGCCAGTGATCCATTTCAGACTAGCGGTAATATATTGAAATCCTGATTCAAGTGATCGGATCGTACCACTCCCCGTATAGGGGTTAGTGAATACCGATGATCCCTGCTCCATCACCGCTCTGCTGTATTCCCAGTGGATCCATTCATCCACATGAAACGGCAGGTAGTAACCATTCGAGAGATGAGGCAAAAAAGCCATGAACACGGTAAATGCAAGTATGCAAAGTAACAGCAGAATCTTTGGATTTTTCAGAGATGCGGGATGCAGCTTTGGCAGACCAGATCTGTATATGAAATAGAAAAAAACTACACCGCTAGACCCCACATAGACAACAAGAAGAAGAAACACTTTTGTTTCGGTTAAGGGAAGACCTAAAAGCATGTCAATGACAAATAGTCCACAGCAAAATACTCCTAAGCTAAGGACGAACCCAAAGGCAATTCTCTCTATACTTCCAAGATCATTAAAAAGGAAATAACTCCAGAGATACCCTGGAATGACGAGGAGGATAATGCCGCCTATTAATTTTGTGAGTTCAAGAAATTCGACAGGCATTACAATCCTTTATCCTTCTTTATTTTTTTTACATTTAAAATAACGGTTCTACCTCTAACATCTGATTTTTCGAGGTCTGCAGATAGAAATATCTATCTTTTAATTTCAACTGAGTTTAACATATCATTCGTGGTATAATATAGGGAGATGTGTTGAGACGAATATCAATAAATCCGGGAAGAGCTCTTTCATTAGAGAAGAATTTTAGTCAACAAAATAGAAGGAAATGGAAAAAACTTTGTTCTATCGTCGTTGATTTGCATTGATCACTGCATGTAAAATTAATCCAGTCATTCCTAAAAGCAAACCAAGAATAAGCAACGCAATAGTCAGCAGCGAAGGGCCAAAAGGAAGATATCCATGCGTTGTATACGTTAAATACACGTTTAATCCAGAGAATAACCCTATAATAAACAAAATCAAACCAGGCACACCAAAGAACAACAAAGAATGCTCAACTTCTAAATATTTAAAGATAGAAATAAGGACTCCTAGGCCGTGCCCAACCGGTTTTTCCGTTGAACAATCACCCTCATAACTACAGGTGATGGGGACCTCCTCGCAGTTGAGATGCATCCTTCGACCTTGCAAGAGGATTTCGGCAGACGCTCCCATCTGAGAATCTCTCAGATCAATATTTTCGATGGCTTTTCGCGAATACGAGCGAAAACCACTCTGACCATCGGTCACCCTATTTTCCTTCTCAGAGCCTGCATTGGTAAACTTGGTTAACACCGCAATACCAAAATGACGGTACATCGGAACCATGTTACCGGTACTGTCAAGGAAACGAGAACCAACACAGATATCTGCCTTCCCATCTGAAACTGGCATCATCACCGTCTGAATTTGATCCGCGTCATGCTGCCCGTCTCCATCAAGAATTGTCATGACATCAAAGTCTTTCTCACGTGCATATTCAAAACCGCTTTTCAGCGCAGCCCCATACCCTTTATTTTTATCATGTCTGAGAACCGTTGCACCCGCGTACTCCGCTATCTTTGCGGTTTTGTCCGT
>Ga0326726_10000591_pt1 | contig 33111 bp, 27 predicted proteins | sample MHFenrmetagenome_2_FD_207603 | JGI IMG/M metagenome (GOLD analysis project Ga0326726, IMG submission 207603) | Lab enriched peat soil microbial communities from Michigan Hollow, Ithaca, NY, United States - MHF15MN | ecosystem: Environmental > Terrestrial > Soil > Wetlands > Peat | place: USA...
ACCACCATCAGCGAGCCGCGCTTGACGATGCTCTCGTACAGCATGTTCATCGCCCGGAGGTTCATGGCCTCCGGGTGGTTGCGGTAGGCGTCCGCCGCCTCGACAAACTTGTGGGCGATCTCGGTCTCCGCCGTGCCCAGGATGATGCGCGCCTGCCGCTCCCGTTCGGCCTGGGCCTGGCGGGACATGGCGTCCTCCAGCGCGGCCGGAATGATGACATCGCGGATCTCCACCGACTGCACGTGGATGCCCCAGTTCTGCATCTTCTGCTCCAGCGCCTTCTCCAACCCGTGGCCGAGCTCCACCCGGGACTGGATCAGTTCGGCCAGGTCGTGCTTGCCGATGGCGTCCCGCAGCGCCGTCTGGGCGGAGAGGATCACCGCCTCGTCGTAGTCCTGCACCTCCAGCGCGGCGCGCTCGGCATCCCGCACGATCCAGAAGGCGATCGCGTCGACGTTCACCGGCACCGTGTCGCGGGTCAGGCACGATTCGGCCCCGAACGACGCGGTCCGGATCCGCTGGTCGATGGTGTAGGCCACCCGGTCGAGAATCGGCACGATGCCGAAGTAGCCGGGCCCGCGCAGCCCGCGGTAGCGCCCCAGCCGCAGCAGCACCGCCTTCTCCCACTGGTCGGTGTACTTGATCGAGGCCGCGAGGAGCACCCCGAGTGCCAGGCCCGCCACGGCCGCCAGCGGCGGGGCGATGCCCGCGAGGAACAGTCCGCCGGCAAGCCCGGCCGCGCCGACCAGCCCCGCGGCAAGAGCGGCGAACGAATACCGGGTGTCGTTTGGCCGATGTTTCGTCATGTCCATCACCTTGTGGAAGTAACCTCGGCTGGCGAGGTGCCAGCCCTCGTATCACCGGGTCCGCACGGGCCGGACGTCCTCGTACCGCGGGCGGGTACTGCGCGGGCGCACGGCCCGCGCGGCGGGGGTCTCCAGATAGGGACTCCGCACATCCCCCAGCTCGATCGGCAGCGCCACCCGGATCAGGACGGTCAGCACGAACAGGCCCAGCGCCCAGATGCCGGCGGTGACGCACAGCTCGACCCAGGTGGGGGTGTACTCGACGATCTCACCCAGGGGCGAGGGAATGAAGCCGGGGATGACCAGCCCGATGCCCTTCTCGATCCAGATGCCGACAAAGAGCGTGGCGCAGGCCGGAATCAGCCAGCGGGGGTTGTGCCGCAGCGGGTGGATCATGAGGACGACGGTCGCGAGCACGTTGAGCCCGATCCCCGTCCAGATCCACGGCACCAGCGCGTGGTGCTCGCCCAGCCCGAAGAAGAGATATTGCGCGTTGATGCTGTGATGGGTCGGCGAGTAGAACTTGTAGAACAGCTCGGAGATGAGCATCACGATGTTCACCTGCGCCGCGGCGACGGTGATCAACGCGAGCTTCGAGAACGCGCCTTCGGCAATCTCGTATCGCGTCGTCCGGCGGATGAAATGCAGCAACAGGATTACGAATGCCGGGCCCGCGGTGAAGGCCGACGCCAGGAACCGGGGACCCATCAGGGCGGTGTTCCAGAACGGGCGGGACGGCAACCCCGCCAGGAGGAAGGCCGTGACCAGGTGAATACTCACCGCCCACATCGCGGAGATGTACATCCACGGGAGATACTTCTTCTTGGCAGCCGAGCGGCCGGCGTAGTGGCTGTAGAGGATGTAGAACGGAATCGCCAGGTTCAGCGCCAGGTAGCCGTTCAGCACGATCACGTCCCAGGACAGGAGCGACCGCGGCCAGTTGAGATAGCCGATGCCGGGAATCAGGTGCCATGACCCTTGCGCGTTGCCGAGATCGACAACCACGAATCCCAGGGCCATGACCAGCGCCGCCACGGCGACGGCTTCCGCCATCAGCACCGCGCGGCCGAAGTCGACGTCCTCCAGGATGTACGCCGGCAGGACCAGCATCATGGCGGCGGCAGCCATCCCCACAAGGAACGTGAAGTTCGAGATGTACAATCCCCAACTCACCTGATCATTCATGCCGGTGACGGTGAGCCCATACCGCCACTGGACGGAATATCCATAGGCGCCGATGAGAATGATCAGCGTCAGGATGCCCATCCACACGTGGTAGCGCCAGCCACCATTGGTGGCCGACTTCAGCGCGCTCAGCAGGAATGGTCGCAGGTGCACAGTCACCTCAATCGCTGAAATACCAGAAGCGCGGCTCGGTCTTCAGATCTTCCTTCAGCCGGAACACGCGCTTGTTGGCGAGCACCCAGCGAATCTCCGAGTCCGGGTCCAGCAGGTTGCCGAAGACCCGCGCCCCGGTGGGGCACGCCTCGGCACAAGCCGGCAGGCGCCCCTGCCGGGTCCGATGGATGCAGAAGGTGCACTTCTCGACGCGTCCCTTCATGCGGGCCCGATTCCCCAGATAGTGCTGATTCGGGTTAACCTCTTCGGGCGGAACCTCCGGTTCGGCCCAATTGAAGCGTCGCGCCCAGTAGGGGCAGGCAGCCATGCAGTAGCGGCAACCGATGCACCAGTCATAGTCGATGACGGTGATGCCGTCCGGTTCCTGCCAGGTGGCACCGACCGGGCAGACCTTGACGCAGGGCGGGTCCGCGCACTGGAAGCACTGGGTCCCCAGATAGAAGTGGCCCTCCGCCGGCACCTCGTGCTGGAAGGTCGCGTCGGCCTTGTCGAGATCGACCACGCCGTCCTCGATCTCGAAGATCCGGATGTACTGCGTGTCGGCGTTGCGGTCGAGGTTGTTCTCGTTGATGCAGGCCTCGACGCAGCGCCGGAAGCCCTTGCACTTCGAGATATTGAAAGCGTAGCCAAACAGGACGCCGGGCTGTGCGCCGGTGGACTGGATCGTGACCTCCACGCCACGCTGCAGCTCGGCGAGGCGCTCGAGACGGGCAATCGTCTCCGCCCGTTCCGCTTCCGTCATGAACCGGTAGTTGCCCTTGATGTACTCCCGCCAGGCCAGCAGCTTGACCTCGCGCTCCTCGTCCGTCTCCGCGCTCAGCGGGGCACACGCGCCCAACGCCTGGGCTCCGGCGACGGCGCCTCCCAGGAGCATCCCCAGCGCGCCCCGGCGGTCGACGCGCTTGTGCAGCATCGAGCCCTCGCTGGAGCCTCCCGGCGATTCGGCGGTTGGGTCATCACTCATGGGTAATGGCCCCGGGGTCGCTCGATCTGCGGTGCGCGGAAGGGTATGCGCACCTGGACTGCGGGCTTGTGCGGGTCGTGGCAGTCGGCACAGGCCATCACGACCCGCCGCCCCTGCCAGCCGTCGAGCCGCTTCCCATGTGCTCCGCCGGCCCACGCCTTCGCCTCCGGGAAGTGGCATTGCGCGCACAACCGGTAGCTCTCATCCAGGGTCGCCCGCTCTCCGCTCTTGAGGGTCAGCAGCTGGACGTCATCGGCCGAGTGGCAGGTCGAGCAGACCGCGCCGGTCTGCGCCGGATGCACCGGCTGGATGTTGTTGTGCGCGTCACTGATCCGCTTGTTGGCCATGACCACCTTCCGGCCCAGGTGGCACGACGTGCAGGGATACTGGCTGATGGCGGCCGTTCGACTGCGGAGCGCGATCGGCAGGGTGATCGTGCCGAACATCCGGGAGTGTCCGGCCTCCGGAGCGGCGCTGCGGAGCGCAACTTCGAACGTCCGGTCACCTGGCCCTTTCCAGAGCTCGACCGGCACTGCCTGCACGGTCGCGAGCGCGCCGGGCTCGAGGGTCGCGTTGCGGGCAGCCGTCGCCGAGTCGATCGGCATGCCGGCGACGTTCCTGGGGAGGTCGGTCGCTTTCTTCGTATCCGGTGCGTGGCAGCCGGAAGCGATCCAGGCCGCCGCCAGGCACCAGGCTGCGGCGTCCAGCCGTAGGGAGGTCATGGCGCGTCTCCCGCCCCGACGCTGTCGTCGTTCACCGGGCGTGTGAAGGTCCCCGCCGCTGCGTCGAGCGCGACGTGGCACTGCCGGCAGTTGGCCCGCTCCGGGTGCTTCGTCCGGATCTCCGCGACGGCGGCCGGGCCACCATGGCAGGTGAGGCAGTTCTCCCTGAACTGCAGATCGTGCGGGATCGGCGGGGGATCGCGGTCCGATGTCAGGCTGGGCAGCTGCGGCCAGACCGTCGTGGGCCACGTTGCCCTGGCCTCGGGCCGGGGGGAGCCGCCGCTGGGACCGTGGCACTGTGGACATCTGGCATTCGGGTTGGGGTCGGGCGCCGCGGCGCCGATGACCGAATCCACGCCCACATGGCACTGGAGGCAGATGCCCCGCTCCGGATGTGGCGTGACCGGCACGTAGGCCGAGAAGCGGATCGAGAAGCCACCGCGTTCGTGGCAGGTCCGGCAGGCGTCGGTTCGGAACTCGTCGGCCGTCAGGGGGTGCGGGATGCGCGGCGGCGCACCCGGAAACGCCCGGAGGAAGCGGACCGTCGCCAGCGTGCGCGGGTGAGCCGAGCGTTCCCGGGCCGCCTTGGGCTCGATCGCCAGCATGGCGGGGGTGGTGCGGAACACCTGGGCCTCGGCGCGGATCGGCTCGTCGGGCGCAGCCACCAGCCGCACGGCGACCGGCGCCGCTGGCGCTTCCCGACCCGCTGGGGAGCGCCTGACCGCCACGCCCACGGCCGCAATCGCCGTCACCCCGGAGGCGATCAGGTACAGCCGTAGCGCCAGCGCGCCCGGATGGCGTTCGTTAGAGCTCACGCCCCACTCCTCACCGGCAGCCGCTCCACGCGCACGGCACACTTGCCGCCGTCGGGCTGCCCCGAGAGCGGGCAGCAGGCGTCGAGGGTAAGCCGGTTCACCGGCCGCGCCTCGTCGAAGGAGGGCACGAAGACCTGTCCGCGGGGAGGCTGCGAGCGATAGTCGATGCGGGCCTCGAGATCGATAGAACCGCGGCGGCTCACCAGGCGCACCGTCTCGCGATTGCGGATACCTAGGTCGCGCGCGTCATCGTGGTTGATCTCCACGTAGGCGTGCGGCAGGGCCCGGTGCAGCGCCGGGATGCGTTGCGTCATCGAGCCGCCCCCCCATTGCTCGAGCACCGCTCCGGTAGTGAGCCAGAATGGCCAGGCCTTGTCCGGCGATTCGGTGGGCGGCTGATACGGTCGGAGCCAGATCCAGGCCCGATGATCCGGGTGTCCGTAGAAGTCCAGGCCGCCCTTCGCGTCTGCCGCCGGGTCGTACGCAGGGTTGTAGCGCCACCGTGTTCCGCGACCGGCCACGTAGGGCCACTGCACACCCGGCTGAGTCCGCAGCTCGGCGATGGGTGGCAGCGCCCTGGGCGGCTCCGCATGGAAGCGGCCGTACTCCTCCCAGATCTGCTCGACGTGGCGGCGGGCATCGTAGGGGAACAGCTTCTCGAAGCCGAGCCGCCGGGCGACCTCGATCATCTGCCACGCGTCGCCGGTCGCGTCTCCGGGTGGCGCGACCAGCTGGTCGAAATACTGGGCGCGCCGCTCGTCGTTAGCGTAGATGCCTTCGCGCTCCAGCCACATCGCCGCGGGAAGGATCACGTCCGCCACGTCCGTCGTTGGCGTCGGATACGCCTCCGACACGACGATGAACCGGTCCTCGCGGGTCGCCGCGTGGCGATAGCGGTCCACATTGGGGAGACTGACCATCGGATCGGTGGCCAGGATCCACAGGAAGCGGATGTCGCCCCGTTCGAGCCGGCGGAACATCGAGAGGACCGGGCCGGTCGGCTGGGGGTCGATCGTCTCCACCGGCACGCCCCAGATCTCCGCGGCGCGGCGGCGGTCCTCCTCGTTCTGCACGATCCCGCGCGGCAGGGTGTGCGTCAGGGTACCCGCCCCTTGCACCGCGCTCCCGCCACTGGGCTGACCCGTGAGGCACAGGGGGCCGTTCCCGGGTGCCGCGACCTTTCCCACCAGCAGGTGGATGTTGTAGAGCAGGTTGTTGGTCCAGGTGCCGCGGATGTCCTGGTTCACCTCCTTGCCCCAGACGGACATCACCTTGCGCAGCGGATCGCCGTAGAGGGACGCGAGCCAGCGAATGCTCGCCGCCGAGAGGCCGGAGATCTCCTGGGCCCGTTCCGGCTGGTAGTCCTCCAGAAACGCCACGTATTCGTTCCAGTCGGCATCGGCAGGCTCGTCCGCGACGAGGGCGTCGGCGGCGAGGCCGTCGCCGAGGTCCGTCCGGCCACGCTTGAAGGCGACGTGCAGGTCGATGAACTCGCGCTGCATCCACTTCCGGGCCACGATCTCGTGGCAGACGCCGTTGGCGACCGCGGCGGTCGTGTGGGGTGCGTGTAGCAGCGAGTGGTCGGCAGCGTAACTGGTGCGCGTGGTGCGGGTGGCCACATCGACGATGCGGACTGCCGGGTTGACCCGCTTGCGGTCCAGCATCCGCGAGAAGACCACCGGGTCGGTCTCGGCGAGATTGGAATCCCACAGCACGAACACGTCGGCGTGGTCGATGTCCTCGTAGCACCCGATCGCGCCATCGAGACCGAAGCTGCTCTGCAGACCGGCCATTGCGCTGCCGGCGTGGAGGCGCGCACTGGTCTCCACGTTGTTCGTTCCCAGGGCCCCCTTGAACAGCTTCGACGCGACGTAGGCGTCCGGGATGGTCCACTGAGCCGAGCCGTAGACGGCAACGCTGTCCTTCCCGTGCTGCTGGGTGGTCTCGCGCAGCTTGCGCGCCACCAGGTCGAGCGCCTCGGGGAGCGGCACTTCGACCAGCGCACCGTCACGCCGGATCATGGCTCGGCGGATCCGGTCCGACCCACTGAGCGCCTGCACCGAGTTATAGCCTTTGACGCACGCCAACCCCTTGCTCACCGGGGAGTCGGGGTCACCCTTCACCGCAATCGCCCGTCCCCCCTCGATGCCCACCAGCAGGCCGCACCCGACACCGCACAGCCGACATGGCGCCCGCTTCCAGACCGGACTCGCCTGGTTTTCCGGTGGCGGGGCAGCGTGTGCGGGAAGCACAATGGTCGGGAGAACTGCGGAAGCAGCGGTGGCCGCTGACACGGCCCCTACGCCCTTTAGGAACGTCCTCCGATCAACCCGTGTCATAGGAACCCGCGGAAAGGGGCGCACCAGCGAATCTGCGGCGAGCCAACCGGTTACGACGTTTGGTGAAAGGGGATGAAACGAAGCCGAATAGCAGGTGAGGGTTTCCTCAGGTCAGGCGGGCGGGGGCGGGCGGACAGGCGGACGGGCGGACGGGCGGACGGGCGGACGGGCGGACGGGCGGACCAGGAAAAACAATGAGGGGTCAGTTCCGCCAGGAACTCACCCCTTCAGTGATGCCACCGACCGCCCGACCGCCCGTCCGCCTAGGCAGCCTTCCCTTCAGTGTACTTCTTCTCGTACCGGGAACCGCACTTGGCCAGAAGGGTGGTGGCGTGAAACACTCCATCCCGGCTCAGCCGGCCTTCTACCACCACCTCGATATCCTGGGCGTCGGTGAAGGTGTCCGGGGCGAGCCCGCGATAGGTCACCGGGTAGATCTGGGAGCCGTCCGTGACCTTGAATTCGATGGTCTGACTCGCCGCGTCCCGCTTGACCGAGCCGGGCACCACCTTCGCCTCCATCTTGAGGCCGGTGTCGTAGAGACTGGGGTCGCGAGACACGCGCTGGGCCAGTTCACTCGGCTTGAGGGAGTACTGTCCGAACTGCTTCACGCCCTGTGCCATCAGCAGGGCCACACTCCCCACAATAATCCCCGCTCCAAGCAGGAACTTGTGTCCGGCTTTCATGTAGGTCTCCATGCGGGTCAACGACTACCAATATACTCCCCTACGCCACTTCCCGCGCCTCCTGAGCGGCGGCCTCGCTGAGGTCCTGGTTCCCCAGCTGGACCCCGATCTTGTCGAGGAATGCATTGGGCGGCGTCCCCCCGGCAAACACGAAGACGTAGTCGTTGGGCAGCTCCCGCCGCCCGCCCTGCACCTCCAGCGTCACCGAATCCGCCCGGATTTCCAGCGGCTGGGAGTTGAACGCGACCTGCAGCTGACCCTTCCGCATGTACTCCCGGATTCGCTTGTCATTCCGTTCCTTGAGCCGGCTGAACACATCCTTGCGGTAGGAGAGGGTGACCTTGTTGCCCCCATGGGCCAGCCCCATCGCCGCTTCCACCGCGCTGTCTCCCCCGCCGACCACCAGGATGCGCTTGCCCGAGTAGGCCTCCGCGTCGATCAGGCTGTACATGACCTTGGGAAGCTCCTCCCCGGGGATCCCCAGCTTGCGAGGGGTCCCACGCCGCCCGATCGCCACGACGACCGCGAGGGCACGATAGCGGCCTTTCACGCTCTCGATGGTGAACGCGCCATCCGGCTCGAGCCGGATGGCGTCCACCCGCTCGTGCGTCTTGATGACCAGTCCGGCCTTCCTCGACGCTTTCTGCCAGAAGGCCAGCAGCTCCTCCTTGCCGATCTCCAGCTTGCCGAACTTGCCGTGCAGGGGGAACTCCACCGGGCTGGTCATGACCAGCTTCTGGCGGGGATACTTGGCCACCGTTCCCCCGAAATCCTCCGCCTCGAGGGTGACGTAGGAGAGTTTCTTCTCCACCGCCCGGAGTGACGCGCTCAGCCCCGCGGGACCCGCTCCTACGATGCAGATGTCCACCACCCCGCCGATCCGGGTGCGACGCAGACTCGGAACCCGCTGGGCGATCTGATCGACGCAGTCCCTCCCCTGGTTGACCGCATTCTTGATGAGTGCCAGGCCGCCCAGCTCGCCCGCCACGAACAGGTTGGGCACGCTGCTCTCATACTCGTCCGAGAGCGCGGGGAGATCGGCAGTCATGCTGGGCGGCGCCATGACGATCTCGATGGCTCCCACCGGGCAGGCATCGGCGCACAGGCCGTGGCCGATGCACTTGGCGGCATTGACCAGTGCGGCTTTTCCGCCCAGAACGGCGAGGACGTCGTACTCGGGGCAGGCAGTGACACAGGCCCCGCACCCGATGCACCAGCTGATGTCGATGTGCGGGTGCTGGGCCCGGGGGCCGTCGGTGACCACCGCATGCTGAGCCGAGATCCGCGCCGCGCGCTCTTTCCTGCCGGTGCGCCACAGGTGCTTTGCGAGCGCCAGAACCAGCACGAGCGCCAGCGCGAGGTCGATGACCAGGTTGTCCATGAGCGGGGCTCCGCCTTAGTGCGGCGATACGATTCGTTACTGCTGCAACGCAGTGAGCCAGGATTGCGCCCGGTGACCTGGCTCACAGGTGACAGGATGGCCTGCACGGACAACGGCTTAGACGGCGCAACCCTCCACCTGTCTTGAAGTTCCGGTTCTTGCTGTTCGCATGGGGCGTGCCGTATCGGCCCGTGCCGAAATCTGAAGTGAACCACCACAACAAGCCAAGAAATGTCCCGTCCCAGCCTGGCGGCGCAGCGACCCGCATCCCCCGGTCAAAGGACCTCGGGCGCCATCAAGTCTCCCCGGTTCTCTCCGCCGGGAGGTACGGCGCCCCCGCGCCAGCCCGAACACCGGGGGGTGCCGTTCCGGGCGGTGTTCATCGTCATCGGCCTCCTGCTGGCGAGCTCGGTGGTCGGCGGCTCGTACTACTTCGCCCCGCTGGAAGACCGGGTCCGCTCCCCGCTGCACCCCTGGCTCCGGCCCTCCGGTTACATCGGGCAGTCGGCCGGTATTCTCTCGCTGTTGATCTTCCTCTTTCTCTGGCTGTACCCCCTGCGGAAGAAGTACCGCTGGCTGTCCTTCACCGGCACCATGGCCCAGTGGCTCGACGGTCACGTCGGCGTAGCCCTCATCCTGCCCTTCCTCGCGGCGGTGCACGCCAGCTGGCGGTTCGAAGGACTCATCGGACTGGGCTACCTGTCCATGCTGGTGGTGGCGCTGAGCGGGATCGCGGGACGCTACCTCTACGTCCACATCCCGCGCAGCGCGACCGGGCTCGAGCTGACGGCGGAAGAAATCGCCGCGGAACGCCAGGGTCTGGTGGGCGAGATCGCCCGGACCACCGGATTGCCCGCCGCCCAGGTGGAAACGGTGCTCCGGTCCGACCCTTCGCCCTGCGAGGGCCTCGGTGTCATCGGGACCCTCAAGCGCATGGTCAGTGATGACTTCGCCCGATGGCGATCGGCCCGGGCGCTGCGGCGATTGTGCGACTCGCAATACGGGGCGATCCGGCCGAACCGGCGCACCGTCCGGCGGATGCTCCGTCTGGCCCGGAAGGAAATGTCCCTGACCCAACAGGCCCGCATGCTCGCCGCGACCCAGCGGCTGTTCCGTTTCTGGCATGTGGCACACCGGCCGTTTGCCATCACCGCCCTGGTGGCGGTGCTGGTGCACGTGGGCGTGGTGGTGGCGATGGGCGCGACCTGGTTCTGGTGAGCGCGGTGCGTCGCCTTGCGACCCTCATCGTGGTGGCGTTGATGCTCGGACCGGCCTGGAGTGGCAGCAGCACGCGCCTGGTGGGGCAGATTTCCCCCGGGCCCCTGGCGCGCGCCCACCAGGACCTGGAGGGTGCGCTCAAGTGCACCAAGTGCCATGCCGGCCGCAAGGAGGCGATGCCGGCCAACTGCCTGGGCTGTCACCGGGACATCGAGTGGCTGGTGCAGCAGAATCGCGGGTACCATGCGGCCCGGGAGGTACGCGCGGCGACCTGCGCCTCCTGTCACCCCGATCATGCCGGCCAGAACTTCCAGCTCATCAAGTGGCCCGACGGGAGCCGCGAGCGGTTCGATCACCGCCGCGCCGGCTGGGCGCTGACCCAGACCCACGCCGAACAGGATTGCGGCGACTGCCACACGGCGAAGTTCCAGGTGTCACCCGCCGCCAGGCTGGCGACCACGAAGACTCCCCGGTCTCTCACCGGGCTCGAAACAACCTGCACCAGCTGCCACGAGGATGTCCATCGTGGCAGCCTGGGCACTTCCTGCAGCAAGTGCCATAACGCGGGCAAGTGGAGCATCACCCCGGGCTTCGACCACGATACCACGGCCTACCCGCTGACCAACAAGCACGCCGGCGTCCAGTGCGACAAGTGTCACCTCACCCCCGCACTGGCCACCCGGCGGGACGACGCCGGGCGGCCGATTCCGGTCTACCGGCCGGTCCCACACCAGTCCTGCGCCGAGTGCCACAGGGACCCGCATGCCGGGCGGCTCGGTCCGACCTGCACCGGCTGTCACAGCACCAGCGGCTTCCGGCTCATCGACAAGCAGAACTTCGAGCATGATCGGACCCGCTATCCGCTCACCGGCAGGCACTCGGCGGTCCGCTGCGCCGGTTGTCACCGGGACTTCTCGGCCCCGGAGCTCAAGAAACCGGCATTCCAGACCTGTGGGACCTGCCACGCCGACGCGCATGGCGGCACCGCCACCCTGGCCGGCAAGCCGGTCGATTGCGTCCAGTGCCACACGGTGAACGGCTTCACCCCCTCGACGTTCACCGTCGAGCAGCACCAGACGGCGAAGTACCCGCTGGAGGGAAAGCACCGGACGGTGATTTGCAGCAGCTGTCACCGGAAGGAAGTCAATCCCGCGCTCGCGTCCCGGCTGGGCAGCGCCAAGGTGATCATCCGGCCCGCGTTCGGGCGCTGCCTCGACTGCCACACCGATCTCCATGGCGGCCAGCTCGCCGGCCGGGCGGACCGGGGCGACTGCTCCGCCTGCCACAAGCTGGCGGGCTGGACCCCGAGCGGGTTCGACCCCGCGCAGCACGCCAAGCTGCGGCTGCCGCTCGAGGGACGGCACCGCGAGATCGGCTGCCGCGACTGCCACGGCGCCGACCGGAAGGGGCTGCCGCCGCTGCCGCGGAGCGCGACGCTGGGCAAGGCGGGATTCCTGTTCAAGGTGGTGGAGACCGATTGCGCCGCCTGTCACACCGATCCGCACCGCGGGCGGTTCTCCGCGTCGGGACAGCGAGCCAAGACCGCGGGGTGTCTCGCGTGTCATAACACCGCCACGTTCCGGCCCTCGACCGCCGACGTCGCGACCCACAAGAGCTTCAACTTCCCGCTCGAAGGCGCCCACCGGGCCACTCCCTGCCTGGCGTGCCACCCGGAGATGAGGACCGCACCGGCCAGGCGCTCCTCACTGATCGCCGGCGGTGGCGCCTTCTCCGAGCTGCGCTACAGCGCCAGGACCCTGTGCGCGGACTGCCACGAGACGCCACACGGGAACCAGTTCGCGGACAGGAGCGACGCCGGAAGGTGTGATGCCTGCCACGGAACCGACGCCTTCGCGCCGGCCGCCCGATTTGACCACAACCGCGACGCCTCGTTCTCGCTCAAGGGCGCCCACGAAGGGGTGCCCTGCAACCGGTGCCATCCCACGGTCACCCGCTTTTCGGACCCCAGGCGGCTGGTCTATCGCCCGGTGTCCGGGAAGTGCGAAAGCTGTCACGCCGGCAAGGAGACCCGATGAGACACCTCATCCTGCTCGGCACGCTCGGAGTGTTGCTGCTGCCGGCCCGCACCGCTGTGGCCCAAGACCGGAGTCGGTCGCCCCACGGGGCGCTGACGATGGAGTGTACCACCTGCCACCGCTCCGACGGATGGACCCCGGTCAAAATCCGCCGGTCCTTCGACCACAACAAGCTGGGCTTTGCCCTGGCCGGGGCGCACGCCACCGCGGCGTGCCGGTCGTGCCACCAGTCGCTCGACTTCAAGGGCGCGACGAACAGCTGCGCCTCCTGCCACCAGGACATCCACCGGGGTGAGCTGGGCGCGGACTGCGCCCGCTGTCACACGCCCCGGAGCTTCCTCGACCGCTCGGTGATGGCCCGGGCACACCAGCTCACCCGCTTTCCCCTGGAAGGCGCCCACCTGACCGCCGACTGCACTTCGTGTCACCTGCCGGCGGCGCAGGGGCAGCAGCAGTTCGTCGCCCGGCAGACCACCTGTGTTTCATGCCACCAGGCGGACTTCGCCAGCGCCAAGAACCCCGACCACGCGGCCGGAGGGTTCCCCCGTGAATGCGCCCAATGTCACAGTGTGACCGTGTGGACCCGGGCCCGATTCGATCATGACGCGAGCCGGTTCCCTCTAACCGGGGCGCATCGGGCGGCGCAGTGCGCGCAATGCCACACCCGCAATCAGTTCACCGGGATCCGGACCGATTGCGTGGGCTGCCACCAGCAGGACTACAACCAGGCCTCGACCCCCAACCACGTGCAGGCCGCCCTGCCGACCGATTGCGTCGCGTGTCACGCCACCGCCTCCTGGGCGGCGGCGTACGACCACAGCCGGACTCAGTTCCCGCTCACCGGCGCCCATCGGGCCGCCGCGTGCATGGACTGCCACAAGGACGGTATCTACCGGGGCAAGCCCATCAGCTGCGTGAGCTGCCACCAAGTCGACTTCAACGGGGCCAAGACCCCGAATCACGTCCAGGCGCAGTTCGCCTCCGACTGCACCACCTGCCACACCACCACCGCCTGGCAGCCGGCGCCGTTCGACCATAACAGCACCCAGTTCCCGCTCACCGGGGCCCACCGGGCCGGAACCTGCACGGACTGCCACGCCGATGGGGTCTATCGCGGCAAGCCCACCACCTGCGTGAGCTGCCACCAGCCCGACTACAACGGGACCCAGGACCCGAACCATGCCCAGGCGCAGTTCCCGACCGACTGCACCCCATGCCACACCACCACGGCGTGGACCCCGGCCACGTTCAATCACAGCACCACCCAGTTCCCGCTCACCGGGGTCCACAAGACCCTGACCTGCAACGACTGCCATGCCGACAAGGTGTACAACGGCAAGCCGACCACCTGTCAGTCGTGCCATCTGCAGACCTTCAACCAGACGACCAGCCCGAACCACACCCAGCTGGGCTGGCCGCAGACCTGCATCACCTGCCATTCCGGGTCGAGCAACACCACGGCGTGGGACGCGGGGGTGACCCTGCCGACCCAGTATCACACCATGTTCAGCGTCAATCACGAGAACGCGCGGGGGGACTGCACCCAGTGCCACAACACTACGAACTATGCGCAGTCCACCTGCAGCAACCACCATCATCCGGCGACGTGCACCTACCTCAACCAGCGCGCCTGTGGCGGCTGAGCGAGGCCCTATGACGGATCACGAGCAGCAGCGGATAACCGGCGCCTTCCGGCGCCGGTGGGGGCGGAGCGGGGCGACGGAGACGCCATCCGCGGCGGTCTGGCGCCTGGCAGTCGCGATCACCATCGCCGCCGCGGCGCCGGCCCACGGCCAGGACAGCACGGCGGCGCGCCGCGCCATCGTCGCCGCTCCGGCGGCGGGAGACAGCGCTACCCGGACCGCCCCCGTCAGCTACGTGTCTGGCACCACGGTGTACGTGGCGGCGGGCCGGGCCGATGGCCTGGTCGAGGGTCAGGAGCTCAGGATCAGCCGGAAGGACGGTGGTGGCGCCACCCTCAAGGTGCTGTACCTCTCCTCCCGCCAGGCCTCCTGCGAGATTGTCCGCGGCGCGACCGACATCGTGGTGGGTGAGCTGGTCAGCTTCACCCCGCAGCTGCCCACCACGACCAATCCGCAGGTCGCCGGTTCGACCTCCCGTCGCCCCACTCACCATCGGCTCAATGGACCGGGCCTGCACGGGCGGGTGGGCGCTCGCTATCTGGTGGCCAAGGAGGAGACGCTTAACGGTGGCTTCAGCCAGCCCTCCTTCGATCTCCGGCTGGACGGCATGGCGCTCGGCGGCACTCCCCTCGGGCTGACCGCCGACCTGCGCACCCGCCGAACCACCTCCACCAGCGGCGACGGGACCAGCACGGTCGATGGACGGACCCGGGTCTACCAGGCCGCGCTGCTGTGGAACACCCCTGGCTCCCGGTTCCGCATGGCCTTCGGCCGGCAGTACCTGACTGCCGTCACCTCGGTGACCCTGTTCGACGGCGGGTTGATGGAGCTGAACGGCTCGCACCTCGCCATCGGAGCATTCGGTGGCGTGGAACCCGACCCGACAAACCTGGGGTTCTCCCGCGACGTCCAGGACTACGGCGGCTACCTGCAGCTGCACAACCGCCCCGGCAGCACCGGCGTCTGGTCGTTCTCCATGGGGGCGGTGGGGTCCTACAGCGGCGGAGTCACCAACCGCGAGTTCGGCTTCGCTCAGGCCGGCGTGAGCACGCCGGGCGTCTCGCTCTATGCCCTGCAGGAGCTCGACTACTACCGGCCGTGGAAGGTGAAGCAGGGCGAAGACCCGATCTCCCCGACCAGTACCTATGTGAACGGCTCCCTTCGGCCGGCCCGCTGGATCGCCTTCACGGGAGGCTATGACAACCGTCGCAGCGTGCGGCTCTACCGGGATGCGGTAGACCCCTCAACCGCGTTCGACGACGCCTACCGCAAGGGTGTCAACGGCGGCGTGGCCCTGCTGGGTCACCGGGTCCGGGTTTCGGGAGACGTGCGCCGTTCCGACGGCGGTGGCAATGGAACGGCCACCGCGTGGACCGGCTCCGCCGGCGTCGACCGGTTCACCCCGCTCCACCTGAGCCTGACGGGACGGGCCACCTGGTACAGCAACCCCATCCTGGACGGCCGGCTCTATTCCGGGAGGATCGGGGTAGACCCGTTCACCCCGCTGCATCTCGAATTCGACGGGGGGGTGCGCAACGAGGATACGGCGCCGACACCGACCATCCCGGGCCCTACCCACCGGCACATCACCTGGTATGGCGCGGATCTGGACCTGAGCCTCGCCCGCGGCTGGTTCGTCTCGCTCTCCGGAACCCGCGAGAAGGATCCCGACGGGTACACTACCCAGTTTTACGGCAGCATGACCTGGCGGTTCTAACCCGGCACTCTCGAAACCGGGCGGGAAGCCGCCCACAGGGGGGTTCATGATTGACGATGGCACCATCCGGTCGCGGATCAGCTGGGTGGCATCAGTGTTTCACCCGGAGCGGAAGATCGCGGGGCCGACCCTGGCCGCTCTCAAGGCTGTTCTGACCGGTCGACGCGAGGTCCCGGCGGCCCCAGCTCACGCCAACGGCGCCGAGCCGATGGTGATCCGGTTGGAGGATGTGCCGGATCTGGATGAGGTCGGAGGGATCGCCAAAGTCGCCGTCCACACCGGCGAAGAGGTCGGCATCGCCCGAGTGGGGCGCACCAGCTTCGTCGGCTACCGGCTGGAGGAGGACGTTCTGCGGGAGATCGAGGTGGAGCTGGACGAGGCCACCGGACGACTCAGGATCGCGGGGGCGGAGGCGTGACTTGGCGGGATGGCGGGATGGGGGGAAGGCGGGAACCGGGCGTGAAAGGACCGCGTTCGCACGAGGACTCGCTTCCCGCCTTCCCGCCGTCCCGCCTAGGGGCGCCCCCTCGCCCACGCGAGCGTCGCACCGACCGCGCGGCGCCACCCCTCCCAGCGCAGGGCTCGCTCCGCGGCGTCCATGGCTGGCTCGAACCGCTGGAACGATCGTCCGGCCAGGAACCGCTCGACCGAAGGCCACACCCCGAGGGCAATTCCTGCCAGCGCGCCCGCGCCGAGTGCGGTGGTTTCGACGTTGTCCGGTCGCTCAACCGGCACACCAAGGATATCGGCCTGGAATTGCATCAGCCAGTTGTTCGCGGAGGCGCCTCCGTCGACCCGGAGCGCCGCGAGCGAGAAGTGACCGTCGGCCAGCATGCCGGAGAGCAGATCGGCGCTTGAAAAGGCCATCGCCTCCAGGGCGGCCCGCACCAGGTGCGGCCGCCCCGTGCCCCGGGTAATGCCCACGATGGTCCCCCGAGCCTCCGATTCCCAGTGAGGTGACCCCAGCCCCACGAAAGCCGGCACGAAGTAGACTCCGCCGGAATCCAGCACGCTGCCCGCCAGGGCCTCGGTCTCGTCCGCCCGCTGCACCAGCCCCAGCCCGTCCCTGAGCCACTGCACTGCCGCGCCCGCGATGAACACACTGCCCTCGAGCGCGTACGCCGGTTCGCCCGACGGGCCGCAGGCGGCGGTGAGCAGCAGGCCGCTCTTCGACACCGGCCGATCCTGCCCGGTGTAGGCCAGCAGAAAGGCCCCGGTGCCATAGGTGTTCTTGGCCAGGCCAGGGCGCACACATCCCTGCCCGAACAACGCGGCCTGCTGGTCGCCGGCGATTCCGGCGATCGGAAGGGACTTGCCGAAATGCGCCGAATCGGTCTCCCCGACAACCCCGGCCGATCGCACGATCGCGGGCAGGATCGCGCGGGGAACGCCGAACAGCTGAAGCAGGTCGTCATCCCAGTCCCGCCGCGCCAGGTGGTAGAGCAGAGTGCGGGAGGCGTTGGTGTGGTCGGTGACGTGAGCCCGGCCGCCGGTCAGCCGGGCGATGAGCCAGCTGTCGACCGTTCCGGCGGCCAGCTCCCCCCGCTCTGCCCGGGCGCGGAGGCCGGGATCCCGCAGGAGCCACTCGAGCTTGGTCGCCGAGAAATACGGGTCGAGCACCAGCCCGGTCCGCTCCCGGATCAGCGCCTCCTCCCCCGCCGCGCGGAGCTGACGGCAGCGCTCGGCGGTACGCCGGTCCTGCCACACGATGGCGCGGCACGCCGGCGTGAGGGTGCGGCGATCCCACAGCACCACCGTCTCGCGCTGGTTGGTGATGCCGATGCCGACCGGCAACTCGCCGGCCTGCGAGACCGCGTCGCGGGCGGCCTCGAGGGTAACCCGCAGGATCTCCTCCGGGTCGTGCTCCACCCACCCCGGCTCGGGGAAGTGCTGGGTGAACTCGCGATACCCCCGGCCGAGGATGCGGCCTTCCTGGTGAATCACCAGCGCGGTGGAGCCGGTCGTGCCCTGGTCGAGCGCGAGAATGGCGGTCATGCTGGTAACTGGTGAAGGGAGACCGGGGCGGCTTGCCGTTCCATCGCACTAATGTGGACGCCGAGCAAGAAGCGCAGCAAGGGGAGCGCGGAGCGGATGCCGGGTCGATCCCGCCGCAGTACCCCAGGCTGGAAGCGACTATATAAAGGAGGAGGGGTCAGGGCCCGGAGCCGTAACCGCCGACCGGCTGGAAGCGGGAATCAAGGACAAGCGTCCGCGGCTCGCCCCTTCCGAGCGGGGTCGGGTCGGGCAGCCGGACCACGTAGCGGTCGCCCGCGCGGACGACCGCCACCGGGAAGGGCGCTGGCACCCCGCCCGGCGTGCCGCCGTGCTGGGCGTAGGCGGTGGACGCAGCCAGACAGACCCCATCGTCGACCACCAGGCTCACCTCCCCGGCACCCATCGGAGAGAGTCCCACCGCCTCCTGTGCCCTCCGACTGAGCGAGTCCGTCCCGGCGACGCGGTAGCGCACCTGCTCGACGAAGGCCCCGGCGGATGAATCGCTGCTGCAGAACGGGATGTGACTCAGCGGCTGCTGCGCCGCAACGTGCCGGCCGGTGGCCGGTGAGGAGAGCGCCGCGGTGCCGACCAGGATGAGCAGCCGACGGGGAGAAACCGGCACCTGCCGCCTCCGGGGCTCGAATGAACGGTCAGAGGGCCACCCGCTGTTGCAGCAGCCGGGCCAGCGTTGCTCCCACACCACCCGCGATGGCGGCACGGGCGAGCAGCAGGTAGACAGGGGAGTCCAGGGTTTCCCCAAGATAGCCGCCGAGCACCAGCCGGAAGATGCCGACGACAAGGCTCGCGACCAGTCCCGCGGCGACCTCGGTCTTCCAGCCCCTGGGTCGCTGCCGCCGCCCTGCCCAGAATCCGGTGAGGCCGGCCGTGAGCACATCAAAGGGCTCGCGCAGCGTGAGCAGCTGAGCGTACTGTTGGGTCAACAGAAACAGCGCGCAGCCGAGCAGCGTGCCGAGAAGCACGGGACCGGGGAGGCGGCGCAGGAATCGGAGCAGGGACTTCATTCAACGACCGGAGGGTGGCTCGAGGGGGTGTTGGCGCGGGAGAGCCCGCAAGCTAGGCTCGACTGCCCGGTTTCAACTATGACGTGGATCACCGAGACCCGCCGACGTAGGACGTCCCGATGACGTTTCACGACCATTTCTCCGACCGGGCCGGCGCCTACGCCCGCTTCCGGCCGACCTATCCCGCCGCGCTGTTCGAGTGGCTGGCCGCGGAATCACCCGGCAAGAGCCTCGTCTGGGACGCGGGGACCGGCTCCGGACAGGCCGCCCATGCCCTGGCTGCTCACTTCGATACAGTGGTCGCCACCGACGCGAGCCCCGAGCAACTGGCCGAGGCCCGGGCACACCCGCGGGTCCGGTACCATCGCGGTCTCGAGGCCGATTCCGGTCTTACCCCGGCCAGCGCCGACCTGGTGACCGTTGCCCAGGCGTTGCACTGGTTCAACCTGCAGGCCTTCTATGGCGAGGTGCTCCGGGTAATCCGCCCGGGCGGACTGCTGGCGGTGTGGTGCTACGGGCTGCATCGGGTGGTTCCCGAGATCGACCGGGTGTTCGACCGATTCTACGGCGAGACGGTAGGGCCCTGGTGGCCCGCGGAGCGGGCGGAGGTGGAGACCGGCTACCGCCGCCTGCCCTTCCCCTTCCCGGAGCTTGTGGCACCCGTGTTCAACATGGCCGCGGCCCTCGACATGGCCGGGCTGCTCGCCTACGTGGGGACCTGGTCGGCGGTGCGCCGGAAGATCGCCTCCACCGGGTCCGACCCGATGCTGGAGCTTGCCGGAGAGCTGGCCCCGATTTGGGGAGACCCCTCGGCGCCTCGCGCGGTCCGCTGGCCATTGTCAGTGCGGGTGGGGAGGGCGCCTTGAGGCGGGAGGGCGGGAAGGCGGGAGGGCGGGAAGGCGGGATGTCAGGATGGCGGGGAGAGCAGCACCGGACTTCTCTTTGCGATCCCGCCGTCCCGCCTTCCCGCCATCCCGCAATCCCGCCCGTGTGCTTTCAGACCAGGCGCCCGAGCTCCTCCCGGGTGAGTAATCCCGCATCCGTGATGTACCCGGTGACCAGCTCAGCAGGAGTGATATCGAAGGCGGGGTTCCACACTTCGGCGGCGGCCGCGGCCACGACGCTGCCGCCTGCCCGGCGCACTTCGGTAGCGGACCGCTCCTCGATGGGGATCGCGGCGCCGTCGGCGGTCGCGGGATCGAAAGTCGACCGCGGAGCAGCGACGTAGAAGGGGACCCCGTGGGCCCGGGCGGCCAGCGCGACGGAGTAGGTCCCGATCTTGTTGGCGACGTCGCCGTTCCGTGCGATCCGGTCGGCGCCCACGATGACGCAGGTGATGTCCCCCCGCCGAAGCCGGCTCGCGGCCATGTTGTCGGCAATCACCGTAGTCGGCACACCCGCCCGGGTCAGCTCCCACGCAGTCAGCCGGCTTCCCTGCAGAAGCGGCCGGGTCTCGTCGGCCACGACACTCACCCGGCGGCCCTCGCGGTGCGCCCGGTAGACCGGGGCCAAGGCCGTGCCGATCCCGCCAGTGGCGAGTGCCCCGGCGTTGCAGTGGGTGAGCACGGTGGCGCCATCAGGGACCAGCGACAGCCCCGCCTCGCCGATCCGGTCGCACATGTCGCGGTCTTCATTCCAGATGTCGGTGGCTTCCGCCACGAGGGCGGAATGCAGGTCGCCCCCCCGAGCCGCTACCTCCCTGGCACGGGTACGTACTCGATCCAGCGCCCAGAACAGATTGACCGCGGTTGGCCGGGTAGCCTGCAGCGTATCACAGGCGCTGAGAACGGCGGTGAGTTCCTCCGACCCCCGACCGTCCCGTCCGGCTTGACCGTCCGGAATCGCCAGGCTCACTCCCATCGCCGCGGCGATCCCGATGAGCGGCGCTCCCCGGACCCGCAGCGTCCGGATGGCCTCGGCAACCGCGTCCACCGTGGCGAGGTCGAGGTAGAGTTCTTCGGCGGGCAGCAGGGTCTGATCGAGAATGCGGATGGTATGCCCGGAGCCCCAGGCGATCGGTGCGGGAAGCATGGGAGCAAGATACCCCGGGCTGCCCCGTGCCGCCGGAATCGAACCCTCGCCTGAGCGCGAGGTCAGGGAGACTGCGGTGCGCCCGGCGGCCGCTGCTCCTCCCGGAGCCGCGTCAGGAGGGCTCGAAACTGGGGATCATCCCGCAGGGCGGCGAGCTCGGGGTTGGCCGCGACCGAGTCCGCGTCCGGCCGGACCGCCCGGGCCCAGCATTCCACGGCCTGGACCGCCTCCTCGTTTCGACCGAGCATCGAGAGCGCCCGCGCCCGATAGTAACACACCCCCGACATCCGGGGCCGGACCGCCTCCGCGATCGCGAGCATTCCAAGTGCCCGCAGTGGATCGCCCTGGTCGAGATAGTCACGCGGCTCGTAGGAAGAGGAGAACGCGACCAGGTGCGCCAGCAGCCGCGCTGCCGCGAGGGAGGCGACGGTGTCGCCGGTGTCGGCCTGCTGCCGCTTGAGTTCGGCTACCCGGAGGATCTTGAGCGACCGGTCGAGGCGGGGTGGCGTTCCGGCATGACGGAATTGCTGGAGAAACTGAGTCAGGTTTCGCAGGTACTCGTGGTTGCGATCGACTATGCCGCGCAGCTGGTCCGCGGCGTGACGTACCGCCCGTCCCCGCTCCAGCTCCCGCGCCCTGGCCGAAGGCCACGACACGTCCTGCAGACCCTCGAAGTCCAGGGTGATCGCCCGGTAGCGCCGGTAGGCAGCGTAGATCTCGCCCCCGGCCTCGAGCTCCCCGGCCCGGGCTAGATCGGCCAGCATCAGAGAATCGACCCACGAGCTGTCCAGCGGCACCAGGCCTTGCCTCATCGCCTGGAGTTGCATCCAGTCCACCGCGTCCGTCATGACCCTGGCGGGCGGCCAGGAATGCAGGCCGTCGAAGTACTGCAGCCGGTGCGGCGCGGCCCGTCGCTCGAGTGCCTCGTCCAGCCCCAGCATCTCCTCGTAGTTGAAGTCCCGGGTCCCCGAACCGCCGAAGAACCCGAATGGAACCGAGCCCGCTCCCGGCGGAGAGAAGTCAAACCCCGGCGGCGGCCCGGCTCCGAACCCGATGACGCCGGCGACGTGGCCGCGCATGCCATAGCCGACCTCCCAGGCGAACCGGGCAGTTCCGGAGAAACCGACCAGGTAGAATCGCGCCGGATCAACCGCAAAGAGGCGCTGGACATCGGTCAGCATCGCGGCCATCGCATCGATGTTCGGCTGATTCGGCCCATCGCTCAGGGTGTTGTAGGAGCTCAGGACGAGATACCCATGTCGTTCGGCGGCGGCCTGCACCAGCCGCATCGGAACAAGGGCACGGCCTCTCGGATCCATCAGCAGCAGCACCGGCCAGCGCCGATCCTCCCGGTAGGCAGAGGGAAGGTAGACTGCGTACTGTTGCCGGCCGTCCAGCAGGCTGACGACCTTTTCCGCCACCACCCCCGGCGTGAATCGCACAGAGGAGGCAACCCCGGCCTGCTGGGCGGAGACAGGCAGGACCGCAAGGGAAACGAGAATCGGGCCGAGCGCGCGAGGAGACATGGCCGGTGGCTGAGTCAGGGAGTCCTGCGGGGCGCGGGACGGGGACGGCCCCGGGCGCGGACTGCTAGACTAGACGATGCGACCCGCCCGGGGGCGCACGTTCGTCCGGGATTGGCTGTCGAGGACGGTGGCCGGGAGCGGGCAGGGAAGGCGAATGCGCTGCGGCCGAATGGCCGCGACCGCGGCAGGGTCAGTGCTCGGGTGCCAGATCCATCCGGTGGAGCGCCGCCACGGCGCCAACCGACCGGAACAGCACCTCGGCACGGCGGCGGAAGCGCTCCGCCACATTCTTGCGGCCCAGCCGGCGGCAGGTCAGGGCAGCGAGAAAGGCGCATTCCCCCGCGAGCTGCTGACTGCCAAGCCGCACGGCCGCCTGGTAGGCCCCGGCGGCTCCCCCGAGCGCGGCGCCGTAACGGCCGGCGACGTAAGCGAGCAGAGCCTCCAGCCGGGCGGACTCGATAAGACCGAGCGCGTCCTCCGCCATCTCCGCGATTGCCCGCGCCGCCGCGAGGGTCCGGTGAGCCAGCTCCGTTTCGCCCTGCCTGATCGCGGTTTCGGCAGTACCCAGCAAGGTGAGGGAGACGAGCCGCGGATCGTCGGTCCGGCGGGCGGCGGCCACTGCCCTGGAGGCGTGCTCGGCGGCCCGGTCAAGCTCGCCGAGCTCCCGTTCCACCACACCGAGATTGTGCTCCGATTGGGCTACCCCGACAGCATCCCGCTCTTGCTGGTAGACCTCGAGGGCGCTGGAGTAGAGACTCCCGGCCAGCACCACCTTGCCGCGCAGGTGGGCGATCGACCCCAGGTTGTTGGTGGCTTTGGCGGCGAGCAGGCGGTCCTCCCGCGCTCCGGCCAGCCAGACTGCCTGCTCGAACCAGCTTTCTGCCCGGTCCAGCTGGCCGAGCTCGAAGGCGATCCCGCCCCGGATGTTGGCCAGCTCCGCCTCCTCTCGTGTGCCCTGCCTCACCCGCCCCGCGGCGGTCTCCGCCAGTTCGGCGGCGTCCCGCAGCCGCCCGCAACGCGCGGCCGCGCGAGCCGCATGTACCAGGACCTCAGGATGCTCGGCGGCCCCGATCGTCACGCCGCAACCGGCTCCCGTACGCCAACTGTTCGCATGAAGGCCTCCAGGATTTCGGCCCGCCACCAGTGCGGCGTCTCCCGCATGCAGGCCAGCGCCTGCTCGTGGGTCATCGCCGGGCGGTAACTCCGGGTCGTAGTCAGGGCGTCGTACACATCCACAATTCCGATGATCTGGGCGCCGAGCGGAATCGCATCCCCCCCCAGGTGGTCGGGATAGCCGGTGCCGTCGTACTTCTCGTGGTGCCAGCGGATGATCGGCTTCAGGTCCCAGGGAAACTCGATGGATGCCAGCAGCTCCACGCCCCAGGTCGGGTGCTGCATGATCACCTCGAATTCCTCCGGGGTCAGACGGCCCGGCTTGTTAAGGATCTCATGGGGCACCTTCACCTTGCCCACATCGTGGAGGTACGCGCCCAGCCGGATCGTAGTGAGCTCGGTGTCGCCGAGCCCCAGCGCACGGGCCACCTGGTCGGCGTAACTCGCCACCCGTTCGCAGTGACCATGGGTGTAGCTGTCGGCCGATTCGATCGACTGGCCCCAATCGCGCACCAGGGCCAGGAACGTGCCCTCCAGCTCCGCCACCTTGGCCTGGACGTCCACCAGGTCCAGGTGGGCGTCGAGCCGGCGAAACAGGCCCCAGGAGCGGTTGAGCAGGGTGAGCGCTTCCTGGTTCCGGCCCATCGCCTGGTACAGCCTGGCGAGCTCGCGGGAAGACTCTGCCTCACTGAGCACCGCCCCAGTGCTCACAGCCACATCGATCGCCGCCCGGAGCCGGGCCTCCGCCAGGGCCGACCGGCCGGTTTCCCGGTAGACAACCCCAAGCACGCGGTACGCGTCGGACTTGTCGAGCCGGGAGCCGAGCTGATCGAAAATGGCCAGGGCAGCCTCGGCGCTCTCCCGGGCCAGCTCGAACGACTGCCGAGCCAGGTGCACCTCGGAATGGTTGAGCCGACACAGGCCCTGCAGGTGGACCTCTCCGATCCGCTCGGCGATGCGATGACTCTCCTCATAGAACCGCTCCGCCTCGGACCACTCGCTGCGGTCGGCGCTGATCATGCCCAGGTTGTGGTAGGCGATGGCGCAGCCCTTCTCGTCTCCGGCGGCCCGACAGGCCTCCAGCGACGAGCGATAGTGGGCCAGCGCGGCGCCGTGGTCTCCCTGGATGGTTGCGATGATCCCCAGGTTCTGCTCGATCCGGCTCACCAGGTCGGGCCGGGCACCACCCAGCTCCAGGGCCTCGCCGAGGAGCTCCCGCGCCTGCTGCATCTGGCCGCGCTCGAACTCCACCGCGCCCAGGGTGTTGAGCGCTTCCGCGGCGAGAGCACGGTCGCCCAGGGCCAGCGCGGTCTCGTAGCTCCGGCGGCAGAGCTCGCGGGCCCGCTCCGGTTCGTTCTGCTGGTGGTGAATCACGCTGACCCGGCGGAGCGCCTCGGCCAGTACGTTTCCCTCGCCGGTTCGCTCGGCAGTAACGATGGCCGTGCCATAGCTGGCCACGGCCGATCCGGTCTTCCCCGCCCGTTCCGCCGCCCTCGCCTCCGCCAGGTAATCAGCGGCTGAGAGCGACGGTGTTACCCCGCTCGACCGCCGGGTGATCGCCATGGTTACCAGGCGACCGCGTAGCGGGAGAAGTGGTCGAGGTCGGCGCTCACCCGCATCAGGAGCAGATTGTCGCGGGAGAGCAGGAAGCTGAGGATGTCGAGATCGTCGGTGGTGTAGGCAACCCGCTTGAGCAGCTGCAGCCGACCCAGGGGGCAGTCCGAATAGTCCAGGGTGAGGGTGGCCTTGCGGGCGAAATGCAGCCCTTCAGGCTGGAACCGGACCGAGGCCACGTAGTCCGCGGGCGCCTCGGCCGTAATCAGGGTGTTGCGCGACAGCGCTCCCTGAGGGATCACCAGCACGTGGTCGTTCACCCGGATGGTGCCGCCAGAGGGTCCGATCCACTTCTGGGTGATGCCGTAATCCTGTCGGTTGCAGGCCAGCAGCCCGTTCAGCAGCGGGGTGATGATCGGGAGCTGGAGGCTGGCCTGCGAATCGATGACCGCTGCGGGCGCGGTCGGCGTGTCTCCCGCAGTGCAGCTGGTCAACCCAGTTGCCGCCGCGAGAAGCAGGGACAGAAGCCCGAGGGCACGTCGCGACCGGATCATCGAGAACTCTCCAGTAGTGGAACAGGGGTTGCCCGCCGGGCGTATTGCAAGGCAACCATGGTGCCAATGACGCCGTCTATCTGTATAGAATTCAGCCACTTAGCTCTTGCAATCTGTGCATAAGTCACTAATTAGCAGATGGTTAATCGAACATGAACTAATCACAAAACGAATACTTTCAGGACGGTCGAGCCGGTAGCTCCGGCCCCGATTGGCGCCTGATAATGGAGCCGCAAGCAGCAACCCCGTCGTAGCGGCCCCGCATTTCGTGGCATGCGGACGACAGGTGGCCCGACTACATTAGCCGCCCAGGTCAGACAGCCAGTCCCGTCATTCTCCACCCCCTGCTCCCGCGTATGCCCTACTCCACCCTGCGATATGACCTCCGGGACGGGGTCGTGACGATCACGGTAGACCGCCCGGACAAGCTCAACGCCCTCAACGCCACCGTGATTGCCGAGCTGGGTCAGGCAGCCCTCGCCGCGGCGGCTGACGATGCCGTGCGGGGGATCATCCTCACCGGGGCGGGCCCCAAGGCCTTCGTGGCAGGTGCGGACATCAGCGAGCTGGTGAGCCAGGATCCGTTGGCCGCCAAGGAACGGTCCCTCGCCGGGCAGGCCGCTTTTCGCCGGTTCGAGGCCCTGCGGAAACCGGTGATTGCCGCGGTGAATGGCTTCTGCCTGGGCGGGGGCTGCGAGCTGGCCATGGCCTGCCACCTCCGGATCGCCAGCGAGTCGGCGCGGTTCGGACAGCCGGAGGTGAAGCTGGGAATTGGACCGGGTTACGGCGGGACGGTACGGCTCCCCCGCCTGGTGGGACGCGGACGGGCGCTCGAGTTGCTGCTCACCGGAGCGATGATCGACGCCCAGGAGGCGTGGCGAATCGGACTGGTGAACCGGGTGGTCCCGGCCGACCGGCTGCTGGCGGAGACCGAGACGCTGCTTCGCACGATGCTGGCTCAGGGTCCTCTGGCGGTCGCCTGCGTGCTGGAAGCGGTGGATGCCGGCGCGGAGATGGGCCGAGACGAGGCGCTTCTGCTGGAGGCCAACCACTTCGGGCTGTTGTCCTCGACCCCCGACATGCGGGAGGGGATGCAGGCGTTTCTGGAGAAGCGACCCGCCCAGTTCCGGGGCAAATAGGCGGGAAGGCGGGAAGGCGGGACAAGTCATGTGGTTTCCCGTCCTCCCGCCATTCCGCCATTCCGCCTATTTCCGGGTGCCCTTCCCCCCTCGGACCGGCTAAATTTCAGGATGTTTCTGAGCCTCTTCGGTGGCCGGGTATCGACCCTGGCTATCCTTGCCGGCAGCGCGCTGGTCGCGACCGCATCCGGCTGCAACACCCGGGAACGGCTGACTTTCCCCAGCGGGGGTGGAACCGACCAGGTGGGTCCGGTCACGGTCATCGATGACCCCAGCAAGGACACCTCGGTGGTTGCCGGGCCCGGCGTGTTCGTGAACGGCCGCACGCTCGATGATGACGGGATCGACACCATCTATGTAGAGACCGAGGGTGGGCTCACCTCGTTCCCTCCCTTTGTCCAAGTCGGCAAGGCGTTCAGGTTCGGGCTCCCGATCACGACCAACCGCCAGTCGGGACAGACGATCACCGTCCGGGTGTTCGCCACCGACCTGCTGGGCAACCGCGGCGACACGGCGACCCGCCAGATAACGGTTCAGTAGTGCGGCTGCTTCGACTCGGGGTGCGGGGGTTCCGCAACCTCGTGGACCTCGATCTGCCGATCCCGGTGGACGGCCTTGTGCTGCTGGGCGCCAACGGCCAGGGCAAGACCAGTTTGCTGGAAGCGATCGCGTATCCGGTGCTGTTCCGCTCCTTCCGGACCGGGCTGGACGCGGAACTGGTACGGTTCGCGGAAGCCGGGTTCCGGGTCATGCTGGAGTTCGAACGAGATGACCGGCGGCGCAGCGTCGCGGCGGAGTTCCGGGTGGCAGGCCGCCGCCGGCGGCAGGAGCTCGACGATGCTCCGGCCGAGCGGGTCGTGGATGCGGCCGGGGCATGGCTGGCGGTGGTGTTCGCCCCCGAGGACGTCCGGCTGGCCTCCGGACCGGCGAGTGGCCGGCGGCTGTTTCTCGACCGCACGCTGGCACTCTCGGATGCCGGGTATTTGCGGTCTCTGACTCGCTACCGGGCCGCCCTGGCTCAACGCAATGCCGCCCTGCGGCAGGGGCGCTCGGACCTGGCGGCGGCCTTCGATGCTCCGCTCGCCGCGGCGGGGGCACGGGTGGTCGCCCGGCGGGTGGCGTGGGTGGCCGAGGTGCGGGAGGAGCTTACCGCCTCGCTCATCGCCCTGGGGGAGAGCACGACCGAGGCGGCCCTCGGCTATCACGGGGCGACCGACCTGGCGGAGCCCGGGGCGTGGGCTGACCGCCTGGCCCACAGCGCCGCGCGGGACGCCGCCCGGCGGATGACCACCGTCGGTCCGCACCGGGACGATCTCACGCTGCTGCTGGGGGGTCGACCGCTCCGGGAGTACGGCTCGACCGGACAGCACCGAAGCGCCGCCATTGCGCTCAAGCTGCTGGAGCTGGACACCATCGCGCGGGCGGCGGGCAGCTCGCCGGCGCTGCTCCTCGACGATGTGTTTGCCGAGCTCGATGCCGAGCGGCAGGGGCGCCTCGCTGCACGGCTGTTCGGCAGGCGACCGGCACAGGTGTTCATTACCGCGCCCCGCGCCGACGAGCTGCCGCCGGGCCTGAAGCTGCCGGTGTGGCGGGTCGCTTCTGGGAAAGTCAGTTGCAACGGCTAGCGTTCCGAGTTCCGAGTTCCGCGGTGTCCGCCCGGGGAATCGGCTCCCGCAACGCGGAACATGGAACTAGCATGCGTACGGATTCGAAACCCACACCGCTGGCGGAAGCTCTTCAGGCCTACCTGAAGCAGGCGGGCCTGGTCCGCCGGATCGGGCAGGCCGGAGTGCTGGAGGAGTGGGCCGTGCTGGTCGGTCCGCAGATCGCGAAGGTCACCCAGCCTGAGTCGGTCAGCGGTGAGGGCCAGCTGCGGGTCCGGGTGGCGACCGCGGCGTGGGCCGCGGAGCTGCAGCTGATGACGCCGCAGATCCTGGCCCGGCTCAACACCGGGCGAAGCGGGCGGATCACCTCGATTCGGTGGCTGGCCGGTTGAGGACGGGAGGCGTCAGGCGACAAGGCGACGAGGCGACACTGCCAACGGCCAATGGCTGATGGCTGATGGCTGACAGCTGACAAGGTCAACGCAGGCAACAGGCGAGAAACATGGCGAAGGAATCGACGGGAGACGGCGCTCAGCAGTACGATGCGGGATCGATTCAGGTCCTGAAGGGGCTTGAGGCGGTCCGCAAGCGGCCCGGCATGTACATCGGGTCGACCGCCGAGAACGGACTGCACCACCTGGTCTACGAGGTGGTGGACAATGCCATCGACGAGGCGCTCGCGGGATACTGCGACGAGATCCACGTCACCATTCACAAGGACAACTCGGTCTCGGTGGAGGACAACGGCCGCGGCATTCCGGTGGAAATGCATCCCACCGAGAAGATGCCCGCGGTGGAGGTGGCGCTGACCGTGCTGCACGCGGGCGGCAAGTTCGACAAGTCCAACTACAAGGTGTCCGGCGGCCTCCACGGCGTGGGGGTGTCTGTCGTCAACGCCCTGTCAGAGCGGACCGAGGTGATCGTCAAGCGGGACGGCTTCAAGTGGCGGATGAGCTTCGTGCGGGGCCAGACCGTCAAGAAGCTGGAGAAGCTCGACAAGGCCAGGGATACCGGCACGCTGGTGCGGTTCAAGCCGGATCCGGAGATCTTCAGCGTCCTGGAGTTCTCCTGGAGCACCCTGGCCGACCGGCTGCGGCAGCTGGCCTACCTCAACAAGGGCGTCACCATCACGCTCAAGGACGACCGGGGCGAGGAGCCGATACAGGAACAGTTCTTCGCCAAGGGCGGCCTGATCCAGATGGTGGAATGGCTCAACCGGAACAAGAAGCCGCTGCACCCGAAGCCGATCGCCTTCACCGTGACGCGGGACGAGGTCGAGGTGGACGTGGCCATCCAGTACGAGGACGGCTACAACGAGAACATCTTCACTTTCGTCAACAACATCAACACCCATGAGGGCGGCACCCACCTCACCGGCTTCCGGGCGGCCCTGACCAGCGCGATCAACCAGTTCGCGAAACAGCAGGGCTCCCTCAAGAAGGAAGACTTCAGCCTGACCGGCGAGGACATCCGGGAAGGGCTGACCTGCGTGCTGCACTGCAAGGTGCGCGAGCCGCAGTTCGAGGGTCAGACCAAGACCAAGCTGGGCAACAGCGAGGTCGAGGGCATCGTGAAGCAGGTGGTCTACGAGCAGCTGCGCACCTACCTCGACGAGAAGCCCGCGGTGGGCCGCGCGGTGATCGAGAAGGCGGTGAGCGCGGCCCGGGCCCGTGAGGCCGCCCGCAAGGCCCGTGACCTGGTGCGCAAGAAGTCCGGCCTGGAGGGCGCGGTGCTGCCGGGGAAGCTGGCGGACTGCTCGCTCGACGACCCTGCCATGTGCGAGCTGTACCTGGTCGAGGGCGACTCCGCCGGTGGCAGTGCCAAGCAGGGCCGGGACCGCCAGTTTCAGGCGATCCTGCCGCTGCGGGGCAAGATCCTGAACGTGGAGAAGGCGCGGATCGACAAGATCCTCTCCAACGAGGAAATCCGGGCCATGATCACCGCCATCGGGGCGGGGGTGCGGGAGGATTTCAAGCTGGAGGACGCGCGCTACCACAAGATCATCATCATGACCGATGCCGACGTGGACGGGGCTCACATCCGGACCCTGCTGCTCACCTTCTTCTTCCGGCAGATGCACGAGCTGATCGAGGCGGGTTACATCTACATCGCGCAGCCGCCGCTGTACCGGGTGGCGCGGGCCAAGGACGAGTTCTACGCCTACGAAGAGAAGGAACGGGACGAGTACGTGAAGCGGCTGTCCAACGGGGAGGGCCGCGGCACCGTTAACGTGCAGCGCTACAAGGGCCTGGGAGAGATGAACCCGGACCAGCTGTGGAAGACCACCATGGACCCCGCCCGCCGCACCGTGCTCCGCGTCAGTATCGACGACGCGGTGGAGGCGTCCAAGCTGTTCGACGAGCTCATGGGCGACGAAGTGGAGCCGCGGCGGCTGTTCATCGAAAAGAACGCGAAGTACGTGAGCAATCTCGACGTCTGAACCTCCCGGCTGGCCAACGAAAGGGACGTCATGGTGGCACGTTCCGCGTTCCGCGTTCCACGTTCCGGGTTCTTCACGCGAGCATTCGGCTGGAATCCACTGAGACGCGGAACGCGGAACGCGGAACGCGGAACAGTCTGCGCGGTGAGCCTGCTGGCGCTGCTGAGCCAGGCTTGCGACCGTGGCGGCGGGCGAGCAGGAGCCGGGGCGAACGACACCCTCTACATCGCGGTGGCCGCCGCGCAGGGCGCCACCGGCCAGCCGTACATCGACGGCGCCATTCTGGCGATCGCCGACCTCAATCGGCGCCGGCCCCCCGGACGTCCGCCCCTGGGTGTCCGCCTGCCTCCAGTAGACGAACCGAGCCAGGTCGCCGTCGCCACTGCGTTCCGCGACGACCCGCGGGTGGTCGGGGTCGTCGGCCACACCGGCAGCGCCCAGACCCTCGACGCCGCTCCGATCTACGGCGACGTAGAGCACCGGGGCCGCCGGGCCCTGGTCGCCATCACGCCCACGGCGACCAATCCCGCTGTGACGGCGGCCAACCCGTGGATCTTTCGGATCTGTCCCACCGACGACGACGTTGCCCGCGCTCTGGCGCGGTTTGCGCGAGACTCGCTCGGGTCGAAGCGCGCCGAAGTGATCTACCGCAACGACCTGTTCGGCCGCGGGTTCCAGCGGGTCTTCACCGCCGCGTTCTCCGAAGCGGGCGGCATGGTGGTGGAGAAGGACCCCTACCTCGCCGGCATCACCGAATTTGCCGCCTATGCCGCCCGGCTCCCCCGCAAAGGCGTGGACCTGCTGGTGATCGCCGGCGGAGCCACCGATGCCCGGGATATCATCACCGCCGTGCGCGCCGCCGGCCTGACCCTGCCGGTGCTCGGCACTGACGACCTGGCCGCGCTGGCCAGCGACTCGGGCGCCGCCCGCGGCACCCGGGGGCTGTGGTACGCGGCGTTCTTCCTTCCCGGCGAGCGACGCTCGCGGCTCGGACGGGTGTTCGCCGCCAAGTTCGAGGCGATACACAACTACGAGCCGGACCACCGGGCCGCCCTCTCCTACGACGCCACCACCCTGCTGGCCCAGGCGGCCTGGGCCACCAATGGCGACCGGAAAGCTATCCGTGCATGGCTGTCCGGCGCCGGCGGCCCCGGACCGGGCAACCCGGCATACGAGGGGGTCACCGGCCCGATCCGCTTCACCGCCGAGCGCAACGCCGAGGAGAAGCGCATCCTCATCGGGAGGATCGCCCCGTGAGCGAGACCAGCTGGACGATCCGCCGCCGGCTTCAGCTGGGGGTGGCGACCCCGGTGCTGGCACTGCTTGCCGCCGGAGTCCTCGCGATAGGCAGCCTGCGCGCCCTCCGGAGCACCGTGGGCGGTACCCTTGAGAGCACCAGCGCGATCGGAGAGCAACTGTTCGCGGCCCACGACGCCACGCTGCGCTACGTCGCCCTGGCACAGGCCGGGCTGATCTCCCCGAGTGAGGCCGACCTGCCCAGGATCGACAGCCTGAGCGCCGCCGCTGATTCGCTCCGGCGGACACTCGTAGGTCAGGGTTCTCTCACGGTGGGAGAGCGCCGGGCGCTGGAGCGGATCGGCACGCTGCAGGGTCGGATAGAGGTCCACCTCTCGGTCGCCCGCGCCTGGCAGGAGGTGGGCCGCGGTGCGGACGCGGCCCGGGTGGCCCAGTTCGCCACCCAGGATCTCGACAGCCTGTTTGCAGCCTCCGCCGCGATCAGCGGCGCGCAGCACTACCGGGCCGCGGCGGTGCTGCAGCGGACCAGTGCGCTGGTTGATCAGCGGCAGCTGATGCTGGCCGGACTGCTGCTGCTCGGCCTGGCGGTGTCGGTGGCCATCAGCCGCGCGACCTGGCGCGCCATCGTGCATCCGCTGGGCGGTCTGCTGCGGACCGCCCAGGGTCTGGGCGAAGGCGACCTCCGGATGGAGCCGCGCGACCAGGGACTGGATCAGGAGTACCTGCGGCTGAGCGACGCGTTCGGCGTGACGGTGCGCCGGCTCCGGGACGTCGTGAAGGAGATCCAGTCGCAGGCCGGCGATCTGCAGCACGTCGCCGCCACCCTGAGCGCCGCGACCGATCAGACGGTCGCCTCCGGCACCGCGATCAGCGAGGCCATGAACGAGGTGGCGACAGGGGCGAGCGCCCAGCGGGCAGACTTTGACGCCTCCCGGGACAGCATTGCGCGGGTCAGCCGGGCGGCCGAGGCGCTCGGCGGCACCGCACAGGAATCGGAATCGCTCGGCCGCGAGATCGGCGGCCTGGCCAGCCGGACCCGAGACGGGCTCAATGAGGCACTGTTCTCGCTGGCGCAAGCCGAGGCGGTAGTGCAATCCTCCGGCGACTGGGTGCGCGCGGTGGAGGATGCGTCAGACCGGTTCGCGGCCTTCGTGGACCTGATCAGCCAGATCGCTTCACAGACCAACCTG
>Ga0326726_10000592_pt1 | contig 33108 bp, 28 predicted proteins | sample MHFenrmetagenome_2_FD_207603 | JGI IMG/M metagenome (GOLD analysis project Ga0326726, IMG submission 207603) | Lab enriched peat soil microbial communities from Michigan Hollow, Ithaca, NY, United States - MHF15MN | ecosystem: Environmental > Terrestrial > Soil > Wetlands > Peat | place: USA...
CGCCGTCGCCGGCGAGCGGCCAAGCCGCCGAGACCCAGGGCGAGGAGTCCGATCGTCGCGGGCTCCGGGACGGCGGCCAACGAAAACGCGCGGTCTGTCTCGCGAATGAATTGGTTGACCACAGCCCCGTTACTAAACTGGAACTGGTCCGATAACCCGTTACCGCCAGTACCCTCGATCCACGAAAAGAACGGATTGAGAGTTTGCGACGCCACGCTCACCGGAGCCAACCAATAGGTTACGCCGGCGGCCGCATTGAAATCGGGGATTTCACCAGTGAACTGATACACCGTCACCGGTGTCGACCCGAAGACCCCCGTCCCCAACGTCGTGCGGACAACGTTTGCGTTGGTTGTTCCCCCGATCAGGGCGCTTGGTGCACCGCCGTTGTCAGCGAGGATGAGAAGATCCCACCGACTGGTGTGAGGTGCGCCGTCGACGAAAGAACCGCTGCTGCTGTCCAAATAAATGCCGAGCCACGTGACCTCATTGAAAGTCGTGGCCGCCGCAAACGAGAAGTTGTCGAGAGTGAGAAAACCATTCGTGTTGCCACCGCTGGTCGTTTGGGATGTCCAGCCCACGCCGACGTTCGTTCCGTTTCCGGACCAGACTGCCGGTTGGATATATAAAGGACTCGCAAGCGCCGGAGAACTTGAAATACCAAGGAAGCCGACGATGGACAAGAGGAGCACGATTCTCTTCATGTGTGAGCCCTCTCTCACAAACCTGGGCCGCGCGAACGAGATATTGCGCGCATTAGCACATCCGTTGCCAAACGTCAAAGCCCGGAACGATTGATTCAACCGATTTCTGGAGTCCTCGGCATCGAAAGAAGTCTGGTTGCGAAGTGGCTTTCCTCGCCCTGCAAGGAGACGGCAGTCCTGCAGCAGGCTCGTCAGCAACGCCGGAGTCGGCCCGTGGCTGCCTCACTACGGGCCGCGCAACTGGGGCGTTCGCCTTTAGGCGGATCTATCGATCAATGTGACCGTAGTGCCCGCCGTCCTCGGATCGCGATCGCATCCAGAACAGCAGGACCGCGAGTGCCAGGCCCAGCACGACGGCGGCCAGCGCGATCGCACCGCTCAAACCCAGCGAACCGAGAAGAACGTCAGCAAGCCCCTTTTCAGCAGGCTCGATGATCTTCACCATGACCGGGGGCGCGGTCTGCTGCAGAGTCAAAATCGTTCGAAGGCCAGTTCCGCGAGCGTGCGCACGGCCACGCCGCTCGGCCCCTTCGGCAGGTACGGTTTCGATTCTTCGGCCCATGCGGTGCCCGCGATGTCCATGTGGACCCACGGCAGGCCGCCGCTGAACTCCTTCAGAAACATCGCGGCCGTGATTGAGCCCGCGGGACGCCCGCCCGTATTCATCATGTCGGCGATATCGCTCTTGAGCTGATCGCGGTACTCCTCGAACAGCGGCATCGGCCAGACGCGATCGCCCGCGCGGTCGGCGACGGCGCGGACCCGCTGGACCCAGTCGTCCGGCGCGCCGAAGAGCCCGCTTGTGATCTTCCCGAGCGCAACCACGCAGGCACCAGTCAAGGTGGCCACGTCGACCAGATGCGTCGCACCCAATCTGCGCGCGTACCACAGCCCGTCGCCGAGAATGAGCCGGCCTTCGGCATCGGTGTTGATGACCTCGACCGTCTTGCCTTCCGCGCTCTTCAAGATGTCGCCTGGCTTGATCGCGCGCCCGCCGGGCATGTTCTCCGACGTCGGCACGACCCCGATGACTTTGATCGGCGCGCGGAGGAGCGCGATGGCGCGCATCGCGCACGCTACCGCCGCGCCGCCGGCCATGTCGTCTTTCATCCGCTCCATCCCGTCGGCGGGCTTGATGGAGATGCCGCCCGTGTCGAACGTAATGCCTTTGCCGACGAGCCCGAGCACCGGCGTCTCCGGCGCGCCTGGAGGCTCGTAGCGGAACACGATCACGCGAGGCGGCTCGCTGCTCCCTCGCGCGACGCCGAGCAGCAGACCCATCCCGAGCTTTTCGATCTGCGTCTCGTCGAGGATCTCCGCGCGGACGCCCGCCTCGACCGCGAGGGCCGCGGCGCGCTTCGCGAACTCGCGCGGCGTGAGCGTATTGCCCGGCTCGTTGGCCAGCTCGCGCGCCAGGTTGCTGCACTCGCCAAGGGTCCGGCCGCGCGAGACGGCCGCGGCCGCGCCTTCCCGCGCGTCGTCGAGGATCACGACAGTCCAGGCCGGCGCCGCGGCCGGCGCAGGTTCCCCCGTCTTGTAGCTGCCCGCGTTGAATTCCGACAGCGTCAGCCCTTCTGCGGCGGCCTGCGCCAGATCCGCGACGGTGCCTTCACCGCGGACCACGAATGCGACCCGCCCCACGTACCGCTGTCTCGCCGTCACCCCGGCCGAGCTGGCGAGCTTGCGTATCAGATCGCTCCTACAATCAGCGCGACGTCCTGCTCCGATCAACGCGACACGGTGGCCGCGCCACTGACGGTCGGTGACGGGCGTCATGAACCACTCGTACGGCTTCGCCTGAAATTCTTTCGCCGCCCGAGCGCGACCGATCTCACCGCCGGTCGCGCCATCGATACCTGAGATTCCGGACACGCCCGTCGCCGCGTCGTCCTCAAACCACGGGACAACGATCAAATCCGTCTCGATACCGGACAGTGGACCACTGGCGCAGGCTATTACCTGACTTTTCAGGGCTGGGAGCATCCGGTCATTATCGCTGAACGCGCTTGCTGGCGCTCACCCGGGACGATACAATTTCTTCCAGCTCCCGCCCACCTGAGGTGTGAGGTCATGAAGTCGTGTATCGCGGCCCTGGCCGCCGCTCTGTTCGCCGGCACGACTGCGATCGCCGACGGATCTCAGAAGGCCGACAAGGATTCAAAGGACAACCCTGACGCCAGGCGTCCGAAGCTGACGCTCAAGGCGCAGCCCGTCATCAGCATCGCTCCGTCACGCGTGGTCCTGACGGCGGAACTGGTCGGAGGCGCCAACGACTTCGAGGAGTTCTACTGCCCCACCGTCGCGTGGGAGTGGGGCGACGGCACGCAGTCGGAGTCCACGGCGGATTGCGCCCCGTACGAACCGGGCAAGTCGGAGATCAAGCGACGGTTCACCGTCGAACATCTGTTTCGCATGGGCAACTACCGCGTCAACTTCCACCTCAAGCGACGCGACAAGTCTGTCGGCGTGGCCAGCGTCCAGATCCAAGTGCGCCCCGGGTTGCGCGACGGACACTAGTCGCCCGCCGGAGCCTCTCCGGTTCCGAACGAGGCCGTCCCACAACCGGACATCCCAACCGCGGATCGCCAGGTCCCTGAGGCTTTTTCTTGCAAATCTCGACGCGCAGAGCCGCCGCGGGCTGGCACGAAGTTGGCCTATTACTCGGCGTGTCTCTGCGACGACGCCTGACCCGAATGGCCATGGTCGCGCTGGTGCTGTTCACCGCGGCACTCTCCGTCGGCCTGACGTCTCCGGCCGACGGTCTCTTCACGGTCGATATCAGGCCGGTGCTCCTGCAAATGGACCCGGCCGCCGTCGCCGAATTCCGGGCTCGAGCGCTCGGCGTCGACGTCGACGTCAAGTTCGGCTCGCTCCACATGCACCTCGGGTGGTCGGCGGTTTCTCCCCATCAGCGTCAACCATAAGTCCCTGCGGTCCGCTCTAACCCTGATCATGGAATCCCTGTTTCGGGATGTTCGGTACGCGCTGCGCACGAGCCTCGCCTCGCCGGGCTTCACGGCCGTCGCGGTGCTCGCCCTGGCCCTTGGCATCGGCGTCAACACGGCGATCTTCACGCTCGTGAACGCCGTGCTGATCGAACGGCCGCCCTTTCACGACCCGGATCGCCTGGTCGTCATGTGGGAGACGAATGCCCGGCGTCCGGGCCGGCCGAACACGATCGGCCCCGCGAACTTCATCCGCTGGCGCGAGCGCGCGACGGCCTTCGAGCAGATGGCGGGCCTCTACGATTCTCGCGTCAACCTGACTGGCGCCGGCGCTCCCGAAGAGCTGATCGCGATGGCCGTCGAGCCTGGATTCTTCCCCACGCTCGGCGTGCCTCCGCTGATCGGGCGGACGTTCGCTCCGGACGAAGGGCCGGCCGGACGCGATGCGGTAGCCGTCCTCACCTACGACGTGTGGCAGCGGCGCTTCGGCGGAGACCCTGCGGTCGTCGGACGCACGATTCAGATCAACGGCAGTCCCGTCACCGTCGTCGGCGTGATGCCACGCGACGCGCGGCTCCTGCTGAAGAACGGCTCGCTCGTCGGAAAGCCGGCGGATCTGTGGATACCGTTCGCATTCAGCGAGGCGCAGCGACAGCCGCGCGGACGCTTCATGAGTGCCATCGCGCGCCTTAAGCCTGGCGTCTCGGTCACCGAAGCGCAGGCGCAGATGGACACGATCGAGGCTGGCCTCGCGGAGGAGTTCCCGCAGTTCGATACGGGCTGGGGTGCGCTGCTGATTCCGATGCACCGTGAGTTGTCGGGCGACATCCGTCCCGCGCTGCTCGTCTTGTCGGGCGCGGTCGCGTTCGTGCTCCTCATCGCGTGCGCGAATGTCGCGAACCTGCTCCTCGCGCGCGGAGCCGTGCGGCGCCGCGAGATGGCGATCCGCATCGCGCTCGGCGCATCGCGATCGCGAGTGGTCCGTCAGCTCCTCACCGAAAGCCTCGTTCTGGGCGTGACCGGAGGTGCGCTGGGCTTGCTGGTCGCCCAATGGAGTCTTGCGGCGCTCGCCGCGTTCAGCCCCGTCGATCTCGGCAGCGTCGGCCACGTCCGACTGAGCTATCCCGTGCTGGCGTTCACCGCCGCCGTCTCGCTGGCGACCGCCGTGATTTGCGGCCTCGCGCCCGCGTACGAGAGCGCCCGTGCCGAAACCCAGGAGGCGTTGAAGGACGGCGCGCGTGGCGCTGGCGCCGGCGTGCGGCATCGCCGGATGCGGCAGCTGTTCGTGGTGGCGGAGATCGCGCTCGCCGTGGTCCTGCTCGTCGGCGCCGGTCTGCTGCTGCGAAGCTTCGCCGCGCTGCGCGGCGTCAATCCCGGGTTCGATGCGACCAACGTGCTGACTGCGCGCATCACGGTGCCGATCGCGAAGTATTCGACCGCCGCCGCGCGGTTGACGTTCTTTCGCGAGGCGGTCGCTCGCGTGGCGCAACTGCCCGGCGTCCAGAGTGCGGGCGCCATTAGCTTTCTCCCGCTCACCGGTCTCGGCGCGGCAACGAGTTTCACGATTGTAGGTCAGCCGCCGCCGGCCAACGGCCAGGGGCCGGTGACCGACGTGCGCGTCTGCGACGACGGCTACTTCCAGGCGATGAAGGTGCCGTTGCTGCGCGGCCGCCTCTTCACGGAACGCGAGATGCGCGAGACGCGCAACGTCGTCGTCATCAACGACACACTCGCCCGGCGCTACTTCGCCGGGGAGGACCCGATCGGCAAGAGTCTGACGATAGCGATGAACGATCCGATCGTGCCGACCGAGATCATCGGCGTAGTCGGCGACATGAAAGTTGTCGACTTCGCGACCGAGTCGCGGGCCATGACCTACTGGCCGCACCCACAACTCGCCTACAGCGCCATGACGCTGACCATTCGTACCGCCTCCGACCCGGCCTCGATCGCTCCCGCCCTCGAGCGCGAGATCCGGGCGCTCGACAAGGATCAGCCCCTCGCCGACGTCCGCACGATGGATCAGTGGATCTCGAAAACGCTCGCGCAGTCCCGATTCAACTCGCTCCTGCTCTCGGCGTTCGCGGGGCTCGCGCTGCTGCTCGCGGCGCTCGGCATTTACGGCGTGATGTCGTATGCGGTCAGCCAGCGAACGGCGGAAATCGGCGTCCGGCTCGCGCTCGGCGCAAGCGGGGGCGACATCCTCGCGATGGTCGTCTGGAGCGGACTGCGGCTCGCGGCCGTCGGCCTGACCGTGGGAATCGCGCTCGCGGTCGCGCTGAGCCGAACGCTGTCGGTGCTTCTCTTCGAAACGACGGGGACCGATCCGCTGACTTTTTTCGCCGTCGCGGGAGTGCTCGGCGCCATCGCCCTGCTCGCGTGCCTGCTGCCGGCGCGCCGCGCCGCCCGCATCCCGCCGATCGAGGCGCTGCGCGCTCAGTGAATGATGTCGCGACCGAGGAGCCTGCGGCTCTTCGTCTCCGCGGACACGCTCTGAAGATAGCCGCTGACCTGCAACGCCGTCCGGAACACCAGACGGCCGAGCGATCCCAGGCCGTTGGCCTCAGTCGGGCGTCCGAACACGGCATCGCCGGCTTCGTCGACCTCTCGCTCAGCGAGCGTTCCGACGGTCGCGATCACATGGACGTAGTACCGGCTGTCCGCGGTCACGCGCGCGCGATCGCCGATGTCCACGATGACCGGGACGTCAGGCCCCCCACGGCCCGCGACAGGAACCGACAGCCCATCCGCGTCGATCAGCGCGATCTCGCGGCCGGCGGCTGCATGGGCCAGACGGAACATCCGGATGATCGCCGGATAGACCAGGCGATCCCACACCGGCCGGCTCTCCCAGAGCTCCGTTTGCACCCGCACGTGCAGAACACCACCATCGTCGATGACCTGCTTGAATCGATCGGGGATGAGATCGCGCAGTTCAATCGTCGTCTGCAGGGTAGCGGAGGCGGCGCGGACGTCCGTCACGCGCACGTCGAGCGCGCGCGCAGGAGCGGCGAGCAGAAGGACAGTTGTGAGGACGGTCGCGCTGCAACGCATGCGCGTGATCAGAATGTCCGGCCGAAACGCACCAGCACTTGCGGTGAACTCGGGATCGAGTCGAGCTTGTAGCCGAAATCGATTCGCATGCCGCCCAGACCGATGCCCCAGCCGATGCCCTTCATCCACGGCACGTCGGCGCCGGGCGGTAACACCCCCGGCGTCAGACGCGACGTCACGCGGCCTGCGTCGAGGAAGGCCACGAGGGACGGCCCCCGCTTCCAGCCGATCTCGTACTCCAGATTCATCAGCGCGAGCGTGTCGCCGGTGGCCGCCTTGAAGTCGTAGCCGTGCACGGAACCGATCCCGCCGATCGAGAAGAGACGCTGAGGCGGCAGCGTGCCCTCTGACCAGCCGCCAATCGCGCGCACTCCGACGTTCTGATACTGACCGACCAGCATGCGCGCTCGCCCATTGATGATGTGGCGCTTGAAATCGAAGTCGCTGCCGAGTCCGCCGGGACTCGACAGCTCAGACGTCCAGTCGATGCGCCAGATGGGCGCGCCGTCCTCATGGCCCTCGGGATCGTTGAGCCGCTCGCCGAAGAGCGTGTCGAACTGGTGGCGCCGGTACGTCGCCTCGAGCGATTCGCCGTCGAACCCACGGCCGTCTATCGACGCGCCCAGGATGACGGCGTTGAGCTGGCCTTCTCGCGCGACGAGATTCGGGCGGAACGATTCGTCGCTGTTCCAGATACTGAAGTCGCTCGATGTGGCCAGCGACGTCTGCCGCTCACCACGCCACGCAAGGAGGAGCTCCGCCTGACGGTGGACGCGCAGCGCGCTGGTCAGCTGCACGCCCTCGCGCCGGTAGTAGTCGCGGTAGTTGCGTCGCGGTCCAACCGCGGCGAGGCTCGCCTCGACCGAAGAGATTTGCCACTGATCATCGCTCGCCGTCAGATCGTGGAACTCTGCGCCGAGAAACAGCTTCCGATCCGTAAAGACCGGGCGCTCGCCTCCGAACGCATACCCGAATGAGCCGGACGCCGCCTTCACCGAGATATGACCGGCGATGAACGTGTGATTGAACTCTTCATGATCGAAGATCGCGGCGCCGAACCCGAGCGACGGGACGAATCCGTCAACCGGCGTGAACCAGTCCTCGCGGTCACCCAGGTCCGGCACGACCTTGACGCGACCCGCCGGCTCTCGAAGTCCGACAACGAGGACCCGTTGGCCGTCCCGCTCGACCAGATCGAAGGTCCGCCGACGCTGACGGAGGTCCCGGCTGTCTGTGAAAGTCGTGCCCGGGCTGGCAACGCTCGCGCGGCCCGGGCGAATGGCGCCGCGCGTTTGCCGCAGGAGCGCGTCGAGCGCCTGCCGCGCCCGCGTGGAGTTGAAGACGTCGCCGGTGCGCAATGCGAACTCGTCGCGAAAAACGCGAGCGATGCGTTCGCCGACGCCTTCGAACTCGACGCGGTCGATGACGCCTTCGTCGACTTTCACCGTGAGATCTCCCGAAGCGTCCAGGCTGGCCGTCACTCCGGCGAATGTGTAACCCGCCTCGCGATACACATCGGCGACACGACCGGTCACGCGATCCATTGGTTCGGTTACGGGCTGGCCGATGGTCACCCCGGAGGCGCGGATGACCTTCTCATTCGAAAGCTCTCGATTGCCGGTGACGTGAATCGAATGGACGATCGCGGTGGGCTGCTGCGGATCAGGCGCGGCCGCGGGAGTCTGGGCCTGAATAATCCCGAAAGCGAACACGCCGACGGCATGCAACGCAACGGCGGAACTGCTCAGCATTAGTCGACTGTGACGAACCGTACTCGGCGGAAGTTCCCCGCATCGAACTGATACAGACCGAGATCCGGCGGATCGGTGGCGAGACCGACGATGAGATAAAGGTGCCCCGGATACGCGGCTTCCTCGCGATCTGTGGCGGACGGGATGGCAGCCGATCGCGGATGCGAATGATAGAACCCCAGCACTGCCAGTCCGCGTTCGCGCGCCTCCCGGCGGCGAGCGATGTGGTCGGCCGGATCGATCACGAAGCGTGACGGATCAGCACTGACGTTTCCCGTCCGCACTGCCTCACCCACGCCGCCCTCGTCGCCAAGCAGAAGGCCGCAGCACTCCGTCGGCGCCGCCTCGCGCGCGTGCCGTACGACGTCGACGATGACCCGGGTGCGAATCTTCTCAGCTTCTTCCTTCACTTCTTCCTTCACTTCTGCCTTCTGCCTTCTCCCTTCCTACTTCAAAGTCTCGATCACCATCGCGATACCCATGCCGCCGCCGATGCAGAGCGATGCGATGCCGTACCGTGCCTGCCTCGCGCGCAGCGCGTAGATCAGCGTCGTCAACACCCGCGCGCCGCTGGCGCCAATCGGATGACCGAGAGCGATCGCGCCGCCATTCACGTTCACCTTCGCGGCATCCACGCCCAGTTCCCGGCACACGGCGATCGACTGTGCGGCGAACGCCTCGTTCAGCTCGAACAGATCGATGTCGGCCATCGCCAGGCCCGCGCGATCGAGTGCCTTGCGAACCGCCGGCACCGGCCCGATGCCCATGATCTTCGGTTCGACACCCACCGTCGCGTACGAGACGATCCTCGCCAGGGGCGCCCGGGCGATCGCCTCGGCCTTCTTTCTCGTCGTTACGACGACCGCGGCGGCTCCGTCGTTGATACCCGACGCGTTCCCCGCCGTGACCGACCCGTCCTTATTGAACGCAGGCTTCAGGGCGGCGAGCGTCGCAGCCGTGGTGCCCGGCCGTGGATACTCGTCAGTGTCGACGACCGTCGGGTCGCCCTTCTTCTGAGCGATCGACACCGGCACGATCTCCGATTTGAAACGACCCTCCGCAATCGCTCGAGCGGCGCGTTGCTGACTCTCCGCTGCAAACGCGTCCTGATCGGCGCGAGAGATGTGATACCGCCCGGCCACTTCCTCGGCGGTCACTCCCATGTGGCACGATGCGATCGCACACGTCAGGCCGTCGAGCAGCATCGAGTCGCTCGCCTCCGCGTGACCCATGCGATAACCCCATCGCGCGCCCTTGAGAAGGTACGGAGCGTTCGACATGGACTCCGTGCCGCCGGCGACCACGGTGTCGGCGTCGCCGCTCCGAATCGCTTCGACGGCGTGGACGACGGCCTGCAGTCCCGATCCGCAGACGCGATTCACCGTCTCGGCCGGCACGTGCACGGGAACGCCGGCTTTGATCGCCGCCTGTCGCGCGACGTTCATGCCGACGCCCGCCTGCAGCACGCATCCCATCAGCACGTCGTTCACGTCGCTGGCGGCCACGCCCGCGCGGGCAATCGCTTCCCGAATCGCGATCGCGCCGAGATCGGCTGCGCCCAGGTCCTTCAACGCTCCGCCGAACGCGCCAATCGGCGTGCGCGCTGCGCTGAGAATGACGGCGTCCAGGTCGTTGGTCATGGCATGAGTATAGTGCTACGATTTCCTCTCACCCGACCGTCGCCCCCGGAGACCTTGCGCTTCGCACGCGAGAGAGGGTCAGTCATGAACGCTCGACGGCTACGTTTTTTCGCTTCGCTCCTGCTGCTCCTGACGGCCGCGACGACGCTGGCCGTGGCACAGGCGCAACCGCCGGCCACATTCAACGTCAGGGACACGATTCCGTTCGATGCGGCGGTTCGCACGGCGGCGCTGCCGAACGGTTTGAAGTACTTCGTTCGCAAGAACAACCGGCCCGCCAACCGGATCTCCGTTCGGCTCGCCGTCAAGGCCGGCTCGCTCTACGAAGCGGATGACCAGCAGGGCCTCGCACACCTCATCGAACACATGGCCTTCAACGGCAGCGCGCATTTCAAGCCGAGCGAACTCGTCGCGTACTTCGAGTCCGTCGGCGCGCGCCTCGGTCCGCACGTCAATGCCTACACGAGCTTCGACGAGACGGTGTACATGCTCGATCTCCCGTCCGACAAGCCGGAGGTCGTCACGAAGGGCCTGACCGCGCTTTCAGATTTCGCCGGTGGTCTGTCCCTCTCGCAGGAGGAAGTCGACAAGGAGCGCGGCGTCGTCATCGAAGAGTGGCGGCTCGGTCTCGGCGCGGGCGCGCGCGTGCGCGACAAGCAATTGCCCGTGCTGTTCTATCAATCGCGCTATGCCCAGCGCCTGCCGATCGGCAAGCCCGACGTGATCCGCAATGCGCCGGTCGCCCGGCTGCGCGCCTTCTACGACACCTGGTACCGGCCGGAGCGTATGGCCGTGATCGCGGTCGGCGACATCGACGCCGCGGATATCGCGCGACAAATTACGACGACGTTCTCGCCGTTGACGGCGCGGGCGCCGGCGGCGCCGCTGCCCGATCGCTCCGTGCCCCTGCACAAGGACGCGCTCGTCAGCGTCGTCACGGATCCTGAGCTGACGCGCTCGAGCGTCTCGCTCGTCCGCGAACGGAAGCGCGAGGGCGAGCAACTGGTGTCGGACTACCGGCGGGACCTCGTGGGACGGATGATCGAGCGCATGATGGACGAGCGCTTCGCGGAGCTGGCGCGCAAGCCCGACGCCAAGTTCCTCGGCGCCGGCGTCGGCAACAGCAGCCTCAGCCGCGACGTCTCGACATTCAATATGAGCACGGGCGTGCAGGACGGCAAGCTCGAGGACGGCATCGGCGTCCTGACGACCGAGGCGCAGCGCGTCCGCGAGTTCGGCTTCAGCGGCTCGGAGCTCGATCGCGCCAAGAAGTGGATGGCGGCGTTCTACGATCGGGCCTATCAGGAGCGCGACAAGACCGAGAGCGCCTCCTTCGCGCAGGAGTACCTCAGCTACTTCCTGATCGACGAGCCCAGCCCGGGCATCGAGTACGAGTACCGGCTGGTGCAACAGCTCATCCCGAGCATCACGGAAGCCGACGTCTCCGCGATGGCGAAGTCGCTCCTCGGCGACGACAGCCGCGTGATCCTCGCCGTCTCACCGCAGAAACCCGGAATCAAGATTCCCACCGAGGCCGATCTGCAGGCCGCGATCAAGTCCGCGGCGGCCGTCAGAGTGATGCCATGGGCCGACACCAGTGTGACCCGCGCACTGCTCGAGAACGTGCCCGCGCCGGCGGCCGTGACGTCGCGCCGGTCCCTCGATGACCTCGGGATCACGGTCGTGAAGCTGGCGAACGGCGTCGAAGCCTGGCTGAAACCGACCGACTTCAAGAACGATCAAGTGCTGTTCAGCATGAACGCGCTGGGCGGCACGTCGCTCGCGTCATGTGCCGACGATGCGAACGCGTCGCTGGCAACCGCCTACATCGACTTCTCCGGCGCGGGCGGACTCAAGGCGCTCGACCTGCAGAAGGTGCTGACCGGCAAACTCGTGTCCGCGCGGCCGTTCATTTCGTCCTCGACGCAGGGCGTGTCGGGCAGCGCCGCGCCGGCGCAGCTCGAGACGGGGCTGCAGTTGCTCTACCAGGAGCTGACCGCCCCAGGCGACGACCCGGAAGCCTTTGCCCTCATGAAGAAGCAGCTCGAGGCGATGGTCGCGAACCGCGGCCGGGCGCCCGGCCAGGTCTTCTCCGAAAAGCTGGCGCAGGTGAACACGTCGAATCACTGCACCTCGCAGCCGCTCACGCCGGAGCGCATCGCCTCACTCGACCGCCAGAAGATGATGGCCTTCTACAAGGACCGCTTTGCAAACGCGGCTGACTTCAAGTTCTTCATGGTCGGCGCGTTCAAAGTGGATGACGCCGTGCCGCTCCTCGCTCGCTACGTCGGCACGTTGCCGTCAAAGGGCCAGCCGACGTCGACCTTCAACGATCTCGGCATGCGCTTTCCCGACGGCACCCAGCGCGTGAAGGTCGAGCAGGGTCAGGATCCCAAGGCGCAGACCGTCATGAGCTTCTTCGCCGACCCGCCGCCCGATCCGCTCGAGCAGGAGAGAATCAACGCCGCCACAACGGTCCTGGACATCGTCCTGCGCGACGTCCTGCGCGAGGATCTCGGGCAGACCTACACGGTCGGCGTCAGCCTCGCGCAGCAGCTGCCGCAGCGCGGCGCCGGACACATTCAGGTGCGCTTCGGCGCGGCGCCGGAGAACATCGAATCGATGACCACGCGCGTGATGCAGGAGATCAAGAAGCTGCAGGAGAACGCGCCGTCGGCCGACCTGACGAACCGGGCGAAGGAATCCGCGCGCCGAACCTACGAGACGTCGCTCAAGCAGAACGGCTACTGGCTCGGACGTCTGCAGACCATCACCATGCTGGGCGGCGACCCGTCGGAGATCACGACGCGTGGCCAGCGCATCGACGCGGTCACCCCGCAGGCTCTGCAGGACGTCTTCAAGAAGTACTTCCCTGAGAATCGGTACACGATCGTGACGCTCGTGCCGGCCAAGACCGCGGCTCAGCAATAGGACAGGCGGCCCTCGCGCGAGGGCCGCGCTACTTGATCGGCGTCAGCTGGTCGCGCCACCGGCGCGCGTCCTCGAACACTTCCGACAGACGGTCGCCGCCGGACAGATCGGCCCGCAATTCCTGCAGCAGCTCGATGAGCGCGTCGAGCGCGACGGCGAGCTCGTCCGCGTTCGTGGCGGCGATGTCCTTCCAAATCTCCGATGGACTCGACGCGAGCCGGGTCGTATCCGCCAGGCCGCGGCCGGCCAGCGTCAGGCCTTCGGCGCCGACGGCGTCGCCCACGACTCGCATCAACGCGCTCGAGGTGAGCTGCGGCAGGTGACTCAGGAACGCGACCAAACGATCGTGCGCGTCGGCATCGATCGTCCGCGGCCGGGCGCCGAGCGCGCGAACAAAATCAGACAGCGTGTCCGCAGCCGCGCTGGCCCGATCGCCCGTCGAGGTGATGAGCCACGGCCGGTCCATGAACAAATCCGCCCTCGCGTGCTCCAGGCCGCCGCGCGCGGCGCCCGCGAGCGGGTGCCCGCCGACGAACGTGAAGCGCGGCGGCAGATCGCGAGCCGCCGCGAGAATCTCGCGCTTGGTGCTGCCGGTATCGGTCACGATCGCCGGCTGCCGGACGTTTTCGTCGAGCTCCGCCAGCAGCGCGATGTTCTGTTTGACCGGCGCCGCCAGAATGACGACGTCGGCCTCAGCCAGGACGATCAGATCGTCGGCGGCGACGTCGATCGCGTGCAGCCGCATCGCGGTCTCGAGCACGTCCTTGTTGTCGACGCCGATGACGAGCGCCGTCGGCCAGAGCTGCCGCGCGGCCAGCGCAATCGATCCGCCGATGAGCCCAAGCCCGACGATCCCGATCTTGCCGAAGATGACGGGCTGCGGCTCTCGGCGGCCGAGCTGAATGACCGGAAGCTCCATACGAAGGCTACGGGCAAAGGGCCGAGGGCCGCACTTACGCGCCCCAGCCTCTCCGCGTCACGGGCTCGAGGCAGATGCTGCGCCCGATCGCCGGCGCGATGATGCGAAGCTCCGCCATCAGCCGATCGAATTGCGACGGAAACATCGACTGTGCGCCATCGCTGAGCGCGTGATCCGGATCGGTGTGGACCTCGATGATCAGACCGTCGGCGCCGGCTGCCACGGCGGCGCGCGCCATCGGCGCAACCATGTCGCGACGCCCGGCGCCATGGCTGGGGTCCGCGACGATCGGCAGGTGGCTCAGTTTTTTCACGACCGGAATCGCCGAGATGTCGAATGTGTTGCGGGTGGCCGTCTCGAACGTGCGGATGCCGCGCTCGCACAGGATGACGTCCGTGTTGCCGCCGCTCAGCACGTACTCCGAGGACAGCAGCCACTCTTCGATCGTCGCCGAGATGCCGCGCTTGATCAGGACCGGCTTGCGCGCGTGGCCGAGCTCGCGGAGCAGCGTGAAGTTCTGCATGTTCCGCGCGCCGAGCTGGAAGATGTCCGTGTACCGATCGATGACCTCGATCTGGCCGATATCCATGACTTCCGTGATGAGCTTCAGGTTCTCCGCGTTCGCCGCGTCACGCAGCAGCTTCAGTCCCTCCTCGCCCAGACCCTGGAAGCTGTACGGCGAGCTCCGCGGCTTGAACGCGCCGCCGCGCAGGATCTTCGCGCCGGCCCGGCGCACCGCGGCAGCCGTCGCGCGGACCTGAGGTTCCGTCTCGGCCGAGCACGGGCCCGCCATGACGATGACTTCGTCGCCGCCGATCCGGACGTCGCCCACGGTGACGACCGTCCCTTCCGGCTTGAAGGTGCGGCTCGCGAGTTTGTATGGCTCGGAAATCCGCACGACCTCGTGGACGCCGTCGAGCATCTCGATCAGCCCCTTGTCCGCGTGGCCCTGCCCCACGGCGCCCAGCACCGTGCGGGTGACGCCCGTCGAGCGGTGGACGTCCATGCCCATCTCGACGAGCCGCTTGACCACTTGCTCGATCTGGGCCTCGGTGGCCCGCTCTTCCATGACTACGACCATGGCTTCTGTTGCCTCCACTACGTGCATGTCATTTCAGCCGGTCGACGCCGTCCGGCGCCCTGTCGGCCTTGTCTTCGCCGTGAATCACGCGGCGCTCGAGCCGCCGCGCCTCGTCGATGATCCGTTCGAACAGCCGCGCAATCGCGTCCGCCCCGAGCGGTCCCTCCGCAGCGATGCCGCGCACGTGCGCGAGCACCTGCTTCTCCCGCTCGGGCTGATAGACCTCGACACCGAGTTGCCGCTTCAGCTCGCCAATCTCGCACGCGACGCGCGCGCGCTCGTTCAAGAGGCGCACGAGCACCTCGTCGATGCGATCGATGTCGTTCCGGAAATCGTCAAGCGTGCGCATGCTGCGTGCGTCCTTCGGCGGCACCCCGCAACCAACGAACGTACTGCTCCACCCGGTCGATCAAGTCCGGCGACGTGCCCGCCTCGGCGATGACCGAAACGAGCGCGCTTCCGACCACCGCCGCGTCGGCGTAGGCCCCGACTTCCGTGACGTGCTCCGGTCGGGAGATCCCGAAGCCCAGCGCAATCGGCAGCGCGGTATGCGCGCGGATCCGCCGCACCAGCGCTTCAGCGCCCGACGCCACGCGGTCTCTGGCCCCCGTGACCCCCAGCCGCGAAATCCCGTAGAGGAAGCCCGATCCCAGCTCCGCCGCCTTCTGGATCCGGGCGTCGGTCGTCGTCGGGCTCAATAAGAAGATCGTGTCGACTCCTCGAGCGGCCAGCAGGTCCCGAAAGCCGCCCGCCTCTTCTATCGGCAGATCGAGCGCCAGAACGCCATCCACCCCCACGCGAGCCGCCTCCGCGGCAAACGCCTCCAGCCCCATGCGCAGCAACGGGTTCGCGTAACTGAACACGACGATCGGCGCTGAAATCCGCGTCCGGGCCTCCCCGATCAACCTCAGCGCGGCGCGCAGACTGCTGCCGGCCGCCAGCGCACGCTCGGTCGCCCGCTGAATCACCGGGCCATCCGCGAGCGGATCGGAGAATGGCACGCCGACCTCCAGCACGTCCGCGCCCGCGCGGTCGAGTGCCTCCAGGATCGCGCCGGACCTCGCGAGATCGGGATCTCCGGCGGTCGTGTACGTGACGAGCCCCGGCCGACCCTCGGCCTTGATTCGGCGAAACGTGTCCGCGAGCCTATTTCCCAAGCGCCTTCTCCACGCTCTGCACGTCCTTGTCTCCGCGCCCAGACAGGTTCACGAGCAGCGTCGCCGACGGCCCAAGGTCGCGCGCCAGTCGCGACGCATACGCGATCGCGTGCGCGGACTCGAGCGCGGGCAGAATGCCTTCCAGGCGCGCGAGCCGCTGGAACGCGTTCAGCGCCTCAGCGTCCGTCACGTGCGCGTACTCCGCGCGGCCGAGCGCACGCAGCCAGGCATGTTCGGGACCGACGGCGGCGTAGTCGAGCCCGGCCGAAATCGAATGCGTCAACTCGATGTTGCCGTCATCGTCCTGCAGGATGAACGTCCGCGTCCCCTGCAGCACGCCCGCGCTGCCTCCGGCAAAACGCGCCGCGTGACGGCCGCGAACGATCTGCTCGCCGCCCGCCTCCACGCCGATCAGCCGCACGTCGCGATCCTCGATGAAGGCATCGAAGATGCCCATCGCGTTGCTGCCGCCGCCGACGCACGCGACGATGGCGGTGGGCAGCCGGCCGGTCAGCTCCAGAAACTGCGCGCGCGCCTCGCGACCGATGACGGCTTGAAACTCGCGCACCATCAGCGGATACGGATGCGGACCGAGGACGGAGCCAAGCAGGTAGTACGTGTCGGCGACGTTGGTCACCCAGTCCCGCATGGCCTCGTTGATCGCGTCCTTCAGCGTGCGGCTTCCCGCGTCGACGCGATGCACATCCGCGCCGAGCAGGCGCATCCGGAAGACGTTGAGCGCCTGCCGATCCATGTCCTCCGCGCCCATGTACACATGGCACTCGAGGCCGAGGAGCGCGCAGGCCGTCGCCGACGCGACGCCGTGCTGCCCCGCGCCAGTCTCGGCGACGATGCGTCGCTTGCCCATTCGTACGGCGAGCAGCGCCTGGCCGAGCGCGTTGTTGATCTTGTGCGCGCCCGTGTGCGTCAGGTCTTCGCGCTTCAGAAAAATCCGCGCGCCGCCGGCTTCGGCAGCGAGCCGCCTCGCTTCATAGACGGGCGTTGGTCGACCGACGTAATGCTTCAGCAGCCGATTCAGTTCCGCGGAGAACGCCGGATCCTCGCGGACGGCAAAGTACGCGCGCTCGAGCTCTTCGACGGGCTCGACGAGTGTTTCGGGGACATAGCGGCCGCCGAACTCGCCGAAGTAGCCGCGTGCGTCCGGATCGCGTCTCATGAGAGCGCCTCCAGGGCGCCCAGCGCCCGCAACGACTCGAACAACGCGCGGATGCGTTGCGGGTCCTTGATGCCCGGCGCGGACTCGACACCAGACGAGACGTCGATGCCAAACGGACGCACACGCATCACGGCTTCCCTCACGTTGTCCGGTGTCAGTCCGCCAGCCAGAAGCACGCGCCGTTCCGCGGCCACGGCGGCGGCGGCGCTCCAGTCAATCGTCTGCCCGGTTCCGCCGCGCCGGACCGGATCGTGCGCGTCCAGAAGCAGTGTCGTCCGCGCCGGCCAGCCCGCGATACCCGCGTCGCCAAGCCTGATCGCCTTGATCACAGGCAACGGCAGCGCCTCGGCGGCGCCCGGCGTCTCGTCACCGTGCAGCTGCACCGCGCCCAGACGGACCAGGCTCGCGACGCCGGCGATGTAAGCCGTCGGCTGGTTGACGAACACGCCGACCGTCGTCACGAACGGCGGCAGCCGGGCCGCGATTGCCCGCGCCCGGAATGGATCGACATAGCGCGGACTCCCGGGCCAGAACACAAAGCCGACTGCCGCGGCGCCGGCCTGAGCGGCTGCTTCGGCGTCCTCGAGGCGCGTGATCCCGCAGATTTTCACGAGCATCACTTCACCAGCCTCACGGCCTTCGTGTCCTTTGTGTCCTTCGTGCCCACGCAACTCTGGAGCAACTCTCGCAGCTCGTCCCCGGGGTCGTTCGCCGTCATGAAGCGCTCGCCGACGAGAAACGCCCGGTAGCCCAGCCCGCGGAGCCGCTGCAGATCGTCCGCAGTCTTGAGACCGCTCTCGCTGACCGCGATCGTGTCGGCCGGCACCCGACTGATCAACGCGTCCGACGCATGGACATCCACATCCAGCGTGCGCAGGTTGCGATTGTTGACGCCGATGATCTGCGCGCCCGCGTCGACGGCGATTGCCAGTTCCTTGTCATCGTGCACTTCGACCAGCACATCCAGTCCGTACCGGCTCGCATGATCGTACAGGACCTTCAGTTCCACTGGGCGCAGCGCCGCGACGATCAGGAGGACCGCGTCGGCGCCGGCGGCCTTCGCTTCCAGCAACTGGTACTCGGAGACGATGAAGTCCTTTCTGAGTACGGGCACATCGACGGCCGCCCGGACCGCAATCAAGTGCTCGAGCGAGCCATCGAAGAAGCACGGCTCGGTCAGGACCGAAATCGCGGCCGCGCCCGCGTCGGCGTAGCTCAGCGCGATGGTGACCGGATCGTAGTCGGCACGCAACACACCTCGCGACGGCGACCGCCGCTTGCATTCCGCGATGACGTTGACGCGATCGACGCGAGACAGCGCCGCGCGGAACCGGCCGGACCGCTCTGGCACCGCCTGCGCACGCCCCGCCAGCGCCGCCATCGACTCACGATCGCGGCGCACGTCCACCAACCGTCGCGTCGCGGCCACGATCGTCGCGAGTACGTCCGCCGGCAGTGCGGACTGAGAATTGCGGATTGCGGAGTGAGTCACGCGCTCACTCCTGACGCGCCATCGTCGGCCGTCGAGATCGCGATCATCCGGTCGAGGGTCCTGCGCGCATTACCCGAGTCGATGGCTCCCGACGCCTGCTGAATGCCCTCCTCGACCGAGGCTGCAGCCCCGGCGATGAACAACGCGGCGCCGGCGTTCAGTAGCACCACGTCGCGCGCGGCGCCCAGCGACCCGGCAAGCACGCGCGCGATGATCCGCGCGTTCTCCTGCGCGTCACCGCCCTGCAGCGATCCTGTGGGCGCTTTGGGCAGGCCGACATCCGCCGGGTGCAAATAGAACGTATTGACCGTGCCGTTGCGGCACTCGGAAATCTTGGTGTAGCCCGTCGTCGTCAGTTCATCGATCCCGTCCGCGCCGTGCACGACCCAGGCGCGCTCCGTGCCGAGAAGCATCAGCGCGCGCGCCATCAGCTCGGTGAACTCGGGACGCGGAACACCCACGAGTTGACGCGTCGCCCCCGCCGGATTCGTGAGGGGTCCGAGCAGATTGAAGGCCGTGCGCACGCCGAGCTCGCGGCGCACCGGTCCGGCATGGCGCATCGACGGATGAAATGTCGGCGCGAAGAAGAATCCGATACCCGCCTCTGCGAGAGAGCGTTCGACGACCGCGGGTGGAGCCGTCACGCGGATTCCGAGCGCTTCGTACACGTCGGCGCCGCCGGCCTTGCTCGAGGCCGAGCGGTTGCCGTGCTTCGCGACGCGCACGCCGCACGCGGCCACCACGAGCGCGGCGCATGAAGAGATATTGAAGGTCCCCGATCGATCCCCGCCGGTACCGCAGGTGTCGAAGAGCGCGTCGTACCGCTTCGCCACGGGCACCGCATGCGCGCGCATCGTCCGCGCGAGGCCGACGATCTCGGCCGGCCTTTCGCCCTTCATCGCCAGGCCGATCAACAGGCCCGCGATGTGCGAGGCCGCCGCGCGGCCCTCCATCACCTCGGCCATCGCCGCAGCGGCTTCGTCCGCCGTCAGGTCTTCGTGGCGGGTCAGTTTCTCGATCAACGCCTGAAACATCGTGGTCAGCCCCGCCGCTGCTCGAGGAAGTTACGCAGCATCCGGTGGCCCTCGCCCGTCAGAATCGATTCCGGATGAAACTGGACGCCGTGGACGGGCCACGTGCGATGGCGCAGCCCCATCACCACGCCGTCCTCGCGCGTGCGCGCCGAGATCTCGAGGTCCTTCGGCCATCCTTCTTCGGCGACCACGAGCGAGTGATACCGCGACGCGATGAACGGCTCTGTGATCCCCGCGAACACGCCGCGCTTGTCGTGCTCGATCGTCGACGTCTTGCCGTGCATCGGTGTCCGCGCGCGCACGACAGACCCGCCGAAGGCCGCACCGATCGCCTGGTGTCCCAGGCACACGCCGAGGATGGGGGTGACCTCGCCGAGTCGCCGGATGACACTCATCGTCACGCCGGCGTCTTCCGGCCGCCCCGGTCCCGGTGAGATCACGATGTGCGACGGCCTAGCGGCCACAACCTCGTCCAGCGTCACGGCGTCGTTGCGCATGACCTGCACGTCGGCGCCTAATTCCCCGAGATACTGCACGAGGTTGTAAGTGAACGAATCGTAGTTATCGATGACCAGAACCAATCCGCACTCCTCAATCCTCAATCCGCAATGTCATAGTCCTTCCTGCGCCAGCTCCAGCGCGCGCCGCAGCGCGCGAGCCTTGTCTTTGGTCTCCTCGTACTCCGCCGCCGGATTCGAATCCATGACAATGCCCGCGCCCGCCTGCACGTAGGCTCTGCCGCGCGACATGATGATCGTGCGGATGGCGATGCAGAAGTCGAGGTTGCCTGCGAAATCGACGTACCCGACGGCGCCGGCGTAGAGACCTCGGCCGGAAGGCTCCAGCTCCTTGATGATCTGCATCGCGCGGACCTTCGGCGCGCCCGAGACCGTTCCCGCGGGAAAGCACGAGACGAGCGCGTCCAGCCGATCGCGATCTTCGGCGAGCTTGCCTTCGACGATCGACGTCAGGTGCATGACGTGCGAGAAGCGCTCGAGTCCCATGAACTGCGGCACGCGCACCGATCCGTACGCGCACACGCGACCGACGTCGTTGCGGCCGAGATCGACGAGCATCACGTGCTCGGCCCGCTCCTTCTCGTTGCGCTTCAGTTCCTCCGCGAGCCGCATGTCCTCTTCGTCGTTGCGGCCGCGCGGCCGCGTGCCCGCGATCGGGTGCGTCTCGACGCGCGATCCCTCGACGCGCACCAGCATTTCCGGCGACGAGCCGACGACGGACACGCCGCCCATCCGGATGAAATACATGTACGGCGACGGGTTCACGTGGCGCAGCGCGCGGTACACCGTGAACGGATCCGCCGCCACGTCCGCTTCGAAGCGCTGCGACAGGACGACCTGATAGATGTCCCCGGCGGCGATGTGCTCCTTCGCCGCGCGGACGTGCTCTTCGAACTTCTCGCGCGTGTAGTTCGAGGTGAACTCAAGCGGCGCGTCGCCGCTCCGGCGCGTGTGCGACAGGCTGCGCTCGAGCTCGCGCTCGAGGAACTGGATTTTCGCGCACGCAAACTGGTAGAGCGACTCGAGGTCGTCGTCGGCCGTGATGCGCGCGTTGGCGATGATCAGGATGCGATGGCGGACGTGGTCGAACGCGAGGACGGTGTCGAACAGCATGAAGCCGGCTTGATCCGCGCCGTCGGCGCCCTCTCGGAGATCGCCGAGTACCGGCTCGAACCACGACGCCGCCCCGTAAGCGAGATAGCCGACGGCGCCGCCGGTGAAGCGCGGGAGATCCGGCACGAACGGCGATCGGAAGTCCGCCATCAGGCGCCGCAACGTGTCGATGAACGGCTGCTCGCTCTCCTTCGTCACGCCGCCGCGATCGATCGTGGTCCGGCCGTCGCGCGCGCGCAGGATCAGGAACGGGTCCTTGCCGAGGAACGAGTAGCGCCCGACGTGTTCGCCGCCCTCGACGCTCTCGAGCAGAAATGCGTAGTCGGCGTGTTCGGCGATCTTCAGGAAGGCCGAGACGGGTGTAAGGAGATCGGCGACGACCTCCTTGCAGACCGGCACGAACGTGCCGCGACGTGCCAGGTCCTTGAATTCTTCAAACGAGGTGATTTTCATCGCGCGCAAACTCCGCCAGCCGCTTCAGCGCGGCCTCTCGCATCACACCCGGCGACGCTTTCGTATCGGTCCACCATTGGAATTGCTCCTGCGCCTGCGCGACCAGCATGTCCAGCCCGCCGATCGTCTGGCACCCGCGCGCGGCCGCCTCGCGCAGCAGCCGCGTTGCGGTCGGGTTGTAGATCAGGTCGTAGACGTAGCGGCCCGTCAGGCACTCGGCGGGCAACGGGGTCTCGTCCACGCGCGGATACATGCCGACAGGGGTGCAGTTGATGAGGAGGTCCCAGCTGCCGGGCTCGGGCGGCCACGGTCCGATCTCCGCCGGCGTCAGCACCGCGATCTCTTCCGCCTGCGCGCGAACCCGGGCGTGAAGCCGAACGCTGCAGCCGCATGACGCCAGGGCCACGGTCACTGCGCGCGCCGCTCCCCCGGCGCCGAGGATCGCGGCGCGCAGTCCTTCGAGGCGGACGCGCTGCCGCAGCGGCTCGAAGAATCCGACCGCGTCGGTATTGCCGCCGATCCAGCGGCCGTCTTGCACCTTAATCGTATTGATGGCGCCGATGCGGCGCGCGACGGCGTAGACCTCGTCGACGTGTTCGAACAGCGCGACCTTGAACGGAATCGTGACGCTCGCGCCGTTCAGGCCGATGGCGCGTCCGAAGGTGACGAAGTCTTCAGCGCTGGCCGCCTGCAGGGGAAGGTAGACCGCGTCGAGATGGGCCGCGCGAAACGCCGCGTTGTGCATCGCCGGCGAGACCGAGTGTGCGACGGCGCCGCCCGTCAGACCGTAGATCTCGGTCGACTCATTGAGCGATCGGAAGTGGTAGTCCTTGATCAACGCCTGCGCCGTCACTTGTCCGATCTCGTTCAGCGGCCCGGCATAGGTCCAGATCGATCCGAACCGGGCGGCCAGCACCCGCGTCGGCAGGCCACACTCGCCCATTCCAATCAGGGCGAGGCCGCCGTGCCGGCCGCTCTGCGCCCCGAGGTCGAGCAGCGGCACGCAGTCGCTCAGGCGCTTGGTCGCGACCGCAATCTTGAGCACCTCGGCGCCAGTCGACCGCATCGCATGCACGCGCGCCATCAAATCGATTGGCATATCCAGGAAGTCGTGCGACGAGAGGACGATCCGGCGCCCACTCGTCTCTGCGATCAGGTCGGTGAACCGCGCGCGCCATTCGACGTCGACGTATTCGGCGCCGAGCGCCAGGGCGTCGCGCAGAATGCGCTTCCGCTCCTCTTCCGATCCCCTGAAGCTGCCGCCTTCCCATTCCGGCCGGCACGTCACGATCACCGGGCGCCGACGCCCGTCGAGCGCGCCAGCGACGCTGGGGTCGCTCACCGAATCGAGGCGCAGCTCGACCAGATCGGCGTCGGCGACGGCATCGCGCCTCCGGCGCAGTTCGGCCGTCGTCTCGCCGGTCACGGTCACACAGAGCAGCGGTCTCGACATAAATGAAAAAGCCTCTTCAACCCGCGTGGTTCAGGGCTGAAGAGGCTTGGGATTCGGTCGCGCGCGAGCGGGTCAGGCCACGGCGGTCGCCTCTTCAGTCGTGCTCCAATACCACCGCCAGGCGGCGGCGACGGACCGAAGAGTTACCGGAAAGTGGTTGACCACAGGAACCGTGACCATAACAAAACCGCTCAGCCGGTGTCAACCCGCGTGCCCATTTCTCCTTGACCATCAAGCACTTCTCTCGTATAACGGATCGACCCATGAACATCCGCCGATTCACGCTTGCCTTGCTCGTCAGCGTCGTCGGCGTCTCCGCGCTGCTCTCGGGCGCCGCCGACCAGATGCCTGTCGCCGAGATTCGGCCGGGTATGGTCGGCATCGGCCGCACGGTCTTCGATGGCACGCACGTCGAGGAATTCAGAGCCCACATCGTCGGCGTCCTCGAGAACGTCATCGGACCGCATCGCAACCTTATTATTGCCAGGCTCGAGGGCGGGCCGCTCGCCAACACCGGCGTGATCGCCGGGATGAGCGGGAGCCCGGTATACGTCGACGGCCGCTTGATCGGCGCCGTCTCGTACGCGCTCGGCAGTTTTTCGAAGGAGCCGATCGCGGGGATCACGCCGATCGCCGAGATGACCGACTCGACGCTGCTGACCGACGTGCGGCCCGCCGGTGCCCGCGTGCGGCTCGAGTTTCCGCTGACGCCGGAAACGCTCACGGCGGCGTTTCGCAGGGCGCTGAATTGGAACCGTCCATTCGCCGATCGCCCTGGCGACACGCGCTTCGCGAGCGCGGCCGCCGGTCTTGGCAGCGATCAGCTCGGCACGCTGCTGCGTCCGATCGCAACCCCGCTGGTGATGTCCGGGTTCGAACCGGATGTCGCCGAACTCTTCGGCAGTGCGCTTCGCGATCAGGGATTCATTCCGACCGGCGGGAGCGCGGCCGGATTCCACGGCGGCGAGATGCCGTTCGAAGGACCGCTCAAGCCCGGCGACGCCATCGGCGTGATGCTGGTCGGCGGCGATCTGCAACTCGGCGGGACGGGTACCGTCACCCACGTCGACGGCGACCGCGTCTACGCCTTTGGTCATCCGATGTACAACCTGGGGCCGACCGAGTATCCGATGACACGGGCGTACGTGTACACGGTGCTCCCAAGCCTGTTCTCATCGATGAAACTCTCGAGTACGGGCGACGTGATTGGCACGTTCACGCAGGACCGCGCGACGGCGATTGCCGGACGCCTCGGGCCGGGGCCGCGCACGATTCCGATCACGCTCTCGCTCGAATCGAGCCGCGCCGCGAAGCGCACGTTCCATTTCACCGTCGTCAACGATCAGCTCTTCGCTCCGCTGATGACGTACGCCAGCATCCTGAACACACTCGGCTCCTACGAGCGGCAATTCGGATCCGCCACGTTCAGCGTGCGCGGCACGGCCACGATCAAGAAACACGACCCCATCGTGCTGAACAACATGTTCTCCGGCGATCAGGCGACGATGGCCGCGGCGGCATACGCCGTGGCACCGATCACCTATCTCCTCAGCAACGACTACGAGAAGGTGGACCTCGAAGGCGTCGACCTCACGATTGGCACTGCAGAAGAGCCGCGGACGGCGACGCTGGAGCGCGTGTGGCTGGACGATCCACGGCCGCGCGCCGGCCGGACGGCGCCGCTCAAGGTGCTCTTCCGCACGTATCGCGGCGAAGAAATCGTCCGCACGCTGCCGATTGAGATTCCGGCCAACGCGAGCGGCACGCTGTCCCTGCTCATATCCGACGGCGCGCGCCTGGGCCTGTCCGAGCAGCGCGAGACGCGCGTGCCGCAGCCACGCAGCGTCGACCAGATGATCAAGACGATCAACAAGGGGCGCCGCAACAACACGCTCTACGTCAAGCTGCTCGGCAGCGACGCCGGCGCGGTCGTCAACGGCGAATTGCTGTCGTCGCTGCCGCCGTCGGTGCTCGGCGTGCTCGAGGGCGATCGCAGCGGCGGCAGCTTCAACCCGCTGCACAGCACGACGCTCGGCGAGTGGGAACTGCCCACCGATCATGCCGTGAGCGGCTCGCGGACGCTGACAATCACGATCTCATCGAACTGATCCGGGTTGGTCCACGGTCCTCACTCTATGCTGAACTCAGGGGCGCGCGGCTCTCGCCGCGCCCGACACGCACGGCGGCTGCGTTCGGCCGCGCTCGCGGCCGCAGGCGTCGCCTTGGCCATGATTGCCACCGTCTCCCTCCGCGCCTCCGCGCCGAAGTTCTTCCAGGCCGCTGCGCAGGCCGACTTTCTCAAGGGCGACGTCGAGAACCTCTCGATCGACAGTCACGGCCAGCTGACGCTCGGGCCCGCCGTCGAGCTCGTTTACGAGACGACCGCGCCGTTTCTGTGGTCGATGCTGGCGGCGCCCGATGGCGCGCTGTTCATCGGCAGCGGCAACGACGGCCAGGTCTTCCGTGTCGACGCGCAGGGCAAGGGATCCGTGTTCTTCGACAGCGCGGAACTCGAAGTGCACGCGCTCGCGCCGGCGCCCAACGGAGGGCTGTACGTCGGCACCTCGCCGGACGGCCGTGTGTACAAGGTCGATCGGAACGGAACGGCGACGCCGTTCTTCAGTTCCGACGACAAGTACATCTGGGCGCTCGCCGTCGACGCCGGCGGCAATCTCTTCGCGGGCACGGGTGACAAGGGCATCATCTATAAGATCGCGCCCGACGGGAAGAGCCGTACGTTCTACAAGACCAACGCCACGCACGTGACCGCGCTCGCGTTCGACAAAGCCGGCAATCTGCTCGCCGGCACCGGCTCGCCCGGAAGAGTCCTGCGCATCGACGCGTCGGGCAAAGCCTTCATGTTGCTCGACTCGCCGTTCCAGGAGATCCACGCGCTGCGGTTCGACGACAAGGGGCTGCTTTACGCGGCCGCCCTCAACGGACGCGGCGGTTCCGGCGGCGGCGGCACGGCCGACGCCAGCGTCGACCGTCCAGCGATCGACACGTCACGCGCGCCTGTGCCGTCGGTCTCGGCCGAGATCACATCCATCTCGATCGTCGACGTGGGTGGACCGCAGGCGTCCGCCGGCCCCTCGCGCGACGATCGGCGCTCGATCAAGGGCGGCGTGTACCGCATTGCGCCGGACGGCGTCTGGGATCAGCTCTGGGAATCCCGCGACGACTCCCCATACGACGTGACGTTCGATGCCAACGGCGCGTTGATCGTCGCCACGGGGAGTAAAGGCAAGCTGTACCGGCTCGAAGGCGAGCCGCTCAAGCCGACGCTTCTCACGCGCGCAGGCGCCCAGCAGGTGACGGCGTTCCATCGCGACGCGCGCGGCCGCCTGTACTTCGCCACCGCCAATCCCGGAAAGCTGTTCCGCGTCTCCACCGAGCGGGCGGCGCGGGGCACGTACGAGTCCGAGCCGCGCGACGCGCAGACCGTCTCCACCTGGGGAACGATCAGCTGGCACGGCGCCGTCCCAGGCGGGAGTCGCGTCGAACTGTTCACGCGATCGGGGAACACGGAGACGCCCGACGATACGTGGAGCACGTGGTCGGCCGCGTACACCAATTCCGACGGCTCCCCCATCACGAGTCCCAAGGCTCGGTACCTGCAGTGGCGCGCCGTGCTGAGCGGCAGCGGCACGGGACCGGTGGTGACGTCCATCGCCGCCGCCTATCTGCAGCGGAATCTGCGCCCGCAGGTCCGCTCGATCACCGTCCACCCGCCCGGCATCGTCTTTCAAAAGCCGTTTACGACCGGCGATCCGGAGCTCGCCGGCTTCGACGATCAGACGACACCCGACCGCAAGCTTGCGGCCGCCGCAAGCACGCCCGCCGGCGGATCCTCGCAGGCGCTCGGCCGTCGCACCTATCAGAAGGGGTTGGAGACGCTCGCCTGGAAGGCCGACGACGAGAACGACGACGAGCTCGTGTACGACGTGCTCTATCGGCGCGAGGGCGACACGGCGTGGAAGACGCTGCGGAAGGGCGTCGCGGACTCAATCCTCGTCTGGGATACCACGACGGTGGCCAACGGGACGTATTTCGTGAAGGTCGTCGCCAGCGACTCGCCGTCCAACGCCGCCGGCGTGGCACTGACCGGCGAGCTCGACAGCGCCGCGTTCGAGGTCGACAACACGCCGCCGGCGATCACCATCGGCAACGTCCGCGTGGAACGTGGACGGACGATCATCACGTTCGACGTCAAAGACGATCACTCGCCCATCCAGCGCGTGGAATTCTCGCAGGACGGTCAGCGGTGGCGGGGCGTGTTTCCGACCGACGGAATCGCCGACTCGCGCGAGGAGCACTACGAGCTGGCGATTGACGGCGAGATTGGCGAGCGAGGCGTAACGCTGCGAGCCAGCGATTCGATGAACAACGTCGCGACGGCGCACGCCGACGCGCCGCGCCGGCGCTAGGCGCCGGCCAGCTGGCCGAAATCGAGGTTCGCGGCGCGCTTCTTGGGAGGCAGCGGCACGTCGAGCGCCGCCGGCTGCTTGTTCGCCCTCACCGTCGCGTGCTCCACGAGCCGCAGCATATTGGGCGTGGCCGCCCCGCCAGGCGCCGCCGCGGCGTCCAGACGCGAGCGCGACACCGCATCGCAGAGCCCGTCGATCAATTCCACCTGACCGAGCGCCGACCGCCGGCCGCGCAGGCCGCCCGCGCGGAGCACCGCGAAGTTCGCCAGCCGCCCGTGCCGCGTGACCACCGCATCGAGCGTGAAGATCGCGTCGAGCTCCGCCGACTCGTTGGCGCGCTGGAACCGCTCGGTCCACCGCGCGCGGCACCCGACCGTGTCGTCCGCCTCGTTGCCCGACTCACATTCGATCGGCGTCGACAGCACCGTCACAATCGCCGCCAGCGAATCCGGCCGCTCGCTCGTGGCGAATCGCATCATGCTGAGCATGATCATCACGCACACCATCGCCGCCCCGGCGGCGCCGACGCCCGCATAGACGAGATGCATGTCGTCGAACATTCCCCGCAGCCTCGCCAGGACCGACGCATCGTCCTCGGCCCGATGCCGGCTGACGACGGTGGCGGCAAACGCGCCGGCCTCTTCGTTCGACAGCGTGAGCCGCTGAAACGCCGCGGCGTGCAGGGCCGTCCGGATCGCCCGCAGGTCGGCGAGCGACGCCGCGCAGTCCTCGCAGCCGTCCAGGTGCGCACCCACGGCAATCTGGTCGGGTACGCCCAGTTCCTGGTCGTGAAACGCCTGCAGCCGCCGGCGCGCCGTCGCGCAGGAGATCTTCTTCATGCCGGCCCCGCCTCGCGGAGGTCGTGCCGCAGCGCCCGACGGGCGCGCGTCAGGCGCGACTTCACGGTGCCGATCGCGACGCCGAGCGAGAACGCAATCTCTTCGTAGCTCAGGCCGTCGACTTCGCGCAGCACGATCGCGGTCCGTTGGTCGAAGGGCAGGCTGTCGAGCGCGTGCTGCAGCAGCGCGGCCAGCTCCTTCTGCGCCAGGAGGCGATCGGGCGTCGCCTCGCCGGCCGACCGGAACTCGCCGTGGGCCGCGATGTGCTGATCCAGCGACACCTGATCGGCGCGATGGCGGCGGCGCCAGAAACGATGCCGATTGCGCGCCTGGTTGACGGCGATGCGGTAGATCCACGTGCGCAGGCTGGATTGGCCGCGGAAGCGCTGAATCGTTCGGAAGACGCGCAGGAAGACTTCCTGGGACAGGTCGAGCGCCTCGTCGCGGTCGCCGAGCAGGTTCATGGCGAGCTGGACGACCATCCGCTGGTGCTCGGCGACGAGTTCGGCGCAGGCCATTTCCTCGCCTGCGGCGCACCGCTGCACCAGCACTGCTTCCCGGCCGCCGACCTCCGCCCATTGGGCGACGCGCGCCTGCTTCACAGAGAGCTCCACTATAGCAACGTTAGACCCCGGTTGCGGCCCAAAGTTCCTGCCGGCTGGTAGGATAGAGGCATGCGGCGGATGTCTGCGCTCATCGTCCTGTTGGCCCTGGCCGGAGGCGGCGTCGGAGCCGCCTATCAGGCCGTGGCCCGCCAGCGGCACTATCGCCAGCTGATGAGCCGCGGCGACGCCGCGCTTCGCGACGACCAGACGTACGCGGCCATCGAGGCCTACAGCGGTGCCATCGCGTTGCGGGACGACTCGATGCTCCCCTACCTGCGTCGCGGCCAGACCTATCATCGCCAGGGCAATCTCGGGGAGGCCGCCCGCGACTTCCGGAGTGCCGCGGCACGCGATGCCACCGCGCCCCGTCCGCTCGAGGAACTCGGCGACGTCCTCTATCAGGACCAGAAGTACAAGGGCTCGGCCGCCGCCTACGAGGGATGCCTGCGCCTGGACGATCACGCCGCGCGCCTGAACTTCAAACTCGCGCTCGCGCTGTACCGCAACGGCGACCTCCCGGCCGCGATGGCCAGGCTCGATCACGTCCTGCGGCTTGATGACCAGCTGGCCGACGCGCACTACCTGCGCGGCGTCTGTCTTCGCGAAACCCGTCATCCTGCGGACTCGATCCGCGCGCTGGAGCGAGCGGTGGCGCTGTCGCCCGGAATGATTCCCGCGCGTGAGGAGCTCGCTGACTTGTACGCGGCCGCCGGTCGGCGCGACGCCGAGTTGGAGCAACTGCAGGCGCTCGCCCTTCTGGACACGAATCACATCGAACGTCAGGTGGCCGTCGGCCTCGCCCACTCGCGAGCCGGGCGATGGGACCTGGCCGTGTTGACGCTCGGCAGAGCCCTCGAGCAGCATCCGGACGCCGACGTCATCTATCGCGCGCTCGGCCAGATCTGGCTGGAGAGACCGCGCGACGACCGCACGTTCCTCAGCAAGGCCCGCGAAGCGCTCGAGCGTGTGGCGTCCAACACGGGCGCGACCAGCGACGTGCTCACGCTCTACGGCAAGGCGCTGCTGCAGGACGGCGATGTCGATCGCGCCGAACGCACGCTGCAGGAGGCGACGAGCCGCGCCCCGGTCGAGCCGTCGGCCTACCTTCTGTACGCGACCGCAGCCGAGCGGCAGAATCATTTCGCGGCCGCGCGGACCGCGCTGATTCAATACGGCAGCCTCGCCGGCGATGCCGGCGGACTCGCCGCGCGCGCCGAGCGCATCGCGCAGCTCTCGCTGAGAATGAATGAGGCCGGCGCTGCCGTCGAGTGGCTGCGGAAGGCGACGCTGGCCAGCCCGAACGACAATCGGCTGCTCACGGCGCTGGCGGACGCGCAGCTTCGGGCCGGCGACCGCCAAGCCGCCCGCGCCACGATTGCGCGGGGCCTCGAGCGCGAGCCGAAGGACGCCGCGCTGCTGGCGCTGTCGCGGCGCACACGCTAGCCCGCGGCTCGGCTAGCGTCTCACCCTACACACCGCGCTTCGGATCTGCGGCATCGCGCAAGCCGTCACCCAGAAAATTCAGCCCGAGTACGAGCATCGCAATCGCGAGACCCGGGAAGATCGTCAGATGCGGCGCATCGAGCAGGTGCGCCCGCCCGCCGTTCAACATCGTGCCCCAACTCGGCGACGGCGGCTGAACACCGAGACCGAGGAAGCTCAACGCGGCCTCGCCGATGATCGCGCCGCCCATCCCGAGCGTCGCCTGCACGACGACCGCGGGCATCGCCGCCGGCACGACATGACGCCAGAGAATGTGCGGGGCGCCTGCGCCAACCGCGCGCGCCGCCTGCACGTATTCCAACTCGCGGACCCGCAGCACCTGCCCGCGCACGAGCCGCGCGTAGCCGACCCACCCGATGATCGTCAGCGCGAACAGGACGTTGCCCAGACTCGGTCCCAGCACCGCCACGAGCGCGATGGCGAGCAACAGTCCGGGAAAAGCCAGCAGGATGTCGATCGTGCGTCCGACGACGTCGTCGAGCACGCCGCCGAAGTAACCGGCGCTGGCGCCGAGCAGCGTGCCGACCGACGCGGAAATCGACACGACCGTCAGGCCGACGAGGAAGGAGATCCGGGCGCCGGCCACGACGCGCGCCAAGATGTCGCGGCCCAGCTCGTCGAGGCCGAACGGATGCACCAGGCTCGGCGCCGCTAGGCGCAGCGGGAGGTCCTGCGCCAGTGGATCGAAGGGCATCAGCGCGGGCCCGAGGAGTGCCGCCAGCGCGGCCAGAAGCACAATCGCGCCGCCGGTCTTCAACACGTCAGCGATACCGGATCCGGGGATCGAGAAACCCGTAGACCAGATCCGTGAGGAGGTTCACGGCGACATAGGTCACGGCGATGAGCAGGATGCAGCCCTGCACGAGAGGATAGTCGCGAAAACTGATCGACTGAATCAGGAGTCGGCCGACACCCGGCCAGGAGAAGATCGTCTCCGTGATCACCGCGCCCGTCAACACGGCGCCGAATTGAAGGCCGAGCACCGTGACGATTGGAATCAGACTGTTCCGGAAGGCGTGGCGCATGACCGCGCGCATGCGCGACGCGCCGCGTGCCCGCGCCGCGAGCACGTACAGCTCGCGCAGTTCCTCGACGACGCTCGCACGCGTCATGCGTGCCAGCACGGCCGCGAGCGGCGCGCCCAGCGTGATCGCGGGCAGCACGAGGTGCGCGAGCGTCCCTCGGCCGGACACGGGCAGCCACCCCAACTCGACCGCGAAGAGAATCGCGAGCAGCGGCCCCAGCCAGAACCCGGGCACTGAGATCCCAATCAGCGCCACGGTCGTGGCCAGGTGATCGACCGCCGAGCCCGCCTTCACGGCGGCGATGACGCCGAGCGGAATCGCCAGAACGATCGCAAACGCCATCGCGGCCATCGCCAGTTCCGCGGTGGCCGGCATGCGCTCCGCGATCGCCGACGTGACGGACTGATTCGTGCGCAGGGACGCGCCGAGGTTGCCGGTTCCCACGCCTTTCAGGAACGCCACGTACTGCACGTAGAGCGGACGATCGAGACCCAGCCTGCCCCGCAGCTCCGCCACGTCCTGCGGCGAGGCGCTCTCGCCGAGCATCGCCTGCACCGGATCGCCCGGCACGAGATGAATCAGCGAAAACACCAGCGTCGTCACGCCCAGGAGGACGGGGATAGTCAGCAGGAGGCGGCGAACGAAGAACGCAGTCACAATGATTGCTCCGCGTCGGACTCGGGCTCCGAGTCGCCGGTGATGCCCAGGCGCGTCATCAGCTTCGTCAGACCCTGTCGCGTGACACCCAGTTCTTCGGCGGCGCGACTGCGGTGGCCGCCGCTTCGCGCGAGCGCGGCCCGCACGAATTGCATTTCGAACACGCGGCGCGCCTCATCCAGCTTCCCGGTCTCGCGGCCCGCCGATCCGCCAAACTGCGGTGGCAGCGCCTCTGGCGGCACGACCCCTCGCCGAGGACTCCGCACGGCCAGCGCGGCCAGCACGTTCTGCAACTCGCGCACGTTGCCGGGCCAATCATAGCGCGCCAGCGCGCCGACCGTCGCCGCGCCCAGCGTCGCGCGGCTGCCGAGCCGCGCCGTGCACTCGCGCCAGAAGTGCTGGGCCAGCACGAGAATATCTTCGCGCCGCTCGCGCAGGGGCGGCACCGTCAGCCGAAGCACGTCGAGGCGATACAGAAGATCGAGACGAAACCGCCCCGCGGCTACTTCCTGCGCCAGATCCCGATTGGTCGCCGCCACGATACGCACGTCGACGCGGCGGCAGAGGTTCTCGCCGACGCGCCGAAGCTCGCCTTCCTGTATGACTCGCAGCACCTTCGCCTGCGCGCGG
>Ga0326726_10000593_pt1 | contig 33098 bp, 32 predicted proteins | sample MHFenrmetagenome_2_FD_207603 | JGI IMG/M metagenome (GOLD analysis project Ga0326726, IMG submission 207603) | Lab enriched peat soil microbial communities from Michigan Hollow, Ithaca, NY, United States - MHF15MN | ecosystem: Environmental > Terrestrial > Soil > Wetlands > Peat | place: USA...
CCAGTTAAAATCAAAACTGACACCTTTTGAACGAAGGTGCCAGTTTCCTTAGATATTGAGGGCTTTCTTTTAGTGTCTGTTTTTCGGGGTGCAGTTCAATCCCGGGGCGGTGATTTTATCGTTGATATAACCAGTTCAAATCCTTTATAGAAAACTGAAGCTCTGAACTTAATTGAGTGTCCATTACCCGCCACTCCCAGTTGCCACCAAGGCGAGAAGGATAATTGAAGCGCGCCACGGTACCAAGCGCAAGAAAATCCTGCAAGGGAGCCAATGCAAAGACAGCTGTAGATCTCCAGGCAGCTCGAATCAGGTCCCAAGAGAAGTCTGAGCCGTCGACCCGAAGATAACGGCGGGCAAAATCCTTCTCATTTTCCGGAGCGGATTGATACCAACCACAAGCGGTATCGTTGTCATGCGTGCCAGTATAAACCACGCAATTCGGCGGGTAGGAATGAGGAAGAAACGAATTATCCGGACCAGAAAACCCGAACTGGAGAACCTTCATCCCGGGTAATTTAAACCTGTCACGAAGAGAGATCACATCAGGAGTGATCAAGCCCAGGTCTTCCGCAATGATGTCAAGGTCCGCGCCCAAGCTCGAGCGGATAGCGCTGAAAAAGTTCGCCCCCGGACCCGGAACCCAGCGCCCGATCTCAGCGGTGAGATTCCCTGCAGGGATCTCCCAATATCCCGCAAAGCCGCGAAAATGATCAATGCGGAGGATATCCACCAATTTAAAAGTGGCGCGCAGGCGTTCCAACCACCATTCATACCCGGAGGATTTATGAACGTCCCAACGATACAGGGGGTTGCCCCACAATTGACCGGTGGGGGAAAAATAATCGGGGGGAACGCCTGCAACCACTGTGGGTTTCAGATCCGAATCTAGAAAGAACAACCCGGGATGAGACCAGACATCCGAGGAGTCGGCCGCTACGAAGATGGGAATGTCACCAATAATGGATATCCCCTTCTGGTGAGCATAATCATGCAACGCTCCCCATTGGCGGAAGAAGAGAAACTGGAAAAAAGTAAAGCGGGCGACCAATGAAGCCAGGGTTTTACGGACCTTGATGAGCTCAGACTGATCACGATGGCGCAACGGCTCCGGCCAACCATCCCACGATCCCCCCCCGTTGGCTTCTTTAATTGCCATAAACAAGGCATAATCGTCCAGCCAAAAGGCGTTTTCAGCGCAGAATGAATCGAAACTCGCTTTTAGAGAACCCGAAAAGTGGGGGGGGACAACTGTTTTTTCCCGAGGACGGCCTCCAGAACCGGTCGAAGGGGAGGATGCCAAGTCGGAAGTAAACCGTAAGAAAGCCCGTTCGAGCAAATCCAATTTCCAGGGGATGAGGGTCCCAAAATCCACCTTGACCGGGTCAAACTCAAGATTCCCAATAAGATCGTCCGAGGGTAGCAAGTTATCCCGCACCAGAAATTCCGGGCTAATAAGGTAGGGGTTCCCCGCAAAGGCTGAAAAGCACTGGTAAGGAGAATCGCCAAAACCGGTGGGACCGAGGGGCAAGACCTGCCAGAGCTTACAGCCAGAGCCCGCCAACCAGTCCACCCAGCGGTAGGCAGCCGGACCAAGGTCCCCGATGCCGAAGGGACCCGGGAGGGAAGTGGGATGGAGAAGAATTCCAGAAGCCCGTTCATATTTCATAAGGCTGCCTTTTTGTCTCCACCTGTTCACCCGATCTAACCAGCAGACTTGAATAATCGGAGGCGTTCACGTCGGTCCCGATGGTAGCGCCTGGTTCCACCAGCATGCCAGCCGGGATGACACTATTCTTGCCCACCACAGCCAGGCGGATATTCGGATCAGCAATACCGCCACCCACACGGGCATCCTTTTCAACGTGCACATGTTTGTCAATAATGGCACGTTCGATCACCGCGCCACTTTCAACAACCGTATCAGTCAGGATAATGGATTCGCGCACCACCGCCCCAGGGCGAATGGTAACGCCGGGAGAGAGCACGCTACTTTCTATGCGCGCGTTTTCCTGGATCGTGCAACCATCCGAGATCATACTGGCATAGACATTTGCGTTTTGCGGAATCCGGACCGGCGGGCGTTCCTCGGTGCGAGTATGGATAATCCAACTGCGGTCATATAGTTTCAGGGGCGGGTTGGGGGAAAGCATGTCCATGTGAGCCTGCCAATAAGAGAGGATGGTCCCCACATCCATCCAATAGCCGGTAAATGGATAGGCAATCACCCGAAGTTTGCCTTTGACCAAACGTGGAATGATATCTTTACCAAAATCATGAGCGGAGTCTTCGCGCATGTGGTCTTCCCAAAGGACATGGTCAAGCAATTCCCGGTTAAAAACGTAGACTCCCATATTGATGAGATCAGAGGGGGGATTCTTTGGTTTTTCGACAAAGGATGTGACACGGAATTTTGTGTCGACGGTTACGACACCAAAACGGGAAGCTTCTTCGAGCGGGACGCGGATGGTAGCCATCGTCAGGTCCGCCTGCTGGTCCATGTGGAAAGTAAGCATGGTGTCGTAATCCATGGTGTAGATGTGGTCACCGGACAGGATAAGGATTAAATCTGGATCACCCCGTTTCACAAAGGAAAAGTTCTGCTGGACAGCATCAGCAGTGCCTTCGAACCAGTCCGCTTCAAATCGGGCTTTATAAGGGGTGAGGATGCGGACACCACCCGTAAAGTCACGATTCAGGTCCCAAGGAGCGCCAGCGCCGATGTGCTCAATCAGGGAATGCGGCCGGTATTGGGCCAGGACCATAATGTCGAAGATATCAGAATTGACACAGTTCGAAAGGGCAAAATCTATAATGCGGTATTTGCCTGCAAACGGGACCGCCGGCTTGGTACGCTTGACGGTGAGAACACTTAAGCGGGCCCCCTCCCCACCAGCCATGATGATCGCTCGAGTTTTCATGGGTCACCTCGTGGGAAAATATAAACTAAGAACCGGTCATTAAAGAGTTGTAAATCGACGCATACTGGCTCGCCGAGCGAGGCCAAGAGAAATCCTCTTTCATATCATTGCGCTGGAACTGCTGCCATTTCACAGGCTCGGAAAATACTGCCAGGGCGCGCACGAGGGCAGCCTGCATGGAACCAGGTTCTGCGTTCTGAAACAAGAAACCCGTCCGTCCTTCCTGGACAGTGTCTTTCAGTCCACCAGTAGCATGGACAACCGGCACGCATCCATAGCGCATGGCAATCATCTGCGCCAAACCACATGGTTCATAACGGGAAGGCATCAGGAACATATCCGCACCACCATAAAGCAGGTGGCTCAACGCAGAGTCATAGCGGATAATCGCCCGAACCCGGTCAGGAAAGTCCGACTGCAAACGGCGAGCGGTATCCTCGAGGGTTGGATCTCCCGAACCGAGGATAACAAACTGCCAATTCACTCCCGCCAATCTGCGCAAAGCTTCGAAGGTGATATCAAGACCTTTCTGGTAGTCCATCCGTCCAATCATGGCAAGGAATGGGATTTTTACATCCCGGGGCAGGTCCAAAGCTTTTTGCAGGGCTGCTTTATTGACGGCGCGAGCGGGAAGTTGATCGACATTAAAACATGCGGCGAGGGCATTATCCACCCCGGGATCCCAATAATTTACGTCCAGACCGTTCAAGATGCCGGTCAGGTGGTTGATGCGAGTCTTAAGGTAGGGGTCCAAGCCGCAACCATAATCCGGAGTAAGGATCTCACGAGCGTAAGTGGGGGAAACCGGGACGATTGCATCTGCAGACCACAATCCGAGGGGCAACGGTTGAGTCTCCGCCCACTTTGGCAAGGAACCATCATCAAGAGGCTTAAGACCGTACGCAGAAAGTACCTCCGAGCTGTCGCCACCCAAATAAGCCAAGTTGTGAACCGTAAGAACCGTGCGGGAGCGCGTCGATAAAGGAGCTGTTTGCCGGGAATGAACAGCATAAAGCGCGAAGGCTGTGTGCCAATCGTTGGCATGAATAATGTCGGGCTGCCAGCCCAAATGATGGGTCAACTCCAATGCGGCAAGAGAGAAAAAAGCATATTTTTCCCGGTCATGAGCGGGGTCGGAAGAATAGACGGCAGGAGTATTGGAAACGGGAGCACCAGAGATGAAGTAAACCGGCATCCCATCCAGTAACGTTTCCGAGACGTGTACAGGAATGGAAAGACCTCCACGGCATACTGAAAACTCAGTGAGCGGATGCAATGCATCCGCATCAACCTGTACGGCCTGGTGAAGAGGCAAGACCAGGCGTACATCCAGTGGAAGCCCGGAAGCAGACTGACCAGGAAGGGCACGCAATGCGAGAGGCAGCGACCCGGCAACGTCAGCCAGTCCACCAATTTTAACGAAAGGTTCCGCTTCAGCGGCGAGAAATAAAATATTCATTATGACGCAACTTTTATATATTTTACAACAGAAACCCTCGAGAGAGGAGCGGGCGCTTTGATGAAACAACCGGGCACCCCTCACGGAGTGCCCAGAAAATAGCAGGAATGCTTGAGATCCTGGCTAAACCTTCTCCACGGGGAACTGGATTTCAGTCAGGGTCTCCGGATCATTTTGGTCGACAGACCCAGTTTCAAGAGTCCCAACCGGCCTGGCCTCCCGCAAATAGACCTCACGGCATGGCCCAGATATGCGATAGCCATTGGCCTCAATCCATTTTCCGATGGCATTGTACGCCTCGCTAATGGTGATTAATGGCCCGTGGTGGATGGTGCAAGCCATGGTTTCCACAAGGGGAAGCTGGCGCACCCGGACACGCTTCCCGGGGACTATTTTAGCGGAGACCGGCTCGCAGACCTCAATATCCCAGTCTCGCTCCTTGTATTCATCATCGTGATAGAGCGAAAAGCACGGCCCACCCGGACGGACATGCTGCCTTGCAAGTCCGCTCTCGAGTTCTCCCCAAAGAGAACCTTGATCTGGTGGAGTGGGGACAATGCCGCGCACGGACGCCACCTGGATTGGGTCCACTTTCCTGATGACAACATCATATTTTGACATGGTATCCTCCTTTTCAATTTGGTCAAGCAAGACGTCCACCCGATCCAGCCTTTCCGCTTCTTCGCTAACTTTTTGCCTGATCTCGAACTGGCGCAGTTTCAGCATGCCGCGCATCTGATCTGCAGAGAGTTCCCCGGAGAGCAGATAACGAATCTCATCAAGGGAAAAACCCAGATCTTTAAGCGCCAAAATACGGTGGAGACGAGGCAACTGGTTGTACTCGTAGAACCGGTAACCGGTGAACCGATCCACGGAGATGGGGGGAAGCAGACCCATCTCATCGTAAAAGCGGAGAGCCTTGATGGACACTCTACTCAGTTTGGAGAAGTCTCCGATCCGGATCATGGTGGGGAACCTCCATCTGTGAATATAAGCCCTCCTGCAGGAGGAGAGTCAATAGGTGGAATAGAGACAGAGAAATTTACCGGAAAGTGCAGACAGGGTGTTGTGAGATTGGAAGAGAGAGGCGAGTGGGAGAGGGAGCAGGCAGATCGAGGAGGAGAACCCGGAACCTTAAAGGAAGGCAGGCGTAAGTACCCGCCCTGCCGGCGGCGGTCGCGGTCGTCTTCCAGTTTAATCGAGCGGCGAACATGATATGCCTGCTGGAGCAGCAACAGAGCGGTATATTTCTCCCAGTTGAGCTTTTCAGACGGAGCAAGCAGGACACGATTCCCGGAAATCACGAAGCAACCGCGCTCGACGAGTGAGCGCAAGGTGGATTCGCCCTGAACATCGAGATACCCGAGGAGGCGATTATTAATCGTCTGCATACGACCGGAGCGAAAGAGAGCCGAGTAGAGTTCCTGGCAACGCCTGACAGGGTATTTACCCGCCAAATCCCGCCAGCGGAGGCCGTTTGCAAGCTTCCATAAGATACCTTCGAGTAGGAAACGATCGGAGGGCAAGGGCTTGCGGCGGCGATATTTGCGGAAGTAATCGAGATCGGCGTGCAGGGAGATGAATGATTTTTGCAGGAGCGACCACTGGGAGTCGGTGAGATGGGGCGCTTCCCAACCCAGATTCGCGTTCAAAATCACTAATTTTCGAGGAACGAATGGCGGACGGGCAGGAATGCCCCATTCGTGGAACTTCCAGCGCAGGAGAGCGGGCAAATCCCGGACCAGGGAGAGTAAATATGCCTGCCTTCCGCCGAGCTCATGCAACGCCCGGATGATTTTCAAGTTTATTCCGACAAGAATGGTGGCGGCGCGTACCTGCGAAAGCATTTCGTTGGGGGGTAAACCGTGCATGGAAACTGCAAGGCCATACCCCAACTTAAGGCGGTTTTCCCGAAGTTCATTTTTGCACGAAGCGATCAAGCGCTCCTGCAAGCCTTTTTGAATGATAGAAGGATCTTTTTGGACGGAGACAGGTTTTGTAGTGGTTACCTGGGGCTGCGGGGAACGGGCAGAATAAATCCCGTGACGGTATGCATTGGAATTGCCAGGCTGACCGCCGCGTTTGCGATGTGGAGGCAGTGGAAATGATCCGGGTAAACCGAAGCGAGGAGGACCTGGGAGGTCGTGTGGGAAATAAGCGAACATATGCAGGAAGGAAGAATTTACGGGATTTATATTATTGCATTGATTATAGAACATATTTTCTAATCCGTCAAGCTGCTTCCCCCCTGACGAGCGATCATATCGAGTTAGATATTATACAGGTGCGACTAGATTGAAACGCCAACATAGGATGCGGAAAATCATCAACGAAAAAAATATGAATATCTTATTGATGGGTATTGGCTACGCGAATCATGATTGTCACCGTACGCATGCACCCAGATACCAAAATCATTGGATCCAAGGAATGGATCCAAAGAAAATCAAATTAAGATAAAGAGTCCAAGAGGGCACCACCTGAACCCAACCTTCCGAGAAAGCGGATCCCGCCCTAGTCAGGGAATGAACTTGGGATAAAATAAGGGGGGATGCCATAAAAAAAGGAGCAACCATGACCGAACGACGGAGAATCCAGCGACGAAGCATCTCGTATTATTTGCGAGTAATCGACGCCGGGGAAAATCAAATGATCGGACACCTGGCAGACATCACCCTGACCGGGTTAAGGATGGACAGCCAGAAACCGATCAAGGTTTTAAAAGAATTCCAACTGCGCATTTATACATCAAGCGACGTGTCTGACAAAGATTATATTGAATTTGGCGCCAGGGCGAAATGGTGCAAAATCGATCCGGTTGACCCGGGGCTTTACGACGTCGGTTTTGAAATCATCAAGATTTCCCCGCATGACACGGCAGTCGTCAAGCATATCATGGATAAATACAGTTCACGGGATAGTTCATCCATGCTCTAAAGGAGCAATTTACTTCCATAATTTTCATTCCATATTTATCATTCTGACACATGCAACCGATCTCCCTGCGATAATCAAATATTGATGCAAACGTTTGTTTTCGACATAATGAACAGAGGGAGCATCCATAAAATGACAAGAGGGTATTGATTCCCGGTAGACAATACCTTATAATAAATATCACAAGGGAAGAGGTATCAGCCATGGCTGGATTGATGGTGCAGGAACGACGAAAGTACAAACGGCGGAATTTGATTTATTACATACCGGTCATCGAGAGCGACACACACCGTCCCATCGGACGCATGGCGGATATCTCAACCAAGGGATTCAAACTGGATTGTGACAACCAGATCCAGTTGGGGAAGGATTTTCAGCTTGGCTTGAATACGACACCAGATATTGCCGATATTTCCTTCATTGCATTCGTAGCAAGAAGCAGATGGTGCGAAGCTGATAAAATCGAACCCTGCCAGTATTACGTGGGGTTTGACATCGTGGACATCGAACCACATGCAGCTGAAATTGTCCAGTGTATTGTGGACAAATACGGGGCGAATGGTTCGACCATCCTTTAAACCAGAGCCAATTGCTTGACCCAAACATTCCCGTTGTAGAAATCCATCGTCATTTGGATGGCAACATCCGGCTCGAGACCATCCTCGAGCTTGGACGCCAGCATAACATCCCCCTACCCGCCCAGGATGTGGAGAGTCTGCGCCCGCACGTACAGGTGACAATCCCTCAGCCGGGGGTGATGGCTTTTATCAGCAAATTCAAGTGGCCCATGGCAGTGCTGGCAGATGCTTCTGCCTGCCAGCGGGTAGCGTACGAAAACGTGGGAGATGCCAAGCGCGAAGGGATCGATTACATCGAACTGCGCTTCAGCCCGTGGTTCATGGCGGAAGCAAATCAATTGAACACGGCCGCGGTGGTGGAGGCAGTCGTTGACGGAATCGCGGCTGGAGTTCGGGACTTCGGGGTTAAGGTTAATCTGATCGGCATCCTCAGCCGAACATACGGTCCAGAAACCGCGTTGAAAGAATTGGATGCGCTCCTGAGCCAGCAGGAAGCCATCTTTGCGCTCGACCTGGCGGGAGACGAGGCGCATTTCCCGGCGGAATGGTTCCAGGAACACTTCCAACGTGCCCGGGATGCCGGCTGGCATATCACCGCCCACGCGGGGGAAATCACCGGTGCGAATTCGATCTGGCACGCAATCCGAGAGCTGAAGGCGGAGCGGATCGGACATGCCCTCAGTGCGGTGGAAGACCCAGCATTGATGGACTACCTGGCAGAACATTCCATCAGCGTGGAATCCTGCCTCACCAGCAACGTGCAAACAAGCTGCGTCCAAGATTTTGCCAGCCACCCTCTCAAGACTTTCCTCGAACACGGCATCTGCGCGACCATCAACACCGACGACCCGGGCATCAGCGGGATCGACCTATCCCATGAATACAATGCGGCGGCTCCGCAAGCCGGGCTAACGCAGGCGCAAATCCACCAGGCACAGGTCAACGCGGTGGATGCCGCGTTCCTGACAATTGAGGAGAAACATACCTTGCGGGAAAGCCGGAAGCTTGATGCCGGAATAGAATAAAATAACGCCCGCTTAAGCGAGGGTGAAAATAGTCCTTATTAAACGGTTGAACGGACCCTGTAGTGTCTGCAGATATGACCCAGAAAACCATAATTTTGAAAGGAATCTTATGGCAAGTTCCAAAAGCAAATCGTGGGGGCGTTTTCGCGAGCGGTTTATCAATTTCTATCCACCCCTGCTCGGCGCGGGGATACGCTCTCATAAGATCGACGATCACACGACCCTGGTAGACCTGAACCTAACCGCCTTCAATCGTAATGCCGTTGGCACCCATTTTGGCGGTTCATTGTATGCGATGTGTGACCCATGGTTCATGCTGATCTTGATGCGCGCTTTGGGTCCTGACTACATCGTGTGGGATAAGACTGCCAGCATCCAATTTTTAATACCAGGGCGCGGCAAAGTAAGGGCAACTTTTCACATCCCGCAAGAACGCATCGAAGAAATCCGCCTGGACGCTGACCAGGGTCAAAAAATCGAGCCGAAATTTGAGGTTGACGTTCTGGACGCACATAACCAAGTGGTGGCGCATATCGAAAAATTACTATACGTCCGCAAGAAAGACAAATGACTCAGCCCTATGCAGCCCTCTTCCCAATATTCGACCCTGCATTCTTCCGATTAACCAACCAGACCCCCGCGAGGATCAATACCCCCCCGATCATCGAAAAAAGATAGAGCTGCTCGCCCAGAATGAGGGCAGCGACAATCACCGTGGACACCGGTTCCAGATTCAAGAATGCACCCGTTTGCGCAACGGTGAGAGCCTGCAAAGCATCATACCAGAAGATATACGCCAGACCTGAGCAGACAATCCCCAAAAACGCGATCCCAGCCCAGCCATCCCAAGGGATAATTCCGATCTGGGCCAGACCGCCCTGTGCAAAAAATAAAACGGAGGAGAAGAGCCAGCCAAAAGCCATGACATAGAACATCATCAGCGTGGCTGGATATTTTTGCAAGCCTCGCCGGGAAAGCACTGAAAAGACCGCCCAATTGGGCGCGCTGATGAGGATGAGGAAATCCCCCAGTGAGCCGAATTTACCCGCAGTGAGCCGGACCAAATCCCCGCGCGTGATCACCAAGAGAACCCCCAGGGCAGAAAGTAAAATCCCACCGGTCTGAAGCCAGGAGAGTTTTTCATTCAGTGCAAGCCAACCCAGCAGAGCCATGAAAACTGGGGTCGTGGCAACGATCCAGGCAGTGGTTGAAGCCTGGGCAGTCACCAACCCAGTGGACTGCAACCACTGGTGGAAGGTAATACCCAGGAAGCCAAGCAGGGCAAAATAAGCCCAATCCCGCTTTTCGGGAAGAACGAATTTTCCCCTGACAAGGACAGCAATCCCAAGTATGACCACCCCCATAGCAAAACGCAGCCAGACCACGACATCGGGGCTGGCATAGCGGAGGGCCACCTTGGTTGCAACGAACGAGGCTCCCCAAACAACAACCGTAAAGAGCGCTTCAATAAATGCGCGAGTACGATTTATTCCCATGGTTCGAGAGTTTACCACAAAGAAAAACTATCGACGTCAAGGGCGAGAAAACCTGAGCACCATCAGCAGAAAATGCCTCCCGGAGCACGCCCGAAGAAACCATTTGCATGATCCTGTACTTGGTGGCTGTTGAAGCCGAACCAATCAACGGTGCTAAAATACCATTGAGCTTATAACTACGTACCACCACCCCGGTTAATACACACTCTCCTGTTTCACCTAAGAGCGGGAGGAATGATATGAGCCTACAATCAGAAATATTCGAGCAACCACTATGCCTTGCCCACCTACTACAAAATCAGCAAGGGAGCGTGGAAAAAATCGCAGCAGCCATACACAAACGAGAAATAAAGTATGTATTTTTAGCGGCGCGGGGTACCTCGGATAATGCAGGGCGATATGCCAACTACCTGTGGGGAGCACTAAACCGCCTGCCCCTGGCGCTGGCAACCCCTTCGCTGTTTACCTACTACAACAAGCCTCCCACATTAAATGGCGCCCTGGTAGTGGGCATTTCCCAGTCAGGGCAATCGCCCGACATTGTCAGTGTCGTAGAAGAGGGACGCCGCCAGGGCTGCCTGACCCTGTCCATCACCAACGTGCCCAGTTCCCCTCTTGGGCGTGCAGCTGACCTGGTAATGGATATCCAGGCTGGAGAAGAAAAAGCGATCGCTGCGACCAAAACTTATTCAAACGAACTGATGGCAATCGCGATGATCTCCGCGGCACTCGCCGGGGACAAAACCCATAAGCGTGCGTTGGAAAAAGTCTCGAGTTGGGCAGAAAAGGTGCTGAAGCAGGATGAACCGATCGCGAGGCTGGCCGAACGGTACCGGTATATGCGGCAGTGCGTCGTGCTCGGACGAGGTTTCAATTATTGCACAGCGTTCGAATGGGCACTTAAACTTAAGGAATTAACCTACACCGTCTCCGAACCCTATTCTTCAGCAGACTTCCAGCATGGACCGATCGCCCTGGTGGAAGGAGGATTCCCCATCCTGGCAATAGCGCCGAAAGGAAAGGTCCAAGAATCGATGATGGAAATGCTGGGGCGCCTGCGCGGCGATCACCGGGCAGAGCTGGTCGTCATTTCAGACGATAAGCGCGCCCTGTCGCTCGCTCAATCTCCCATCCAACTGCCGGAGGGGATACCAGAATGGCTGACTCCCATAATCGGGATCATTCCAGCGCAACTTTTCACATATCATTTAACACTGGCAAAAGGTCTCAACCCGGACCAACCAAGGACGATCGGTAAAGTGACCGAGACTCATTAATAAAACCGCTCCAGGAAATATACTGGAGCGATTTTTTAACCGGAGATTTGCCCTGCGTTTTTATTTCCAAAATTGTGGCAAATAAGGTTTATTGGTTTCAAGCAAATCTTCGAGAACTTCGGGGATCTTTTCCGCTTTTGGGCCGAGCGGGTGGGCAAGCAGGGCTTGATAAGCTGCCTTGCGATCACCATGAACAGCCGCTTCGATCGTCAGCAATTCAAACGCTTTTATCTGCGCAATCAGACCGAAACAAACAGGAGGGAGAGGATCGGCTGGAAGAGGTACAACGCCTTTGCGGGAGATCCTAGCGGGCATCTCCAAAACCCATTCAGCAGGCCAATCCCTGACTGCCCCATTATTGCGGGTATTGACAACATGGGTCTCCCCCAAATCGTTGTAGTGGGCATTGAGCAATTGGGTAGCAACAGTAGAATAATAAGCCCCCCCGCGCTTCATCAAGTCTGCAGGAGGATCCTGCAAGGCGGGATCGGAATATTCTTTCAGCAGGTCTTTCTCAATCTCCATCACTTCCTCGGCGCGTGAGGGTGGCCAATTCTCCTGGGAACTCAGCTTCTTATCGGTAGAATAATAGTACTGCAGATAGGAATTCGGAATCATCCCCAGGACTTCAATGGTGCGAGGATCCCATTCCGGATCAACATCTGATTTCAGAGACTCGATATATCCCGAGATAACCTGAGACCATACATCCTCTCCGTCCACGCTGAAACCACGGTGCCAGGATAGATGATTCAGACCCAAGGTGCGCAGCTCGGCTCGTTCAGGATCAATGAATTTGCCGGTTGCCATCTGAAGCTGATCAAGGATCATCATTTTGGTCGTAATGGCGACATTACAGACACCCACCGCGGGGACATCGGAGGCATAGTCACTCAATGCCTGTGTCACCAGCCCGGAAGGATTGGTAAAATTCACCAGCAACGCTCCGGGGGCAAGGGTGCGCATGTCATCGGCAATTTTCAGAATAACAGGGACCGTCCGCAAGGCTTTAGCCATGCCACCCACACCGGTGGTCTCCTGCCCGACCAAGCCATGCCGCCTTCCCAGGTATTCATCCCTGCGGCGCGCCTCCATCTGTCCAACGCGCAACTGGGTGGTCACATAGGAGGCACCTTTGACCGCCTCATGCTTATCGGTGGTCAGGACAATCTTGAAGGGTGATCCCCTGGCTGCGAGCATGCGTTTGGCGAAGCCCCCGACAATTTCAAGGCGGGCGGCATCAATATCCATCAACCAGAGTTCTGTAAGAGGAAATTGATCCGTGCGGGAAAGAAAACCATTGACCAGTTCGGGAGTATAAGTGGAACCGCCGCCGATCACTGCAACTTTCATAATTATTCCCTATCTAATATATTGAAAGAAATTTATGATGTATGTAAGCGCTTACATGAGATTCTAACACATTATTCGCTGACAGTGAAAATGCGGATGACAAGCTCAAAAATGCAAGTATTGACTGTCCTCCCTTGCATTGCCCTTGCTCAGCGTTTATACTCGGATTGAATAGCTAAGAACTATTCGATGATACCGGAGAAAACATGGAAGACCTCTATCGTGAAATAATCATCGACCACTATAAAAACCCTCAATATCGAGGTCACCTGGACCCAAATAACATCCATTTTGAAGACGATAACCCTCTTTGCGGCGACCACATCGAAATCACGCTGCGAGTGGACAATTCAAGCAAAGTAACCGAAGGTCGTTTCGACGGCAAGGGCTGCGCCATCTCGCAGGCTTCGGCAGACCTGCTGATCGAGTCTGTGATTGGGAAATCGCTGGAGGATGTAAAAAAGTTAAACAAGCAGGATATTCTTGATTTGCTGGGGATAGAACTCGGGCCGGTGCGACTTAAATGCGCGCTGCTATCCTTAAAAGTCCTCAAGGCAGGCGTGTACGGGTTAGGCGAAGCCAGCGACGAATTAGTAGAATAGGCAACCAAGGGTAATGTCGATTTCCTGAATCACGATCCAAATGTTCAATTACGCCTTGCTGGATCCATCCAAAGTTGAATATGTCGATATCTCCCCAGAAGATCAATTATCCGATGGCGAGCGGTTATTCGTGGAATTGGGCGGCAAATCCATCGTGCTTTTCAAGCTGGCCGGAAAGATTTTTGCGATCGGCGACGTTTGCAGCCACGACAATGGCCCGGTGGGGGACGGAGAAATCGAGGAAAACGAGATCATCTGCCCGCGCCACGGGGGACGATTTGACATCCAAACAGGGAAAGCCACCTCTTTACCGGCATTGGTCGACATACCAGCCTACCCGGTGAGGGTGGTAGAGGGGATGATCCAGATCGGGATCCCAGAATAACAAAATAAAGGCGGAGGCCTGACTACCTCCGCGTTTTGTTATTAATTAATCAAGCTATGAATTTCCTTCTCTATTAATTCCACCACTTTTTGCGTCCCAGCATACACCTCGGGACTCAGTCCCGCGCCGAGCTTAAAATCCCTGCCAACGATGCCGAAGAGAGTAATCTTACATTCAGCCAGCCAAGCGTATAACGAATATCCCAAGTGGAGCGTCTCTGCAACCCCCCAGCCATGAGAGGAAGCCGATTCGGGGGTGAAACTGGCCAATTCGTGCTGACCAAGACGGATGACCGTACCGGTAGAAGCCGACGAGCGAACAGCGTCCACCAAAATCGCGGCGTCAATTCCAACCAGGGAATCGAGTAATGACAGCCCAGGCAGTTCAGAGAATTCGACACCGACCCTGGCAGCGGTCAGCGGATATTGAGCCTGCCACAGGCGGACCGTCTCCAGCCCCGCGGCATCGTCCGCGCGCATCGATTGACCGATCCCAAGCACAAGGATTTTCATGTATGATTTTTAGGACCAAGAAACTGTCCCAGCGGCATGTTAGCTTTGATTGTTATGATTCACAATCAAAAAATCTTAAACATTTTCCACCCGAAGTTTCAGGAAATGCGTGGCACACGAGATGCAGGGATCATAAGACCGAACCAAATGCTCTGCCGCGATCGTAGCTTGATCCTGCTGCATGTCGATAAGCCTGGGCGATAAAACCAAAAGGTCGGCCTCAATACGCGGCAAGTTCTGAGCTGTTGGGGGAACAATCCTGGCAAACGTAACCATCCCCTGTTCATCAATCCTATAGCGATGATAAAGCAAGCCGCGAGGCGCTTCACTCATCCCACAACCTTCTCCAGCTTTTAGGGTGAGAGTGGCGTGCGACGGGCTGTCGGGGAGGTATTTATTAACCAATAGGATAGCTTCTTCATAAAAATTCACAAGTTCAATCGCGCGAGCGATCAGGGACTTGTAAGGGTTCTTGAGCGGCAGGGTCAGTTTAGAATCAGCCAAAGCAGCCCGGGCAGCCGGAAGTAGCTGGGCATAATTCAGGTTCAGGCGCGCCAAGGGTCCCACCAAATATGTACCCCCATTGGCGGTATGTCCATGAAGGGCATTCGAGCGTTCGACATGTTCTTCGAAATAGCGCATTTCATAGTCCGCGGCGGAGGTCTTTTTGCCAGACGAGGAAATCGCATCACCGTGCATGACCGCGTATTCATCCGGATGATGAATGGCGACGAATTCGTAATCAATCTCCAAGTCAGGGAAAGGCAAGGTCAACGACCAGCGGACGGTGTCCCTGGCAGCTTCCAAACCCCATTCCAATTCGGGCAGCAGAGCTGTGAGGGAGAAGACATCCGGCCAGCGATAGAAGCCTCCCACGCAGGTGTTAACGGGGTGAACACTGCGCCCTCCGATAGCCTTCAAGATCTCGTTCCCAATCTTCTTCATGCGCAGGGCGTTCCTGACCACATCCGGAGCAATAGCTGCCAGGTCGAGAGCAGAGGGTTGACCGAGAAGATCGGGAGCCTGCAACAGATAGATGTGCAAGGCATGACTCTCGATATATTCTCCACAATACATCAAACGGCGCAAGGCATAGACCTGAGGAGCAACTTCCACCCCCAGGGCTTTTTCCAGGGCGGTGACAGAGCTCATCTGGTAAGCGACCGGACAAATGCCACAGATGCGGGCGGTTATGTCGGGCACTTCCTGAAGGAAGCGCCCAACCAAAAATCCTTCGAACAAACGCGGCGGCTCGTAAATATCCAAGCGAATTTCGACGACCTGGTCATCTTTCACCCCGATATACAGACCACCTTCCCCTTCAACGCGTGCCAGGGCGGGAACCTCAATCGTCTTCATTTGACCTCCCTGGTTGAAGCAAGTTTGAGGGCAGCGTCGGCCGCAGCCCGGAACGCGGGGGAATAGCAACTGATGCTTCGGAGCAGGTTTGCCGTTTCATTGGGATAGCGATCGAGCGGAACCATGCTGTTCACAAGCGAAGAGAAATTTCCTGCACTGGAGGGACCGAAACACCCATAACATCCGCGACCATTTGCAGGGCACAAAGCACCACAGCCACCGTGCACCACCGGACCGAGGCAAGGAATCCCCTGCGCAACCGCGACACAGATGAGGCTACGACGCTTGCATTCAACGCAGACCGGGCTGGGAGGAAAAACAGGCCTACGACCCTGGAGCAACGCGGCAAGGACCTCGACAACCGTACCCTTATTCACAGGGCAACCCCAGATTTCCAAATCAACAGGGACATTGTTGGCAATGGAAGTGGATGTCTCGAGGGTATGGATGAACTCGGGGTGAGGGTAAACGGTCCTGACATAACCGTCCACCCTGGCGAAATTGCGGAGAGCCTGAATGCCGCCGGCAGTGGCACAGGTACCGAGAGCAATGAGGTATTTACATTCTGCTCGCACTTCCTTAATCCGGTCAGCTTCGTGAGGGGTGGTAACGGAGCCCTCGACAATGCCCACATCATACGGACCCGGTTTCACCGTGCGAGTAGCTTCGAGAAAATACGAAATATCCACGGCGGAAGCCAGATCGAGCAACTCGTCTTCCAGGTTCAGGATGGAAAGCTGGCAACCATCGCAAGACGAAAATTTGTAAACAGCCACCTTCGGCTTCAGGCTGGTCTTTGGAGAAAGAGTCATTAATATTCCTCCACGTTAAAGATGTTTTCAAGTGCCCGGAAGGGAAAAACCGGGCCATCTTTACAAATAAAGTATGGACCCTGCTGGCAATGTCCGCAGGCACCCTGCCCACATTTCATGTTGCGTTCGAGCGAGACGTATATCTGGTCAGAAGGGATGCGGCGGGCGAGAGCTTCGTAGATTACAAAGCGCATCATAATCTCGGGTCCACAAGTGAGAACGGCGGTTTTGTGCGGGTCGACCCGGAAGTGATAAAACCACATCGGGACAACGCCCACGCGTCCGGTCCAACTATCATCACCGCGGTCGACGGTCACCTGCATGTCGATGTCAGCTTTTTTCCAAGCCTCATATTCGACCGGGAACATCAGATCCCTGGGAGTGCGCGCTCCATAAAGCAGGGTAATTTTTCCATATCTGGCACGGTCGCGGATAATCCTGTAGATGGCGCCGCGCAAGGGAGGCAGACCGATGCCGCCACAGGCGATGACCACATCCATGCCCCTAATGGCGTCCAAAGGCCATGAAGTTCCGAAAGGACCGCGAATCCCAACAACATCCCCAACCTTAAGACGACTTATGGCCCGAGTGACATTGCCGACATGGCGGATGGTGTGGACGAGCAAGCCGCCAGAAGTTTCAAGGTCGGAACTCATAGAGATGGCAGCCTCACCGCATCCGGGGACGTAAAGCATGTTGAACTGTCCCGGCTCGAAACGATAGCGAGCCTGAACCTCAAGATCAGTAAACTTGAAGTGAAAGGTGGAAACCCCTTCCGCTTCGGGGATAATCTTAACAATCTCAGCCCAATGGGGGAGGAGCAGTTTGTCAGTGTACCCTGCGCTGTGAGCGGCGGTGTCGATCAGGGTGGTGGTCATGATTTCACCTCCACCCGGATGGCAGCCACTTCCTCGGTAATATCAATCCCTACCGGGCACCAGGTGATACAACGCCCACAACCCACGCAACCCAGGACACCGAACTGAGGCTTCCAGGTGCCCAATTTATGGGTGAGCCACTGACGATATCGCGAGCGAATATTCGGGCGAGTATTCCCCCCAACGACAAATGAGTAATTAGGGTTGAAGCAAGAATCCCAGACCCGCTCGCGGCGAGTGGACTTGCCAAGAATATCGACCTGATCAGTAGCGTCCCAGCAGAAACAGGTGGGGCAAACCAGAGTGCAATTCGTACAGGAAAGGCAGCGTTTGCTCACAACGTCCCAACGCTGAGCATCCAGGTTATTGGTCAGCAGGTCGGGCAAGTCGCTGGTATCCATGAAGCGACCCATCGACCTAGCAGCGCGTTCAACAGCCTGGCTGGCAGCGGTTTGAACGAACGCCGAAGGAAGGTCAAAGGTCCGGTCTGCAAGCAGGGAGCGACCGAGCTCAGAGCCAACCTCAACCAGAAATACTTCGTCCATTTCAGTCAAGCATAAATCAAACCCAGCGACGTGACGCGGACCCGTGCCCATCGAGACGCAAAAGCAGGTGGCATCCGGGTCCAGGCAATTAACGGCAAGGATAAACAATCCCGCTCGACGGAGGCGATAAATGGGGTCGCTAAAATCCTCCCGCAGGAAAATTCTATCCTGAATGTTTATGGCAGCCAGCTCACAGGCGCGGACACCGATCAGAGCATAGCGGGGGGTGGGTTCCTCGTTTTCAATGAGTCGCCACTTGCCCTCTTTTACTGCTGTGAAAAGGGGGTGTCGAGGTGGAAATAGGAACTGCTTCCAGGATTGATTGGCAGGGATGAAGTCGAAATAACGATCCCTGCCGGTTTGAATCATCCGATAAGAGGCAGGTTTTTGGTCGCTCAGGATGCCACGGGGCAGATCCTTAAGGCCGTCAATCTTTGTATAAACGATGCTTTCGTTCTGAAGATGCGGACCGACAGTCTGATAACCGTTCTTGCGAAGATCCGCAAGCAGAAGATCAAGCTCGGGCTTTGGAAGCGTGACGGTGCTTCCAACGGAAAGAGTTTTATCAGTCATTAACAATCTCCGCCGGACCCGCGAACATGTCGATCAATTGCAGCCTCGTGATCATCAATCGGCTGGCAACGACATTTGCCAGCCTGCGCATCAACAGGTAGCCAAAATCATGGTCATCTTCAGCAAAGTGGCGCAGACCCTCAGCATCAATGCAGGCGACCGTACTATCCAAAACAGCCACGGCGCCAGCCGTACGCTGACGGATACCCGGCGTGACACTTGACCAGCCAAAAACATCATAAGGCTCGGCTGTATAAAAGCGGACCTTGCCATGGTGAGGAACGAAAATATCCAAGGAAACACGTCCTTCCAGGACGATATAAACATAATCCTGCTTATCGCCTTCGCGGAAAAAAATCTCTCCAGCCCTGGCATGACGCAAGTGGGTAAGGTCAGCGGTTTTATTAAAATGTTCAGGCGTCAGGCTGGTAAACCAGGGAATCATTTGAAGGGCTGCTTTTAAATCCCCAGAATCCATCATCCTCTCTCTCCTTTCCTTGGTCAATACATAATTTCGTCCGGATTGTAATAATTTTCACAATAAGTGCAAGTGCGTTCTTTCCTATTCTATCAGCGAATTGTCACACGTATATGGGATTGGAAATATGCTAAAATCCGAGCACCTAAAGACAAGCAATCATTGTAAAAAGATCGATGGAGCAAGTCGATGAAGAAAACCATCCCCCCCGTCAAAGGGACGCGCGATTTCTATCCGGAACAAATGGCCTTACGAACGTGGTTGTATGACACCGTGAGGAATGTTTCGGAATCATTCGGTTACCAGGAATGGGACGCACCTTACCTGGAAAGCCTCGACCTTTACGCGGCAAAATCGGGGGATGAACTAGTAAAGAAACAATCTTACGTGTTCACCGATCGGGGGGGCGACGAAATCACGCTGCGCCCGGAATTGACCCCCTCCCTGACACGCATGATCGCCGCACGACAGAACGAATTAATTTTTCCCCTGCGCTGGTGGTCGTTTGGACCATTCTGGAGGTACGAAAGACCCGGTCGCGGCCGCTCGCGAGAATTTTTCCAATGGAACATCGACCTGCTGGGGGTCAAGAGTCCCGAAGCCGATGCAGAAATGGTGGCGGTCGCGGCTGCATTCCTGAAGGCAGCTGGACTTACTCCAACTCAAGCGCAGATCTGTGTAAACAACCGTACCTTTATGGATGCCGAGTTCGACTCGCTGGGGATTTTTCCGGAAAAGAAAGCAGAAGTTTCCGGGCTGGTGGACCGGCGCGAAAAAATGGAAGCAAAACCCTGGGAGGCCAACGCCTTGGAGATCGGTCTGACTCAAAAGCAACTGGATGGACTTAAATCCATCCTGGACGATAGTGAGCGCTGGAAAAAATCCGAGGAACTAGTCAGACTGTTCGAAACGCTGGAATCGTTGGGGGTGCGCGAGTACGTCCGGTTCGATCCCAATATCATGCGGGGACTCCTGTATTACACCGGCACAGTCTTCGAGGCATTTGACATTTCGGGCAGCGTCAAACGTGCGATCCTGGGCGGCGGTCGATACGACAACCTGCTGGGTGACGTGGGAGGTGAGCCGCTGCCGGCGGTTGGATTTGCGATGGGTGACGTGGTGATCAACCTGATTCTACAGGAACTAAAACTGCTGCCTACCCTCCCCATCTCTCCAGCCAAAGTACTTGTGACCGCTTTCTCCTCAGAACTCCTTATGGATTCAATGTCCCTGGCTGCAGAGTTACGCGACTTAGGGATCAATGTGACATGTTACCCTGAACCAGCCAAACTACCCAAGCAGTTCAAGTTCGCCGACCGGATGGGGATGCGGGTGGTATTGGTAATCGGTCCGGACGAGGCCAAAGACGGGAAGGTGACCGTGAAAAACCTTACCAGCGGGACACAGGAAACGATCGCCAGAAGCAAGGTAAATGAAGTCATAAAAAAAATTCTTGAAAGCCAATAATGGCGGTGGTATAATCCCGTCCGCTCGTGGTGCCTGTAGCTCAATGGCAGAGTCCCTGACTGTGGATCAGGTTGTTGTGGGTTCGACCCCCATCAGGCACCCCTATAGACTGCCAACAGGGAGTCTATTTTTATCAGTTGTTGTCCCAAAAGGGGATTGTATGAGTTCGACCCCCATCAGGCACCCCAAAACGCCCTCATGAAGAGGGCGTTTTTATATCATTTGTCATCCCCACATGGGGATTTCATGGGTTCGACCCACATCAGGTTCCAGGAAATGCGGAAGTATATTACTTCATAAAAACACCTCGGAGCGCAAGAGCCAGATGCCGAATCATACGGAAAGTGGCGTGCGGGTGGGGAGTTGAGTTTGGGAGGGGGGAGGGCTGCGCCCTGGGACTGACGCCCCGAAAGAATCAGGATGATGTGCGCCGGTGACGCACATCTATGACTATAATAGGGATACAACATTTCACAGGAGATCCCATGTCCCGCATCCTGTCTGTTCTTCTCATGATCTTCCTGTTTTCAGCATGCAGCCTCACAGCACAACACCCACCCACACCCACTGATATTTATATAATTGAAACACCTGAGACGCCGTCCCCCATCATCCATTCCACACCGCTCCTCCAAGTCTTTATCTTGACCCCATTAACCACCTGCCTGGTGGGAAACGAATTCGCCAGTGGGAATGTCTGCGCGGGCACGAAATGCGGCGATTGTTCCTGTACCCGAGAAGATTATGACCCACCTGCCCCGCAAACCGGAATACCGCCGGGAAAGATCAATGATCCGAAATACGCTGGTTTTCAATACAAAGTATGCCTTGATATCACACTGACCGATAAGGAGATCGCAGATATCAAGTCCAATATGGAACTGGTGCGAGATCAAGTCTACGAATGGAGCGGGGGTGCCCTGGACCTGCAAATGGAATACATTGTCCTACCGGACGTCTACACCGGCTTTACTGCCCCGGACTTTGTCATCGGCCCATTCGAGATCGATGATGAACTGCTCAATAATTATGTCACTACCGACACAGATTTCGTCTACGTGGTTAGCGGGGTATATGACCGTGCACAGGGAAAGCAACTAGCCTACTGGTGCGGAGGTTCCTACGGTGAAATGAGCATTCATGGTGCGAACTATGCCTACATTCAATACAACCATGAAGCCTGCAACTCGGTGCTTATAGCCGGAGAAACAATCTATGAGCCCCTAATCCATGAATGGATGCACAATTTGGACTGGGCGCTCTATAATATCAACGCCATCCCTGACCTGTATCAAGCAGCCAGCCCGGACTGGGTCAACTGGAACCATGCCTCATGGCCTGCATGCGAAAGCAGCTCCTCCAATCCGCTTGACTGGTTCCCCAGCGTCGATCTCTGTGAGTGGGATCCCGACTGGCAGGATTGCAACAATACCGCCTCAGCGGGAACCTGCCTGCATGCCGGGGAAGTGAATGGAAATCTCTCCTGGTACGAACACGTGATCTCAACTCATTACCCACGAAACATCCAATTTGTCGGTAATTATTGTCGTGATGGGAGGCAGGATATTACCGAGACTGGAATCGATAGCGGCTGGCCTTGCCCGTAATGGTCATTCCTAACCGGATGACTGACCGAACGAGGCAATACTGCGATTAGTCCCCCGACCGTTGTACATGGAAGACGGAACAAAATAACCATGCTGCGCTTCTGCCCGATTTGCTTTGCAAATCGTAGCGGAATACAAGGGAGTCCTTAATTTAGGTGTGAAAACCAGATGATTCTCTTTGCGTTTTTTCCCTCATTGAATTACTGATGAAGTTTGCATCAATAAAGATATAGCCCCATTCAGAAAACTTTTTTTGCGTTTCTCCAATTGTTGGAAATTGTCCTTCGTTTAATAGTATATCAAATAGTAATATTTGATAATTAATTGATCTGAATATCCTCAGAGCATATGAGATAAATATCAACTTTAATAGGTGAACTCCCCCCAACAATTAGAAATTCCCGCTGGTGTATAATTAATGAGTCGATTTGCCTGGTTATCAATAACGCTGTAAAAATAAGGGAGTCTCTATGGACAACCTGGTGGGACAAAACCTTGGAAGGTATCACGTCATCGAGCCACTCGGACAAGGGGGCATGGCTTCGGTCTACAAGGCATTTGATACCAGCCTGGAACGGAATGTGGCGATCAAGATCATCCGATCTGACAAAGAGGAAGGGACAGAACAAAATGAATTTCTAAAACGCTTTCAGCGTGAGGCCAAAGCACTCGCCCAACTAGACCATCCTTATATTCTCAAGGTCCTGGATTATGGGGAACAGGAAGGGGTTCCCTACCTGGTCATGCCTTATGTGCAAGGGGGAACATTGAAGCAAAAAATGGGTCAGCCCATACCCTATCGTGAGGCGGCGACGTTGCTTGAGCCAATTGCCCAGGCCCTGGACTATGCCCACCGACGAAATATAATTCATCGCGATGTTAAACCCGCCAACATCCTGATCAGTGAGTCCAACTCTCCGCTGCTCTCTGATTTTGGAATCGCAAAAATCATCGAATCAGGTGAATCGACCCAATTAACTGCGACCGGGGTAGGGATCGGCACGCCGGATTACATGGCGCCGGAACAGTGGATGGGAAAAGTGGATGCCCGGACGGATATTTATTCGCTGGGGGTGGTCTTCTTCCAGATGGTCACCGGGCGGCTGCCATTCATGGCAGATACTCCCGCGGCCGTATTGATCAAGCATATGCAGGACCCGCTGCCGGCTGCCAGGTCTTTTGTTCCCGATCTGCCGGAGGCGGTGGAACAGGTTTTATTCAAAGCGTTGGCAAAGGAACCAGAAAACCGTTACCAGAATATGGGGGCTTTTGCCGATGCGCTCGGCAAGTTGGCCCTGGGCGACCAGACCGTTGTGGCGGCAGTTTCCCAAGGGATGGAAACTGTCAAAGCACCCATCCCAAGCAGCTTAGCAGATCGTCACATGGAAACAGTGCTGGCACCAGCCGTTGTCCCCCACGAGAGGAAAAGGATCGCAGGCTGGATGATCGCCTTGATCGTGGTTGGAATCGCGGCCGTGGCGGTATTTTTGGTTATCCTGGTGGGCGGTGTTTACTTTGCGTCCCGGCTGACAGCCCAGCAGAAGCCGACCACAACCATTCCCACAGTTGTTGGGGGTATCAACGCACTGCCCACATTCCCCCAATCCTCCACGCTCCAACCCTCTCCAACTCAAACCGCTTCGACCCAGGGAGCTTCAAATACTCCCTTCACGAGCATTGAAGGATTCCCCACGGATATCCCTTTATTAACGGACAACAACGGGGACCTGATGAAGTCAACAACCCAGGGGATGACAATGTATAATTTTTCGACCAATATGATATTCAAACAAGTGGTTGATTTTTTCAAAACAGGGATGACCACCAACGGCTGGCAGATCATGAATGAAACCACGCAAGCCACCATGTATTATTGGGTGTTCACGAAAGGAGATAACCGCCAAGTGATGATCTCAGTCATCGATCAAAATGGAGAAAAGGTCTCTGTGAGTATCATCATCCAATAAAATCCAATTGACATCGATCGAAGGAAGTAAAAATCGGAACCCCTGCAAGACTGAATGGAAGGATGGTTTGGAGAGGAATTTCCCGCAACCGTAGGACATTTTATTGTCCGCTTATAGAATTCCCGGTATTCGAGCAGACCAGGCTTCACGAAATAATAAGACTCCCTGTTCGGGAGTCTTATTCATATAGTTCGAAAGCCCACACACTAGTCATATCCCCAGACAAACTTTTAGAGCCATATCAGCCGGATCAAGGGGAGACTTTTTTAGCATCCCGATGGAAAAGGGCCAGGTATTGACCATACCCTTCCTGTTCCAACTGATCGACCGGGATGAAGCGCAAGGCGGCGGAGTTCATGCAATAGCGCAGCCGGGTGGGTGCAGGACCATCGTCAAACACATGACCGAGGTGGGAACCGGCACCCTTCGAACGCACTTCCGTGCGGGACATGAACAAGCTGTGATCGGTATGGGTGAGGATATTTTCCGGCTGGAGCGGGCGGGTAAAACTAGGCCAACCCGTACCTGAATCATATTTATCCTGCGAACTGAACAAGGGTTCTCCTGAAACCACATCCACATAGATGCCGGTTTTTTTATTGTCCCAAAATTCGTTGCTGAAAGCGGGTTCGGTACCATCGTGCTGGGTGACCTCATATTGCATATGGGACAACCGCTTGCGAAGCTCGGATTCCGGTGGTCTGGTATAGTCTTTCATTGCTACCTCCTAACTATAAATGTCAAGCGAGAGGAAACCAAAACTTCCATTTATTGTATTCTGGAAACATTAATAATTGCTTATTCCCGGGATCTAATCGAAGTACAAAGACAAACACGAATCTGGTGTCCTCCTTGTGCGGCCATCTTTTGATATACTGACAATATTACTATCTGAACTTGAAATGAGAACTTTATGAATAATAATTTTTCCAACTCACCCGGTAAACCGACCAACCCCCTGGTGGATATCAGCTTCGAGCAACTACCCTCCTCTTTACAAGAAGCTGCCGCACGCGCCGGGTGGACCTCCCTAGTGCCTGTCCAAGCACGCGCCCTGCCCTACCTATTGGCTGGACGCAATATGATGCTGCAAGCACGAACAGGCAGCGGAAAAACCGGTGTATTCCTGCTGCCCATGATGACTCGACTAGACAAATTCCGCCCGATCTGCCAGGCGCTTATCCTCGTCCCGACCCGGGAACTGGCACGGCAAGTCTGGCTAGAAGCGGAAAAAATTTGCGGAGATACCGGCCTGCGGGCGACGGCGGTCTATGGAGGTGTGGGCTACACCGCACAAACCACGGCGCTCAAAGCGGGATCCCATATCGTGATCGGCACACCGGGCAGAGTGTTGGACCATCTGCTGAAGCGCACATTCTCCCTGGATCAGCTAAAAACGATGATCTACGACGAGGCCGACCGCATGCTTTCGATGGGTTTTTATCCCGACATGCGGGAAATCCAACGATATCTGCCGAAGCACCCCCTGCATACCTGCATGTTTTCGGCTACATTCCCTGATTCGGTCCTGCGAACGGCGCAAGAATTCATCCATAAAGGTGAATTCCTCAGCTTGAGCAGCGACCATATCCATGTGACCGATACCGAGCACGTTTTCTACATCGTACCGGGAATGGACAAAGACCGCAGCCTGGTACGATTGATCGAGGTGGAAAACCCCAGCTCAGCCATCATTTTCTGCAATACAAAAGCCCGGGTACACTATGTGTCCGTGGTCCTACAGCGATTCGGATATGATGCAGACGAGCTGAGCGCAGATCTCTCCCAAACCGAGCGGGAAAAGGTGCTCGAGCGGGTGAGACGCGGCACCCTGCGATTCCTAGTAGCTACGGATGTTGCGGCACGCGGACTGGATATCCCTGCACTCTCGCACGTCATCCAATACGAACCACCCGACGAGCTAGAGGCATATATTCACAGGGCAGGAAGGACCGGGCGAGCCGGAGCCAGCGGAGTGGCCATCTCCCTGGTCAACCGGCTAGAAAAATACACGCTCGACAAAATAGCCAAAACCTTCAACATTTCCTTCGAGGAACGCACGATCCCGTCCGATGCGGACGTGGCAGCGGTGGTGGCAGAACGAACAACAGCACTTCTCGAAACCCGCCTGAGAGGGCGTGATAAACTTCAATCAGAGAGGTCGCGACGATTTACTCCGCTCGCCCGGAGCCTGTCAGAAAGCGAAGAAGAATTGCCGATCATCGCGATGCTCCTGGATGAATATTATCAGCAGACTCTGCATGCACCTGTGGAGATCCCCCCTGATAAAAGTGTGACAATTGAAAAGAAATCAAAGCCGAGGGGGAGTCGATTCCGCCGATAGTAAATAATTCATTGGAAAGGTTAATTTCATGGACATCCAGGTTAATGAAGTAAACACGTTGAAAGAGTTAAAAAGCTTCATCCATTTTCCCTTCGACCTTTACCGAGGCAATCCATACTGGGTCCCAACCCTCTTGTTTGATGAACTGAACACGCTTAGGCGGGACAAGAACCCCGCCTTTGAACACTGCGAGGTAAAATACTGGTTGGCTACCCGAGAAGGGAAAATTGTCGGCAGGGTAGCTGCCATCCTTAACCGAAGGCATATAGAAAAATGGGGGCAACGCTACATGCGTTTCGGGTGGATCGATTTTATCGATGATCCGAATGTCAGCGAAGCGCTGATGCAGAGGGTGGAAGCCTGGGCGAAGGAAATGGGAATGACCGCGGTGCACGGTCCGCTCGGGTTCACCGACCTCGACCGTGAGGGGATGCTAGTAGAAGGGTTTAACGAACTTTCCACGCTGGCGACCATATATAACCATGCTTATTATCCACAACACATGGAAAAATTAGGATATGCGAAAGACACGGATTGGATGGAATATGAGTTTACAGTACCTCCCGAACCCAATGAGACCATCGCCCGGATCGCAGAAATTTCCCTAAAACGCAACAAGTTAATATTATTGAAGCTGGACAATAAGAAAGAGCTGCTGCCTTATGCCAAGGAACTTTTCAAGCTGCTCGATGATGAATATAAGGACCTGTACGGTACCGTCCCATTGACAGAAAAACAAATGGAGACCTATATCAACCAATATTTTGGTTTCGTAACCCCTGATTTTGTGCCGCTGGTGATGGACCAAAATAACCGTATGGTCGCTTTTGGGATTATCATGCCCTCACTGTCCCTGGCACTGCAAAAAACAAAAGGAAAACTTTTCCCGTTCGGATTTATTCATCTCATGAGGGCACTCAGGAAGAACGACAGGGCGGATCTGTACCTGGTGGCCGTCCGATCGGAATACCAGGGAAAAGGTGTTAATGCGATCCTGATGAATAAAATGCACAATGTTTTCAACAAACTAGGGATTAAGAAAGTAGAATCAAACCCTGAGCTCGAGACCAACCAGGACGTACAGGGCCAATGGAAACATTACGAGAAGAGGCAGCACAAGCGCAGGAGAGTTTTTATCAAGCATCTCAACCCATAGAGTGAATTGTTTTCCATTATGACAAGGAGGAAAAAATGGACTACAACCCTCTCTTTTCCATCGCCACAGCCACCCTAGAAGTTGGGGCAGCAATCTGGGCGCTGCGCGGACCGGGGCGGAAACCAATCATCCATGCGGTAAGTTCGGTCCTGATCTTTCTAGCAGCCTATCAAATCATAGAAGCCATTTTTTGCACCGGCTCGCAGGTCACACTGGCATTTCTACCCAAGCTGGCGTTCATGGTGGTGGCCTGGCTCCCACCGACAGGACTTTTACTGGTGGCAAGGTTATACCCCACCAAAACCCGAACGCTCCATTATTTCTCCTATGCCATGTATATTTTCTGCGGTGCGCTGGTGGCAGGGATAGTCCTGGACAAGAGTTTCGTAACTGCCACAGTGTGTGAGATCGTTTTTGCCCGCTACACCAACCCGACCCCGTTGTACCAAACTTATGGTATTTTCTATCAAACCGGGCTGATCAGCATGCTGCTCATCCCTGCGTACGGCGTAACCATATGCAAGGATGATCACCAGCGACTCCTGCTTGGGCAGGTTCTGCTTGGTTCGATCGCATTTATTTTTCCAGCGCTACTTACCGTGTCGATGATCCCGGTGGCCAATAATGCACTGCCTTCCATCATGTGCCATTTCGCCTCGCTCCTAGCGTTGTTCCTGATTAGGCTAATCTGGCTGGAGAGAAGGATTGCAGAGGGAGAAAGTACAGGTCAAATCCTTGAAGGAGCGCGGCAGGTATATACCTAATAAAGGCGGAAATCCGCGGTGAGAGAATCATTCAATAACAAATCCAAGGAGAAAACCGACAGGTTGTCAGGTTATGCAAGTCTTTGTGGAGTATCGTCATCTGAAATTGGCAGTTTATTTATCAGGGATAATTACCAGAGAAGGAGACGAAAATGCCGATCGAATCCATGCTGACGGCTGAAGAAAAAGACCTGCGCTCCGAGATGCAGGCATTCGTGAAATCCATCCCGCGACAACTGCTCCTGGACATGGATGCGGAAAAAGTGACCTATCCACGCGAAGTCCTCCAAGAAGCAGCACATCGCAATTTACTGGGATTGCGGTTTGATCCAAAATGGGGAGGGCGCGGACTCCCCTGGACATCAGAGATGGTGGCACTGGAAGAAGCTGGCACTCTGGGGACTTCCCTGGCCTGCCTGTATTCGCTCGTATCCATCGTTGGCGAGGCAATCCACAGCTTCGGGAGCCAAGAACAAAAGGAAAAGTACCTCAAGCGGGTGGTGCTCGGGCAGACAACCGTTGCGGAGGGATTAACAGAACCGCGCGGCGGTTCGGACTTTTTCGCAGCCACCACCCGCGCCCGACGGGAAGGAAACGTGTTCTACTTGAATGGACAGAAGCGGTTCGTAGTGGGAGCTGAAGGAGCAGACCTGATCCTCGTTTACGGCAAAGTGGAAGGGATCGAGGATGCCAAGAACGCCATGACCGCCTTTCTCGTGGAGCGAGGGGAGGGGATCAAAGTGGAACACGTGTACGGATTGATGGGAACACGAGGCGGGGGGACCGGCCGCCTGGTCTTTCGCGATGCCCCAGTTCCTATGGAAAATGTATTAGGAGGAGAAGCAGGCATTGGACAGGGCACCAAGGTTTTCCACCGAATGATGGTGCCAGAAAGAATGACATCCGCCTGCGGAGCAATCGGCATGGGGAGGGCTGCCATCGAGATCGCGGCCCGATATGCTGACCGGCGGCGAGCCTTCGGTCAAAAGATTCGTCAATTTGAAGGGGTAAGTTTCAAGATTGCGGAAAGTTTAACGCTCCTGGATGGTGCACGTGCCCTGGATTATGCCGTATGCCGGGCGGTTGAGACCGATACAAACCAGGATCGAGTACGGCGATTTGTTTCAGAGGCAAAGAAATTCTCCACGGAAACCGCCTGGACGGTCGTCAACCATGCCATGCAAATCCTGGGGGGAATCGGGTATACCAATATCTACCCGGTTGAGAGGCTGCTGCGCGACGTGCGCCTGATCACCATATGGACCGGCACAAATGAAATCATGGACATGGTGATCCAACATGAATATTTCCGCGAGTTCCTTGCTGAGAAACCAACCGGACGCGATGTAGAATCGGACGCACAGGGAGTGGAATACCCGGAGGAAAAAGAATATAACGAGTAAAAGCCAATATCGCATATAATCACCGCATGTTTTCTTTTGACATCCTCGCCCACACCGGTGGAGCACGAGCGGGAGTGTTCCAGACTCCGCACGGGAACCTTGAAACACCGATTTTCGCCCCCGTTGGCACACAAGCAACGGTGAAAACCCTTACGCCGGCACAATTGGACGAACTAGGCGCGACGCTTATCCTCTCCAATACATATCACCTATATCTTCGTCCAGGTGACGAACTTATCCGAGAGATGGGGGGCTTACACAAGTTCATGCAATGGCCTGGTCCGATGCTGACCGACTCGGGGGGATTTCAAGTCTTTTCCCTGGCGCAAACACGAAAAATTGACGATGAGGGGGTGACATTCAAGAGTCACATCGACGGTTCCTCGCACCGGTTCACCCCTGAAAAATCCATGCAAATCCAGGAGAACCTTGGGGCCGACATCATCATGGTCTTCGATGAATGCTCCGACTCAAACGAGCATGCGTACAGTAAAACAGCCATGGAGCGAACCCATCGCTGGGCTGAACGCTGCCTCGCAGCGAAAAAGCGGACAGACCAGGCACTTTTTGGGATCATTCAAGGAGGCATTGACCCTGAATTGAGGGCAGCGTCTGCGCGGTTCATTGCCTCATCCCCTTTCCCGGGGATTGCGATCGGCGGCTTATCGGTGGGGGAAACAAAAGAGGAAATGCAAACAATCCTTCATCTAATTTGCCAATCCCTGCCAGACTCAAAGCCACGTTACCTGATGGGGGTTGGGACGCCAGAGGACCTAATCAAAGGAATCGCCCTCGGAGTGGACATATTCGACTGCGTCCTACCCACCCGGCTAGCGCGTCACAATGCAGCCTTTTCATCCCAGGGACGACTCAACCTGATGAATGCAACTTTCTCCCGAGACCCACGCCCGATAGACGCGGCTTGCAGTTGTTACACCTGCCAGAAATTTTCCAGGGCGTACCTACGGCATCTCATCGTAGCGAAAGAGCTACTGTCAGGAACACTGTTATCGATCCACAATTTGCACGCATTGATCCAACTGGTCAAAGATATCCGCGTTTCGATATTAAACGGCTCGTTCGAGAGCAAAGTACCTGCATGGCTCGAGCAATGGCAAGGGAATGCGGATAGAGACGCAAACATCCCAAACAATTCCTCAAACAACGACATCGCTTAAGCCGAGGCACAGAATATAATCTCGTAATAGGCTGTAATCCATTTGGTAAATTAGGAGAATAAATGACCATCTTTCAATCGGTTATTCTTGGAATCATTCAAGGCCTGACTGAATTCATCCCGGTCTCATCCACTGCCCACCTACTCATCGGGCAACAAATCCTGGGTATCCCAGCCAGCGAGGCAATGTTTTCGTACCTGGTCATCGTCCAATTAGGGACCATACTCTCCCTAGTGGTCTACTTCTGGAAAGACCTAGTGAAATTGGTCAAGGCATTCTTTGCCAGACCGCTTTCAACCCCGGAAAACCAGCTTGGGTGGTTTGTTATCATCGCCACAATCCCTGCCCTCATTTTCGGTTATTTGCTCAAGTCTGCCGTGGAAAACCTCTTTAAGTCGCCTCTCGTTGAAGCTTCCATCCGCCTGCTCATCACTGCGGTAGTCCTGGCGCTGGCAGAAATATCGGGGAGGCGCAACCGCAGTCTTCGAAAAATGAAATGGCTGGACGCCTTAATTATTGGCATTGCACAAGTGATCGCCATCTTCCCGGGTGCATCCCGTTCAGGGACGACCATTGGAGCAGGAATGGTACGCGGATTCGACCGCACAGCGGCCGCACGTTTCGCATTCCTGATGTCGGTGCCAGTCATGCTGGCAGCGGGAGGCTACCAATCGCTCGACCTGCTCAAGATGCCCGGGGTCAGCTCATTTATCCCCCTGCTGGCAGTCGGGTTCGTGGTGGCAGCATTGATCGGGTGGCTGGCGGTAAGGTGGCTTCTGGGCTACCTGAGCAAGCATTCACTCTACCCATTCGCGGCATATTGCGCGGCAGCAGGGGTTATCTGCCTGATCTCTGGATTGATCTAACCGGATCTACTCATGTTCAACTTTGAAGAATTTACCCCCAACATGATGTCTCAGCTCAAACAACTGGTCGAGATTGAAACCCCCTCGCACGATAAAAATGCCCTGGACCGGATAGGAGAATATATAGCGGGTGAATGCCGTCGACTGGGAGCAAAGGTAAACGTACATTCGCTACGCGAAACCGGGAACCTGGTCGAAGCCAACTGGGGAACAGGAAAGGACGGCATCCTGCTCCTGGCACACATGGACACAGTCCATCCGATTGGCACGCTCGAGCGGATGCCCTTCCGGGAGGCAGACGGACGGATCATGGGCCCCGGGACCGAGGATATGAAGGGCGGAATCGTAATCGGATTAACCGCTCTCACCGTCCTCATAGAGGAACACCAGATGCCAGCCAGACCCGTGACAGTCCTGTTCACATCTGATGAGGAAATTGGCAGCCACTCTTCTCGATCACTGATAGAAGCACTGGCGCGTCAATCGGCACTGGTACTGGTACTCGAGCCGGCAATGCCGGATGGAGCCATAAAGACCTGGCGAAAGGGCGTAGGGGATTTCACTGTCAGCGTGCACGGGCGGGCAGCGCACGCAGGCAGCGGTCACAAGGAAGGTCGCAACGCGATCGAAGAACTAGCCCGACAAGTACTGGCGATACAGGAACTAACCAACTACGAACAAGGCACAACCCTCAACGTCGGTACTATTCGAGGCGGGACAGCCAGCAACGTAGTGCCGGAAGAAGCCTCGGCCGAAGTGGACTTGCGGGTGATGAAGCCAGAAGAGGCGAAGCGAATCGCGGGTGCCCTGCATGCCCTTAAACCAACCCTTGACGGGACCACGATCGAAGTCAGCGGCGAACTCAACCGTCCGCCCATGCCCTGCGACGAGAGAATGACAGCCACTTTCGAGAAAGCCCGGTCATTGGCGGCCGGGATCGGCCTGAAGATCGTGGCCAGCGGCACCGGAGGCGCATCAGATGCCAATTTCGTCGCCCCGCTGGGAATCCCAGTCCTGGATGGACTGGGGGCGGTGGGAGATGGCGAACACTCAGGACGGGAATTCATCTATCGAGACAGCCTGCCTGAACGTGCCAAACTCCTAAGAACAATTCTACGAGATTGGTAGGAAATGAGACGACCTTTAACATTTTTTA
>Ga0326726_10000594_pt1 | contig 33086 bp, 33 predicted proteins | sample MHFenrmetagenome_2_FD_207603 | JGI IMG/M metagenome (GOLD analysis project Ga0326726, IMG submission 207603) | Lab enriched peat soil microbial communities from Michigan Hollow, Ithaca, NY, United States - MHF15MN | ecosystem: Environmental > Terrestrial > Soil > Wetlands > Peat | place: USA...
GCTGCTTGCGGAGTATGGAAGACACCTCATCGGGTCTGACTGCTGTTGACATATGGAATTCGATAGGTTATTGTTAAGAAAAGAAAAAGATTCTCCGTACCTTCTCATGATTCCGGCTACGGCCCGTGACTCTCCTGAAAATTGATTCAGAATTTAATGAAAAGCATTCAGTTATTCAAATGCCAGAACCAATTTGGATAATCGCCGTTTCCGGACTGCCCTGTCACCAGACCAAATCAGAAATTTTTCCCCGTATCATGCCATGAAAACCGTCACTGGATTTGCTTCAGCAACGGTTGGAAACGTTGCCTGTGGTTTCGACGTCCTCGGTTTCGCCATCACCGAACCCGGTGACGAGGTCGTTCTGACGCTGCACGGCGAGCGCCGGAGCGACTGCCCCGTTTCGATTACCTCGATTATCGGTGATGGCGGCGCGCTACCGCTCGATCCGAAAAAAAATACATCGAGCTTTGTCGTCCTCAAGTTCCTTGAATATATACGCACAGCGAAAGGCATCACGTTCGACGGCCACATCGATCTCCTACTCAAAAAAAACCTGCCACTCTCCAGCGGCATGGGCAGCAGCGCGGCCAGCGCGGCGGCGGCTTTGATAGCAGCCAACGAACTTTTCGGCTCGCCCTGCACCAAAATGGAGCTGGTGCACTTCGCCATCGAGGGCGAGCGCGTCGCCTGCGGCTCGGCCCACGCCGACAACGCCGCGCCGGCCATGCTCGGCAACTTCATCCTGATCCGAAGCTACCATCCGCTCGACCTGATCACCATCCGCCCTCCGGCAAATCTCTTCTGCACGCTCGTGCATCCGCACACCGAACTGAAAACTTCGTTCGCCCGCTCCGTGCTACCCAAATCGATTCCGCTGCCGACCGCCATCCAGCAATGGGGCAACGTCGGCGCGCTGGTGACGGGGCTGTTGATGGAGGATTACGACCTGATCGGCAGAGCGTTGGTCGATGTGGTTGCCGAACCGAAACGCGCGCCGCTCATTCCGGGATTCGTCGAGGTCAAGCAGGCCGCACTCGATGCGGGGGCGCTCGGTTGCAGCATCGCCGGTTCCGGTCCGTCGGTCTTCGCTTTCTCCTCATCCCGGCAGACTGCCGAAATTGTGGGTGCGGCCATGCGGGAGGCGTTCCTCTGCTCGAAGGCCGCGCTCGCGTCCGACATGTGGGTCTCGCCAATTTGCAGCCAGGGCGCGCGCATCATCAGCACAACTCCATGAATCGCTTCACGATATGATCTTCTACAGCACCACGAAAGCTTCCGCTCCCGTCTCGATGAAAAAAGCCACCCTCGAAGGTCTCGCTCCCGATGGTGGACTCTATGTGCCCTCGGTCATGCCGAGATTCTCGCCTGAAGAGATCGGGCTGCTTCAGAGCGGTTCGTTCAACAACATCGCCTTCGCCATCGCCAAGAAATTCGCCGGTGACGAAATTCCGCTCGACCGGCTCTCCGACCTCATCGACGAGTGTTTCACCTTCGATACGCCGCTGCACCAGCTCGATGCGGACACGTACGTCGAGGAGCTGTTCCACGGCCCGACGCTCGCTTTCAAGGATTACGGCGCCCGCTTTCTGGCGAGGATGACCGGCTTCTTCGCCGCCGAGGAGAGGCGCCTGATCACGGTGCTTGTCGCCACTTCGGGCGACACCGGCAGCGCGGTGGCTTACGGATTCCACGGCATTCCGAACACTCGCGTGGTGCTGCTCTACCCGTCAGGCAAAGTCAGCCGCCTTCAGGAACAGCAGCTCACCACGGCGGGCGACAACGTTCATGCCCTCGAAGTCCAGGGCGATTTCGACGACTGCCAGCGGCTCGTCAAGCAGGCCTTCGTCGATCCGACGCTCCGGCAGAAGCTGACCCTGACCTCAGCCAACTCCATCAACATTTCGCGCCTGATCCCGCAGTCGTTCTACTACGCCTGGGCCGCCCTGCAGCTCCGCCAGCAGCAGCCCGACGCACTGCCGATTTTTTCGGTGCCAAGTGGCAACTACGGCAACCTCACCGCCGGAGTGATGGCAAAGATGATGGGCTTCCCTATCGGTCACTTCATCGCTGCCTCGAACGCCAACGACAGCGTCACGCGCTACCTCGACGAGGGGCGTTACGAACCGAAGCCGACCGTCAGAACGCTGACCACGGCGATGGATGTTGGCAATCCGAGCAACTTCGCCCGGCTGCGCTACTTCTTCAACGACGATTTCCGCAAGATGGGCCAGGAGATTACCGGCATCGCGGTGTCGGATACGGAGACTGTCGAGACGATCCGTTCGGTCTATGAGCGATATAACTATATCATGGACCCGCACACCGCCGTCGGATACCGGGCGCTCGACCGTTACCGCGCGGAACACGCCGGAGCCGGAAAACCGGGCGTGGTGCTTTCGACCGCCCATCCGGTCAAGTTCGACGAAGCGATCATGACCGCTACCGGCAAGGAGGTGCCGATTCCGGAATCGATGAACGAGATCATGAACAAGCCGAAAAAGGCCACCATGATCGGCAGCCACTACGAAGAGCTGGCGAATTTCCTGGCTGAACTCGACCGCTAAGCGCTCAAACCTGCTGGCCCATGAATCTCCAGACACTTCTTTTCTTCCTGGTGCTGATGCCGGTCATGTTCTTCGGACTGCTCTACTCGCTCATCCTGAACCTGTTCGACAAGTCCGGCGACCTTTTTCACGGGGTTGCCGCCTGGTGGGGACGATTTGCCGCCCGACTTCTCGGCATTGCCATCGAAGTGGAGGGTGAGGAGAATTACCAGCCTGACCAAAACTATCTGGTCGTCAGCAACCATGCAGGCATGGCGGACATACCGCTGATTCTCGGCGCGATGAAGCTCAATATCAGATTCATGGCCAAAGAGGAGCTTGGCAAGATTCCGGTTTTCGGATGGGCGCTGAAAACGGGGGGATATGTCATGGTCAAACGGGGCCAGAACCGCGAAGCGCTGCAAAGCATGTTGCAGGCAGTCGATACACTCAAGAAAGGCAAATCGATCCACATCTTTCCCGAAGGGACCAGATCGGAGACCGGCAAAATCCTGCCCTTCAAGCGCGGCGCGTTCATCATCGCGCAAAAAGCCGGAGTGCCGGTGCTGCCGGTCACGATTGTCGGCAGCCACCTGATCACACCGAAAAAAAGCCTGAAGATCAACAAAGGCACGATCCGGCTGATCATCGGCAAGCCGATCCCCCCAAACCCCAGCGCGGAAGCGCTGATGGAGCGCTCCTACGAAGTTATCAGCGGCAATCTGGCCAAGGAAGGATTCGCTTAAAGCTGCTTGTAGAGATTGGCCATCTCGATGGCGGTCATGGCGGCATCGAACCCCTTGTTGCCCGCCTTGGTGCCAGCACGCTCGATTGCCTGCTCCAGGTTCTCGGTGGTCAGCACGCCGAACGACACCGGAATGCCCGCCTCCATACCCACATGCGCGATCCCCTTGGTCGCCTCGGCGGCAATCACGTCGAAGTGAGGCGTCGAGCCGCGGATAATCACGCCAAGCGTCACAATCGCATCGTACTTTCCCGAGAACGCCGCTTTTTTCGTCACCGAAGGCAGCTCGAAAGCGCCGGGGCAACGAATGACGGTGATTTCGTCAGCCGATCCGCCGTGTCGGACAATGCAGTCAATAGCCCCCTCGACAAGCTTCTGGCCGATGAAATCGTTGAATCGCGAAACCACGATCCCGAACTTGATACCCGTGGCATTCAGTGAACCTTCTATGTTATTAACCGGCATGGTGTTGGTTGGTTTGGTTTAATTTTTGTGGACGAAGTGGACGTTGTGGACTTGGTGGACAGGAAGCGATCCAACATTATCCATTGTTCATTATCCATTATCAATTAATCGTAGCCCATCATTTTCTCTACCAGTTCCACAATGACGTGGCCTATGGCGATGTGGCACTCCTGAACTCTGTCGGCGCTTCCGATGTGCGGCACCACCACCGCAAGGTCGGCGTAGGGCTTGATTGCGCCGCCGTCGCCGCCGAGCAGGGCGAGCGTTTTCATCTCGCGCTTTCGGGCATACTGGAGCGCCTTGAGCACGTTCGGGCTGTTACCACTGGTTGAAAGCCCGACGAGAATGTCCCCCGGACGGCCATAGGCTTCGGTGAGGCGGACGAAAACTTCGTCGAAGCCGAAGTCGTTGCTACCCGCCGTCAGCGCCGAGGTGTCGGTCGAAAGCGCGATGGCCGGAAGCGCCGGGCGATCCACGGAGCTGCGGTAGCGGATCGTCAGCTCGGCGGCCAAGTGCTGCGCGTCGGCGGCGCTTCCGCCGTTGCCGCACAGGAGCACCTTGCCGCCCGCGTTGAAGGTATCGGCGATCATCGTCGCCATCGCCACGATGACATCATTGTCACGCCGCGCCACGCTCTCCTTGAGCAGTGCGCTGTACAGAAGCCGTTCGAGCACCAGCTCCTCGTACCGGGTGCCGCCACAGCTTCCCTCCGAACACTTGCACTGCTGCGTCATGGTGTAACTGCTTTGTTGAAAAATTCCTGCAATATAAAAAAGATCGGTCGGATCGGATGGATCAGTCCGATCCGACCGATCAAAAAAAAGGCCGGCCCGAGGAGTTCCCGGGTCAGCCTTGAATGCTGTCAGCAGCGAAGAAGCGCTTAGTGGTACTTGGCGCTCTCTTCCTTCACGAATTCGACAAGGCACTTCAGGTTGGCCGGATCGACGTCGGGCAGGATACCGTGACCGAGGTTGAAGACGTGGCCGGAGTGGTCGTTGTGCTGGCCGAACTGGCGGAGAACCTTGGCGGCTTCCGACTTGATCTTCTCGGGCGTGCCGTAGAGCACCGTCGGGTCCATGTTGCCCTGGAGGCAAACACGGTCGTTCAACTCTTTGCGGGCCTTGGCGATGTCGATGTTCCAGCCGAGACCAACCGCATCAGCGCCGCAATCGGCGATGTCGGTGAGAATGGTGTTCATGTCCTTGGCGAAGGCGATGACCGGAATTTCCGGATAGACAGCCTTCACGGCGGCAACGTTCTGCTTGATGTAGGGCAGAGCGAATTCGCGATAATCATCCTCGGAGAGCGCGCTTGCCCAGGAGTCGAAAATCTGGATGGCGTCCGCGCCAGCTTCGACCTGCTTGATGAGGTAGGCGCTGATGCAGTCGGTGATCTTCTGGAGAAGCTGGTGCGCCATCTGCGGCTCGCGGTACATCATCTTCTTGGCCCAGGCGTAGTTCTTCGAACCGCCGCCTTCGACGGCGTAGGTGAAGAGCGTCCATGCAGCGCCAGAAAAACCGATGAGCGGCACGCGGTCGTTCAGCTCTTTCTTGGTGAGGCGGATCGCGTCGAGCACGTAGCCGAGCTTCTCGTCGACATCCGGGTTGATGAGCTTGTCGATGTCAGCCTGCGAGCGGATCGGAGGGGTCAGTTTGATCCCCTTGGTCTCGATGATCTCGACATTCATGCCCATCGCTTCGTTGACGACAAGGATGTCGGAGAAGATGATAGCGGCGTCCACGCCCATCAGATCGACCGGCTGGATGGTGACTTCACAAGCCAGTTCAGGGGTTTTGCAAAGGGTCAGGAAGTCGGTTTTCTCCCTGACGGCGCGATATTCCGGGAGGTAACGGCCAGCCTGGCGCATGACCCAGATTGGAGTACGGGGGGTCGCCTGCCTTTTCAACGCCCTGATAAAAAGATCATTTTTGAGCATGGAGTGCGAGTGGTTATTGATGTTGGGAAAAGAGCTGTCCCGGAAAATCTTGCGGACATTAAAATAATCAGGTGCAAAGGTACGTTTTTTCAGCCAGATTTTAAAACGAGAGGGCACCCTTCAGAGGCGCCCTTCACAGTTATTCGATCAGACTGTCACTATATGGCGCTTGACGCCGAGCTGGCGTTCGGAGTAGCCGAGCGCGAGACCGACCACCTCCGAGAGATGGAGCACGGGAATAGAGCCGCGAATGCCGTTCTGCTTGAGCGCTTTGGACTGGTAGCCGTCCAGCACGGTATGGCAAAGCGGACAGGGAGTGACGATGCAGTCAGCCTTCTCGTCCATCGCCTCCCGCAAAGCTTCGGCGGCCACGTTCAGCGACTCCTCCTCGGCGACCAGCAGGGTGTGGAAGCCGCAGCAACGATTTTTGTGCTCGTACGGAATCGACTTGCCGCCAAGCGCGTTGAGCAGCTGGTCGAGCGAGGTCGGCTCCAGCGGATTGTCCTTGCCGAGCACGGTCGAGGGGCGAAGAATATGGCAACCGTAGAACGGAGCGATGCGGAGCTTGGAGAGCGGATTTTTCACCTTCTTGCGAATCACGTCGAGACCAACGTCGTCAATGAGCACCCAGAGCAGGTGGCGCACCTGCGAAGTGCCGCGATATTCGAGACCCTCTTTGCGCAGAATTTCGTTGACCTCGTTCCGGAGAGCGGCGGACTCGTCGAGCTTTTTCTTGGCGCTCCGGATGGTCATCAGGCAGGTGTTGCAGGAGACGACCAGATCGAGTCCTTGCTTTTCGGCAATAGCGATATTGCGGCCATTGACAAGAGCGAAATGCTTCGGACTCACATAGTCGAGATTGCTTCCACCGCAACAGGCGCTTTCGTGCATTTTGACCATCTCGATGCCGAGGTCGTGCTGCCACAGCTCAAGGGAGCGATCGACCTCTTTGGTCATCGATTCGTTTATGCAGCTCTGATAGTAGGCGTAACGCTTCATACTGCTTATTCTCCGGATTTTTTTTCGTGATCCTTGCCCACATGGCTGCTCATCTCCTTGAACTCCTTGCGCAGGGCATCGATGCCCTTGGAAGCTTTGACAAGCGGCGGCGGCGGCGGCGTGCGACGCTTGATCACCATCTTGAAGGCCATCGGCAGCAGGTTTTTCACGGTCCATGCCAGACCGTTGGTCCTGATCGGCAGGGTGGCTTCGACCAGCTTGCCCTTCTTCTCGATATCCTCCATAAAAGCCTCAGCATGGCGCGCGCCGCTGGTATCCTTCGAGCCGCGACTGGCGTAGGCGTCCTCCCGGATGCCGTGGATGGCGTCCATGATCGGAATATTCTTGACGCAGGTCTCCTGGCAGCGGTAGCAGTGCGTGCAATCCCAGACGCCGTGATCCTTGACCAGACCGGCCAGACGCTGATCATGTATGGCGTCGCGGCTGTCGACATTCATGCGGTACGACTTGAGCAGCACGGCGGGCGACACATACTCCTTGTGCGCCCGGAGAATAGTGCACTCCGACACGCACGAGGCGCAGAGAATGCAATCGGTCGCCTTGTCGTAGGCGAGGAACTCCTCCTCCGAGACGAGAAACTCCTTCTTGCCCCACTGCTCCTCGGGCATCTTCGAATCGACCCAGTTGGAGTACTTCTGCATCTTACCGACCAGCGGATCCATCTCGACCACCAGGTCCTTGATATGCGGAAGATTGCGAAGTGGCTCGATCTTGATGACGCCCGGCTCACGGGCCTTGTCGAGTTCGTCCCAAACCTGGGTGGTGCAGGCGAGCTTGGACATGTTGTTGATCCTCATGGCGCAGGAGCCGCAAATGCCTGCCTGACAGAACGCCCTGAAGGTCAGCGTCGAATCGACATGCTCCTTGATGTAGTTGAGCGCCCTGAGCACGGTGATACCTTTTTCGAGCTTGATGGTGTAATCATCGAAATAGGGCTTGCTGTCAACCTGGGGATTGAACCGGTGAACCCTGAAGGTCACGTCCCGGCGCTCCTCATGATGCTGTATCGTTGAATCGCTCATTGAAAATCCTTCGGATTAATAGGTTCGTTCCTGAAGCTCGTAGCGTCCCATCGTGACCGGCTTGTATCCGATTTTCGGATGTCCGCCCTCCATCGTATAGACGGTGTGCTTGTGCCACTTCTCGTCATCGCGCGTCGGAAAGTCGGTTCTGGTATGCGATCCGCGACTCTCCTCCCTGACGAGTGCGCCAGCGGCCACGGTCTCGGCCAGATCGAGCATGTTCTTCAGTTCAAGCACCTGGGTCAGGTTGGTATTGTATATATCGCCCGTATCGAAGACCCTGACGTGCTGGAAGCGATCCTTGAGGCTTTCGATGTCCGCGATTCCCTGCCTGATCTTCGAGGCTTCGCGGAAGATACCGGCGTTCATGCCAAGCGTGTGTCCCAGCTCTTCGCGCAGTGCGCCGTAGCGCTCGTAATGGCCCTGGGGTCGCATAAAGCTGCGGAGTTCCTGCTCCTTTTCGGTCAGCTCGGCTTCCGGTATGGCTGATGGATTGAATTTCTGGCACTCCTCGGCGGCGGCTCTGCCGGCGATGCGTCCGAAGACGAGAATGTCGAGCAGCGAGTTGCCGCCGAGACGGTTCGCGCCGTGCACCGACACGCAGCCGCACTCACCGGCGGCGTAAACTCCCTGCATGACGGTGCGCCCGAAATTGTCGGTATCGATGCCGCCCATCGAGTAGTGCGCCGTCGGCCTGACCGGCACCGGCTCGTCGATCGGATCGACGCCCTCGAAGTACATGCACATCTCCCTGATCTGCGGCAGGCGCGACTTGATGAGATCGGCCCCGAGATGACGAAGGTCGAGATGCAGGTACTTTCCTGCGGGACTGTCGAAACCGCGCCCTTCGAGAATCTCGGTTTCGAGCGAGCGGGAGACCAGGTCACGCGGCCCAAGCTCCATCTTTTCTGGAGCGTAGCGCGCCATGAAGCGCTCGCCAAGCGCGTTGACGAGGTAGCCCCCCTCGCCGCGAGCGCCCTCGGTCACGAGCAGACCGCTCTTGCGCAGACCGGTGGGGTGAAACTGCACGAACTCCATATCCTTGAGCGGAATGCCCGCGCGATAGGTGATCGCCTGACCATCGCCGGTGTTGCCCGCTGCGTTACTCGAGCGGTTCCAGTACATCTTGGCGTAACCGCCCGTGGCGAAAATGACCGTTTTGGCCGGAAAAGCCTCGATCTTGCCGGTCTTGATATTCATGGCGATGAGGCCGCGCGAACGGCTGCCATCCACGGAAAGGTCGAGCGCGAAATATTCGTTGAAGAAGATCACTCCCTTGCGCAGGCACTGTTCATAGAGCGTCTGGAGGATGGTGTGGCCCGTCTTGTCGGCGCAGTAGCAGCAGCGCGGACGGCCCGCGCCGCCGAAGGGACGCTGGGCGATGGTTTTGTCATCCATCCTCGACCACGGCGTGCCCATGTTGTCGAGTTCGCGGATGATCTTCGGCGCTTCAGAGCAGAGCACCTCGACCGCATCCTGGTCGGCGAGGTAATCGCTGCCCTTGATGGTATCGAAAATATGCATTTCGACCGTGTCGTCCTTGGCCTTGTTGGCCAGCGCCGCATTGGCTCCGCCCTGCGCCGCCGAGGTGTGGGAGCGGTTCGGATAAATCTTCGAAAGCACGGCGATATTCAGCCCGGGATTGGTCTTCATGGCCTCCATGGCCGCATAAAGTCCGGCACCGCCACCGCCGACGATGACGATATCAAATGGTTTCATAGACAATCGGAAATCCTTGCATGTCTGCCGCCTGACAGACATGCTGGTTGGAAAAAGGGCTGGCCGCATTGCGCGGCGCCCGTGCATTCATGATTGAAACTGCCCCGACCGGGATACGGTCAAAGTGGGACTAAATTACAGGGCGATATGGTCGTCGTGAACCGGAAGCTCCTCGACGGCATGAAGGACATCGGACATGTTCAGCACGCCGATCACTTTGTTACTGTCCATAATGGTGAGCCGCCGGACGTTGGTGCGCTTCATGAGGCGCAGGGCGTACTTGATCCTCATGCTCGGATTGACGCTGATGATCGGCTTGCTCATGATCTGGAATACCGGGGTGTTCCAGGGATCGCGGTGCAGATCTTCACCCGGATCGATCACCTTTTCGAGAATGTCCTTCTCGGTCACGATGCCATAGCAGTCATCCTCGTTGCGAGGTTCCACCACGAGCCCGCTCTCGCCGGTTTTTTTCATGAGCTGCAACGCTTCGGCAACGGTCGAACTGCCCTTGATGGTATGGAAATCCTTCTGCATGAGGGCGGAAACCGGAAGGGTACGTAAGGTGATGAGCTGATCCATATCGATGTTCTCTCGTTTAAAAAAAGGACGGAGCGTCCCATTACTATTGCTTGAAAACTAATAGCGTCGTTGCTATGTCAGACTAATCTCACGAAAGGGAGGGCCGCTTTTCAGGATTAACACCCGTAAAAAGCATCATCATTCAAGTAAAGCAAAGAAGAATCAAAAATCAAGAGGCTGACAAAAAAATCAGCTGATTCCGTGTGCTTTTTTGTAGGCCGCCCAGTTGTTTTTCAGGTCGATGAAGGCTTCTACGTCAGGCTGAAGCAAAAACGGATTTGTAATTTTTTCCTGACCGATGGTCGAGACCGGCGCGACGCCGTAATCGTGGCCGGGAAATACGCTGATCGCCTCCGGCAGCGTCATCAAGCGCTCGTGCAGCGACCCGTACTCTTGCCGGGCGTCCGAGTCGCTCCAGGTGCCGCCGACCTTGCCCACGAAGAGCGTGTCGCCGGTGAAGAGCGCCTCGCCCGCAAGAATGCAGATCGAGTCCGGCGTATGGCCGGGAGTGTGGATGATCGAGATGCTTCCCTCGCCAAGCGGAAAACTCGCGCCGTGCGCGACCTCGATGCCCGTGCGGGCGCAGCGGTCACCGAAGAGCAGTACGCGGAGGCCAGCGAGGCGCTCGAACTCCGCGTTGCCATTGGTGTGGTCGCTGTGGCCGTGGGTGCAGAAAGCGTACGCGAGCCGCCAGCCATGCTGACGGGCGGCTTCGACCAGCGCGTTAGGCGAATTGGAGGGATCGACGGCGAACGCCTCGCCTGTCGCCTCGTCGGCGCAGAGATAACCGAAGTTGCGGTCTCCGCCAGTCCTGATCTGCTCTACCTGCATTGCCATGGCCACGCTCCTCAGATCATTTTTTCAACGTTCATCATAAAGACCTTCGCCGGAAACGCGGGATCGGCGGCGATGGGTTTTGCCTCGACCTCGTTCATGATCGCGTCGGCCTTTGCGTCTTCGAGAATCGCAAAGCAGAGCGACGAATAGGTGCTGGGAATATCCTTGCCCGCAGGCCACCAAGCGCGCGGCTCTCCGCCCGACTCGCATGAGCATCCCCTGATGGCAATGCTGCTGAAGAGGCTGACCTGGTTCGACGTGAACATCTTGCGAATCAGCGGACGGGTCTCTTCGTCACCGATGATGGCGATCATTTTCATCAGATGTATCTGTTTGAGTTTATGCCGACTTCATGTTTTCGAGCCTCTTTTTCTCGCCCTTCTTCTCGCTCAGGTAGTAGACCAGCGGCACCACCACCAAGGTCAGAATCGTCGAGAGCACGCCACCCCAGATGAGCGAAATGGCCAGACCCTGAAATATAGGATCGAAAAGCATCACAATCGAACCGATAACCACCGCGCCCGAGGTCAGAATGATGGGACGTGTACGGACGGCGGCTGACTCGATAACCGACTGCTTCAGGCTGATCCCCTCTTCGCGGCGAATCTGGATGAAGTCGATCAGAAGCACCGAGTTCCTCACCATGATACCGGCAAGGGCGATCATACCGATCATGCTCGTAGCCGTGAAGAAGGCGTGGTGAATGAAGTGGCCGGGGATGATGCCCACCAGACTCAGCGGAATCGAGATCATCATGATCAGCGGCGTCTTGAAGGACTGGAACCAGCCGATGATGAGCATGTAGATGATCACCAGCACCACGGCGAAAGCCGTGCCGAGATCGCGGAAGACCTCGAAGGTGATCTGCCACTCGCCGTCCCACTTCATGGCGAGCTTGTTCTGGTTTTTCGGCGGCGCGGTGTAGAGCGGGCTGACCTTGTAGCCGCCGGGCAGCTTGAGCGCCTCGATCTTCTTGTCGAGTTCGAGCATCGCGTAGACCGGGCTTTCAGTCACCACCGCCACGTCGGCAGTCACGTAGACCACATCCTTCAGGTCTTTGCGGAAGAGACTCTTGTCCTGCACCTTCTCCTGAATCGTCACCAGCTCGGAGAGCGGAATCTGCATACCCGGGCGGAGGCGCGTGGTCAGCGAGTTCATCCCCTGCGACTGCACGAAGATGTTGGAGATATCCTTCAGCGACGTGCGGTCGGCCTTCGGCAGGCGAAGCTGGATCGTGACCGGCTCGAGTTCGTCCGGCAGATGCACGAGACCCACATCGACGCCAGCGAGCGACATGCGCAGGGTCTGGGCGATCTGCTCGGGGGTCACGCCACGGAATGCGGCACGCTCCTTGTTGATCACCAGATCGTACACCTTCTGGTCGGCCTCGACCATCCAGTCCACGTCAACCACGCCGGGCGTCGAGGCGAAACTCTTCTTGACCTCCTTGGCCAAAGCGATACGCGACGCCTGATCCGGGCCGTAAATCTCGGCCACGATAGTGGAGAGCACCGGCGGGCCCGGCGGAATCTCGACGATCTTGGCGTTAGCGCCATACTTCATGGCGATCTTCTGCACCTCGGGACGCACGCGCTCGGCGATGTCGTGACTCTGCGTGCTGCGCTCGCCCTTGTGTATCAGGTTCACCTGGATGTCGGCCTTGTTGTCGCCGCGCCTGAGATAGTAGTGACGCACCAGACCGTTGAAGTTGATCGGCGCGTTGACGCCGACATAATACTGGCTGCTCTGCACCTCCTGTACGCTCTTGAGGTAGCCCGAAATCTCCTTTGCCACCTGCGCCGTCTTTTCGAGGCCAGTGCCCTCCGGCATGTCGATGATGACCTGAAACTCGTTCTTGTTGTCGAACGGCAGCATCTTCATCTGCACCATCTTGAGCGGAACCATGGCGATAGCGCCGACCAGCATCAGGCCGACCACGCCAAAAGCGAGCCAGGTCTTGAAGGTGCTGTCGATGAACGGCGTCAGCACCTTGTCGAACATCTTGTAGTAGCCGGTCTTGCGGATATCGTACTCCTCATGGTGCTCATCGTCCGTCTTCAAGAGGCGATACGAAAGCCACGGTGTGGCGATGAGCGCGACCAGCAGCGAGAAGATCATGGCCATCGAAGCGCCAATCGGCATCGGGCTCATGTAGGGACCCATCAGGCCAGAGACGAAGACCATCGGCAAAACGGCGGCAATGACCGTGAAGGTCGCCAGAATGGTCGGGTTGCCGACTTCGCTGATTGCCGTGATGGCCGCCATCAGCTTCGGCTGCCGCTTCATGGCGAAGTGGCGGTGAATGTTTTCGGCGATGATGATCGAGTCATCGACCACGATACCCGTCACGAAGATGAGCGCGAAAAGCGTCACGCGGTTCAGCGTGTAGTGCAGGAGGAAGTAGACCAGAAGCGTGAGGGCGAAGGTGATCGGCACCGACATAAAGACCACCAGAGCGCCGCGCCATCCGAGGAAGAAGCCGACGACAATCGTCACGGCGACAACAGCCATGAGCAGATGCTCAAGCAGGGTAAACACTTTTTCCGAAGCGGTCTCGCCATAGTTCCTCGTTTCAGTCACGGTGACATCCGCCGGAATGACCGAACCCTTCATGCCATCGACCTTCTCCATGACCTTGTTGGCCAGTGCGGTTGCGTCGGCACCCTGCCTCTTGGCGACGGTAAGGGTCACCGCCGGGTAGTCGGACTTGTCCTTCACGGCGGAAGCCGCTCCCCAGCCGAATTCGGTATAGTTGCTGACCTCCTCGGGGCCGTCGGTGACTTCGGCCACATCTTTCAGCATCACCGGCGCAGCGCCATAGATGCCGACCACGATATTGCCGACCTCCTCCTTGCTTTGCAGGAACTTGCCGGATTTGACGACGATGGCCTCGTTCATGTCCTTGAAATCACCCGAGGTCATCTGGCTGTTGGTGCTCTGAATCTGGCGGGCGATCTGCAAAGGCGTGATGTTAAAACGCATGAGCTTACCTTTGTCGAGCATCACCCTGACCTGACGCTTCAGTCCGCCCTTGATCTCGACGTCGCCGATGCTCTCGGTCTGCTTGACCTGGTCGGCGACGTTCACGGCGATCCGGCGAAGCTCGTACGGACTCTTGTCCTTGCTCCAGAAGGTGAGGTTGAGCACCGGCACGTCGTCGATGGAGACCTTCTTGATGAGCGGCATCTGCACGCCGGGCGGCATCTTGTCCATGTATTTCATGAGCGTCGCCCAGAGCTTGACCATGCTCTCCTCGGCGCTGTCGCCAACCTTGTAGCGGACGGTGACGAGCGCGAAATCGGGCATCGCGGTCGAATAGACGTAATCGACTCCCTTGATTTCGGTCACGGCGCGCTCGATCGGCTTGGCCACGCGCTCCTGCACCTCGGCGGCGGTCGCGCCGGGATAGGGGATGTAAATATCGACCATCGGCACGACGATCTGTGGCTCCTCTTCGCGCGGAGTCATGAACGTCGCCATGATGCCGACCAGAAGAGAGGCCAGCATGAGCAGCGGCGTTATCTTCGAGTTGATAAACTGCTTTGCAAGCCTCCCGGCTATACCTTCATTCATTAGTGTTGAGCCTCCTTCGCTCTGTCTTGCGTGTGCGTGTCTGTAGTAACTCTGTCGCCCTCGCGCAGCTCTGCCGCGGGTGAGACGACGACCGTCTCACCCTTTTCAAGGCCGCCGAGCACGATGGTGTTTGCGCCCAGCGTGTGGCCGGTGCTGACCCAGCGGAGTGCAACGATGCTGTCCGGGCCAACGACGAAAACCTGTTCGACGTCCGATTTTTTCAGTATCGACGACGTTGGCGCGAGCAACATCTTCCGGCCCGCTCCGTCCACGAATTCCGTCACCGTCGCGACTTTGGCTGTCGCGACGGGAGCCGTGACTGCGGCGGATGGCGTTGCCGCCTGCTCCTTTTTCTGGCCGCCACATGCGCCGAGCAGCGCGGGAAGCAACCAGAAGAGCAGCGCTTTGATTCGATGGTTCATGCGATTCATGATTTTCCGTTTGGCTCAAATGCCCAAAACGGGATCAATGAGCGCTGTAATACTCCAGCTCGCTTTTGGCGATGCAGTAATCGTACTTTGCCTGGTTGAGGCGCATCTTCGCCCAGGTCCAGGCCTGTTCGCGCATCAAGAGTTCGAAGCTCATGGCCATGCCGGTTCTGAACTGCTCGCCGATGAAATCGAAACTGACCTTCGCCGCATTGAGCGACTGGCCTGCCACGGCGATGCGCTCACGTGAGGTGACGAGCGTGCGGCGAGCCATGTCGATCTCCATGTCGCTCTGCTGCTTTGCCGCCTCGTAGTTGTATTTGGCTTCGAGCGCCTGCGCCTTGGCCTCCTGCACCTTGCCTTTGGTGGCCATGCCGTCGAAAATGTTCCACTGCACATTCAGGCCGATTGTCCAGCTCGACCCTTCGGTACCGAGAATGCTGTTATCGTGCCAGTTCTGCTGGGCGAAGGCGTTCACCCTCGGCAGGTATTGCGCGCGAGCCATGTCGTGCTGGTAGCCGGTGACCTCCTCGAAAGCCGCGAGCGCCTTGAGGTCGCTACGGTCACTCGCGCTGGCTTTCGAAGCGAAGGCCGGCACCTTCGCATCGATCGTCAAATCGCCAACCGGCTGGACGGTATCGCCGGGGCCGAGAGCGAGCATCGTGCGGAGCGCATCCTCGGCATTGCGGATAGCATCCTGAATCTGGAGCTTCTGGTCACGCAGCTCGGCAAGGCGCACCTCGGTGGAGAGCTTGTCGGACTTGGTTACCAGCCCGGCGGCGTAACCGCGGGCGGCTTCGCTGCTGTAACCCTGCATGATGCGGATCGACTGCTCGGTGGCGTCGAGATTCTTTTTGGCGAGAATGAGGCCGTAATAAGCTTTCTTGACATTCAGGTCGATGGTCTCCACGGCGCGGTCGGTCATGAAACCCTGCGCCTTGCGGGCGCTCCGGGCCATCGAGCGGCCGATGGTGGCGTCGCGGTTGAAGATCGGCTGCATCACCTGAAGCGATGTCTGGAAATCGGTGATCGCCCCCGGATGGTTGAGATTCTTCAACGAGAAGTCTCCAAAATCGGGAGGCGTGGTATTAAAATTGTAGTAAGCGGACTCCTGCTGGAGCTTCGAGACCAGCACCGCGCCGGGATCGTTGGTTTGCAGCACGGTTTCGGAGAGCGTCACTTTCGGCAGGTAAGCCTGGCGAGTCTGCTCGATCCGGGCGTCAGCCTGGTCGTTTTTGGCGCGCGCTGCTTTGAGCATCGTGTTCCGTTCATGCGCGATCTTCAGCGCGTCTTCAAGCGAAAGTCTCATGGTTGCCGCCTCGGCCTGCGAACAGGTCGCGAGACCCGCCACGAGCAGAGCGAAAAACCTTCTGGTTGCTATCCTGGTCATCTACTGTTTCGATATGAGTTTGATAATCTTTTCCACGCTTTGCGCATCCTGCTTGTTCAGGCAGTTCTGGAGATTCCGGTTCAGCACGAGAGAAAAGGTGTTGTCAAGCGCCGCCTTGGCCGCCTGGAACTGGGTCACCACCTTTTCACACTCCTCCTGGCCTTCGATCATTCTGATCAAACCCTGAATCTGGCCACTCACTTTTTTAAGCCTGACGATCACGTCGTCCATCCGGTACTCTTCATTCATTGTGTTCCCCCTTTTTCTAACTGAGCAGAAAAACAGCTTAAAATACCTATACCCCGTACGGGTATAAGGTACAAAAAAGCAACTCCCTGTGCAACAAAAAGAGATCAGCCGCACAGGGAATCGTTGGAAACCGTTGTCAGTGCTCGACCTTGCCGCCCGAAGCGTTCAGTTCGGAGGTGGAGCAGCAAAGGTCGGACTGCACCTGGCAGAGCATACTCTCGGTGGCCTGCTGCATGATCTTCGACATGATCGCCTCAGTCATGAATTTCAGGATGCCCTCCGGCATGAGGTTGAGCGGAAAGGAAAGTTCGAAGTCGAGCGTGATGTCGGTTTCGAAATGCACCTCGGTGCGCTGATTGTCGAGATGATAGAGACAAATCCTCGTATTGGCCTGTCCGATAAAAGTATTTTTTTCGTTCAGCGGCACGTCGGGCACTTTTGCGGCGTTTACCCACTGGATACACCTGCCCGACACGGTTCCCTCGGGCATAGGCTCTTCCGGCGCGGCTGGCCCGGCGGGGACAATACCGGATTTATCGAGATGTTCCTCGTTCTGCGTCACGAAAAACACCGCCGTGATGGGATTTTCACGCGGGTCATTGACCTGGAAAATCCACTGATAGACGCCATGCTCCTTCAGGTAGGAAACGCCGGTGCAGTATGGATTGCACTTGAGTATCCTGACGTGATCGGAGAAATAGACCACCGATTCGTTCAGATGCGATTCGATGACCACTTTGGCCCTGCTTCTTCCAACAACCTCCATGAGTACTACTATGCTTGATCTTGAAATGAATTTCTATGATTTTACCATGAACATGATTCAAAATACAAGAGTTCCCCGGTTTTTCCCCCGGCCAGATAGCGGAAAAAGCCGGAAGAGCAAAAGCTTTCCCCGGTAAATCGCTGTTGGAATGACCGTTTTTTCTTTATTTTGAGCGGTGAAAAAATGGTTACCGCACCGGTAACTGCCATGCCATCATAACGCATCAGCCATGACCGAACCTTTCAACTACACGACCATTTTCGCACCCCTCGGCTTCTTCATCGGCGGAATCTTCGTGGTGCTCCTGCTCAACAGATTCATCGGCAAATCGCAGAATAAAAAACCGAACTGAATGCAGCTGATCGCGTAACTTCAGCAAACACAGTTACGGCAGCATGGCAATAAAGCAGATATTTTCCTTGCTTCGGGAACAATGGAAACGCGCCGTATCCGGCTCATGCCGCAGCTGCCCCGCATGACAATCGCCTGCCGCCCACAAACACTGCAAACCGGAAAAGCCATTCCTGAAATCATTTACGACTGAGTGCACCGGCTTTTCAGGGGCGTGGAAACAGGGTATTTTCATCACTTCCATACCCGCTGCGATTCACTGTGATACCTGCGAGAAACATGAATCGTCAGTACGTTTTTTACATCCCTACCCTTGCGCAACTGTTTAAAATATATTAGCTTTCTCCCATCATCACGAAAGCTTGCTTGAGTGTGAAAAATTTCTCTTAAGTGCTTTCTAACAATCAAAACATAGACGCATCATGTCAAACGGATCAAACATCGATGTCTCGGGTGCAATCAACACCCTTACCGAAACCTTCGGCAAAGTCTTCCAGCTTCAGGTTGACGTGGCCAACAACGCTCTGAACGCTCTGGCAAATGTTGCCGAGCCGCTCGCCAAGACCGCTACCGACCTGATCGGCAACTTCGCTGGTGCCGCTACCCAGGTTCTCCAGAGCGTTTCTTCCGCCATCGCTCCGAAAAAGTAAGGCAACCGCCTGATTTCGAGCACCTTATGCACCCGCGTAAGGTGCTTTTTTTTTAGGGATCCGCATCCACCCGTCACTTGCACATGGAACTCCAGGAATCGATTCCGCTCCTCTTTCCGCCCGAAGAACGGGCTCAGCTCAATATCACAACCGTCAAGGGCGACGCTTCGAACCGGCAGTACTTCAGGGTAACCGGAGCGCACGGCACTACGATTGTCTGCGCCGATCCGGCATTCAAATCAGTCAACCCGGAAAGCTATTCATTCCTGATCGTCCGCGACCTGTTTGCCCGGCACGGCGTCCGTGTGCCTGAACTGCTTGGCATGGCCCACGAGCATGGATTGCTGCTTCTCGAAGATTGCGGCGACCTCATGCTGCAGGACGATGTACCGCTGCTCGACCGCGACCGGCTTTCGGCGCGATACCGCCAGATTATCGACATTCTCGTCCGGATTCAGTCTATCAGGCCAAGCGGCGAATCGACGAACGCGACGATCCCCTTTTCGCTGAGTTTCGACCAGGAGAAGCTGATATTCGAGTTCGATTTTTTCATCGAACATGCCCTGAATGGCTATTTCAGGGGACGACTCGATGATCGCACTATCGCAGAGCTTCGTGATGAATTCCTCTCCATTGCCGATCTTCTCGTGCAGCCGGAACACTTCGTGCTGAACCACCGGGATTTCCACAGCCGCAACATCATGCTTTTTCGCGATGAACCGGTAATCATCGACTTCCAGGATGCCCGGCTCGGCCTGCCGCAGTACGACGCCGTGTCGCTCCTGCGCGACTCCTACGTCCGGCTCGACGCGGAGCTGGTCGAGGAGCTGAAGCGCTACCACTTCGAGCAACTCGTCCGGCACGGACTCACGGCGATGGATGAAGCGGAATACCTCCGCCTGTTCGATCTGATGGCCTTCCAGCGCAACATCAAGGCGGTCGGCACCTTCTGCTACCAGACCACGGCCGTCGGCAACCCGTCCTTCGAACCGTGCATCGTGCCAACCCTCGGCTATCTGCGGGCTTACATCGACGCCCAGTCCGAACTGGCCTCGGCGGGCCGCCTGCTCGAACCGCTCATGCCCGGAAATTCACGATGAACGCCTTCGTCCTTGCCGCTGGTTTCGGCACCCGCCTGCAACCCATCACCGACACGATGCCCAAGCCTCTCGTGCCGGTGCTGAACGTGCCGAGCCTCTGCTACTCGCTCTTCCTGCTCAAAGAGGCAGGCATCCAGAAGGCGATCATCAACATCCACCATCACCCGGAGAGCCTCCAGCGCTTTTTCGATCAGCATGATTTCGGCAGTCTTGAAATCGTACTCTCCGAAGAGCGCGAAATTCTCGGCACAGGCGGCGGACTGAAGAAGTGCGAATCGATGCTCGACGACGATGATTTCGTGCTCATCAACAGCGACATCATCAGCGACATGAATCTGCGGGCGCTGATCGACGCCCATCGCCGCTCCGCTTGCGGCGGCACGCTCGCGCTGTATGAAACCCCGCTGGCGGCCAGTATTGGACAGATCGGCGTGCGTGACGGTCGGGTGCTCGATCTCAGGAACCAGCGCGGCACAGGCCTCCTTTCGCCGTTCATCTATACCGGCACGGCGGTGTTCACTCCGGAGATTTTCCGCCACCTGAAAGCGGAGTTTTCAGGCATCGTCGAAACCGGCTTTCTCGGACTGATGGACAACGAGGGGCTCGCTTTCTACGAGCATCGCGGATTGTGGCAGGATATTGGCACCTTGCCGAACTTTTACCGCGCGAACCTCGACGATAATTTGCGTATTCTTCAGCTTGCGGAGCGCATGAAGCAGGAGATCGGTCTCTTTCCGCGGATGGTATCGGATGATGCTTCAGTCAGCCCGGATGCCCGCGTCAAGAATTCGGTGATCGGCGCGAACTGCGCGATAGCCGCCGGAGCCGTCGTGGAGCACTCGGTGCTCCTGCCCGGCACGATCGTCGAGAGCGGCGAGACGGTACGAAACTCCATCGCCGCACCCGGCGTGCGCATTCCCATGTGAACTCCTGACATCGCAAACAGTAACGGCATGGTCATCAACGGTCTCGACATTCTGCTCCAGAATCCCGATATGCTGAAGAACCGGCGCGTCGGCCTGATCGCCAACCAGACCTCGGTGTCGATGCAGCTGGAATACTCCTGGACGCTCCTGCGCCGCGCCAGTATCGGGCTGACGAGAATCTTCTCGCCGGAGCACGGCCTCTTCGCCGTCGAGCAGGATCAAGTCGCCGTCACGCGACAGCCCGATACCGGCTGCGAGATCGTGAGCCTTTACGGCAACAGCGAGCAGTCGCTCGCCCCGGCGCGGGAGCTGCTCGCGGGACTCGACCTGGTGCTGTTCGATATTCAGGATGTCGGTTCGCGCTACTACACTTACGTCAACACGCTCGCCCTCTTCATGGAGGCCGCCGAGGGGTTGGACATAGAGATCATGGTGCTCGACCGCCCGAACCCGCTTGGCGGTGCCTTGATCGAGGGGCCGCAGCTCGATCCGGCGTTCCACTCCTTCGTGGGCGTCATGCCGGTGCCGGTGCGCCACGGCCTCACCGCCGGAGAGATCGCCCACTTCTACCGCGATTACAAGAAGCTCGATCTCAATCTGAGCGTCGTCACCATGCAAGGCTGGTCACGCGACATGCTCTTCCCGGAGACCAGCCTGCCGTGGGTTCCGCCATCGCCGAACATGCCGACATTTCAGGTCGCCGAGGTCTACCCCGGCATGTGCCTTTTCGAGGGGCTGAACGTTTCGGAGGGTCGCGGCACCACCACGCCGTTCCTCCTGAGCGGCGCGTCCTTCATTGATCCGGAGGAACTGAGCGCCAGCCTCGCCTCGATACCACTCGAAGGCGTGGTGTTCCGTCCGACCTGGTTCCGCCCGACCTTCCACAAATACGCTGGCGAAGCCATCGGCGGTATCTACCTGCACGTCACCGATCACGCCCGCTTCCGCCCCTTTGCCACGGCGGTCGCCATGACCTGCGCCCTGCGGGAGCTATATCCCGAAAAGCTCAGATTCCTCGACGGCGTGTACGAATTCAGGGATGACATTCCAGCCTTCGACCTCTTGGCCGGAAGCGGCGCAATCCGCGCGATGATCCTCGCGGGAACTCCGGTGGAAACCATCATTACTTCGTGGGAGAAGGACGAAGCGGCGTTCGCGGCGATCAAGCCCAATTTCCATCTGTACTGACAACTGATACGGAAATCATATGCAGCCTATCGACCTTGCCATCGTCATTCTGTTTCTCATTGGAAACACCCTCTTTGGCCTCTGGCATGGAAAAAGCAATAAAAGCACCAGCGACTACTTCCTCGGCAGCCACAAGCTTCCCTGGATCGCCTCAATGTTCTCCATCGTCGCCTCCGAAACCTCGGTGCTGACCTTCGTGAGCGTGCCCGGCGTGGCCTACCGGGGCGACTGGACATTCCTGCAGCTTGCGATGGGCTACATCGTCGGCAGGATTCTGGTGAGCATAATACTGCTTCCGATGTATTTCAAGCATGGCGTAAGCTCCATTTACCAGGTGATTGGCATCCGGTTCGGCGTACAGATGCAGAAGGTCGCCTCGGTCGTCTTCCTGGTCACCCGAACCCTCGGCGACGCCATCCGGTTTCTGGCGGCGGGCGTGGTGGTGCAGGTGGTCACCGGCTGGTCGCTGCCACTTTCGGTCATCATCATCGGCACCGTAACGCTCGTTTATACCCTCTCCGGCGGCCTCAAGGCGGTGGTCTGGCTCGAAAGCTTTCAGTTCGGCCTCTATCTGCTCGGCGGAGTCGTCTCCGTCGTCTTCCTTGTCCAGAGCCTCGCAATGCCACTGCCGGAGATCGCCGGAACGCTCTTCGAGGCTGGCAAGCTGAAAATCATCAATCCCGATCCGCATATCTTCACCAAACCGTTCGCCTTTGTCAGCGCATTCATCGGCGGCACGCTGCTTTCGCTCTCCTCGCACGGCGTCGATTTCATGATGGTGCAGCGCGTGCTTGGCTGCCGCGACCTTAACTCCGCAAGAAAAGCAATGATCGGCAGCGGACTGTTCGTCTTGTTCCAGTTCTCGGTCTTCCTGCTCGCCGGTTCTCTGATCTGGATGTTCATGCACGGCGCTGCCATGCAGAAGGATCGTGAATTCGCCTGGTTCATCGTACACTACCTGCCCGCCGGGCTGAAAGGCCTCCTCATCGCGGGCGTACTCTCGGCGGCCATGTCCACCCACAGCTCGGCCATCAATTCGCTGGCATCTTCGACCGTGAACGATATTCTCGGCGGGCGCGTGTCGCTTACGGTATCGAGACTCATCAGCCTCGCCTGGGCGGTCGTACTGATAATCATCGCGCTCCTGTTCGATGAAAGTAACGAAGCGATTGTCATGCTCGGCCTCGAAATCGCATCGTTCACCTACGGCGGCCTGCTCGGTCTGTTCCTGCTCTCGAAAAGCGGACGGAATTTCCGACCGCAGAGCCTCATCGCGGGGCTTCTTGCCAGCATGGCCGTGGTTTTCCTGCTCAAATTTCTCGGTCTGGCGTGGACTTGGTACATCACGGTTTCAGTAATGGTCAATATCCTGACGACGGCTTGCGTCGAAACGATACTCCCCGGCAAGGACTCTTTTGCGCGGAAATAATCTTTTTTTCTAACAAAGGTGTATCTTGTGAGCATATATTGAATAAAGTGATTTCGACCCTTAGCCCATGCCTCGACCGTTCAGGCAGGGTTTCTGAATAACATCGAAGACGCTACGCGCCATGAAAACCAACGATCCCATTCTGGTCATCGAGGATGAGGAAGATATAAGGCAACTGATCTGCGACATTCTCGAAGAAGATGGCTATAGCACCATTCAGGCCTCCAATGGCAACGAGGGTTTGCAGCTTCTCAGAAAAACGCCCGAGATTCGCATTGTCGTCACCGACCTTCTGATGCCTGAAAAAGAGGGTATTGCGACGATCAGCGAGCTCAGGAAAGATTTTCCATGGGTCAAGGTGGTAGCCATCTCGGGCGGCGGCATAAGCATTCCGGAAAACTATCTCAACCGGGCAAAAGCCGTTGGAGCCGACGCCACGCTGTGCAAGCCGTTCGAAAACGCTGAACTGCTGAGCATCGTAGACGAACTGAACCGATAATGCGGATCGTTTCGTTTTGACAATTCAGAATACCGATCTATCAGCGAACTGCACCAGGGAACAACCTATCAGTAATGGACAGTTACAAACCTGATTCGCCGGAAGGCGCAGACCTCAGAGTCTCCGCGGAGCCTACAGAGTCGCTCGGGCAGCAGATCGCCCTGCTCGAACGCAGAGCCTCGCTTGCCGAACAAAGAGCGAACGCGCTGGCGACGGCGCTCGAATCGGCCCGCGCGGGGTGCTGGGAGTGGAATATCGAGAGCAAAACAATTCGTATCGACCGTCAATGGGCGGCCATCACCGGTCACGCCCCCGGCGACTTCGAGGCGCTGACGATTGACCAGTGGCGTGAACTGTGCCACCCGGACGATCTCGGCGCGGTCACGCAAAGAATGGATGAGTTTCTGCAGAGCGGCGCGGAATCTCTCGAACTCGACCTGCGCGCGCGCCACAAAAATGGCGAATGGATCAGGGTACTCGATCGCGGCAAGATCACCCGGCGCGACCAGAACGGCAAACCGCTTTGCCTGACCGGTTCACGGCAGGCCATCGCAAGCTGTTGCGATGAAAGCGAGGCTCAGATAAAAAGAGCGCAGAAGGAGCTGCTGGCGCTGATCGACAATATTCCCGGCGCGGTTTACCACATCGACGCCTTTGGCCAAGCCACCATTCGCACCAAACCGCCCGCATTTCTGCAAGCTCTCGCCTCAGAGCATCATGGTGCGCCGCGCTTCAACACCCTCTCCATGATTCACCAGGATGACCGCCACATGGTGGCCGAGGCGTACAGCAAACTCAGGGAATCCTGTCAATCCCGGACGCTGGTTTACCGGATAGTCACTCCGGAGGGCGAGCTGCGCTGGATCGAAGATCACATGAGATCCTTGTTCTCGGACAACGGGATCTATAACGGAATCGAAGGGATGCTGTGCGAAATCACCGACCGCATCACCAGCCTCGAAGAGGCTCGCCGACTCGAATTGCAATTGCGCAAATCGCAGAGACTCGAAACCATCGGCACCCTCGCGGGAGGCATCGCCCATGATTTCAACAACATCCTGACGCCGATTCTCGGGTACGCCGAAATGGGGCTTTCCAGCATCGACGACGACGACCCGATGCATGAATACTTCGCGGAAATCATGCTGGCCGCCGAACGCGCCCAGAAGCTCGTCGCGCAAATTTTGACTTTCAGCCGGGCGGACGAGGGCAAGGTCGAATCCCTGAGCATGCAGGAGATCATCGACGAAGCCCTCCAGCTTTTACGTCCATCGCTGCCAGAGACCATCACCATCGAAAAGCATATCGACAATTCGTGCCGGAAGATACTGGCTGACCCGAACCAGATGCACCAGGTTGTCTTCAACCTCTGCACCAACGCCGTCCATGCGATGGAGCAATCGGGCGGAACGCTCAGGATCACCCTCACGGAGATCAGCACCCAAAACAACCTGCCGTCGACCATGCCAAAGCTGCCCGCTGGCGAATACATCGAGCTGACCATTTCCGATACAGGTACCGGCATGGATGACATAACCATAGAACGTATTTTCGAGCCGTTCTTCACGACCAAATCGATTGAAAAAGGCGCGGGACTCGGCCTTTCGGTCGTCCACGGCATCGTCACCGCCGCCAACGGACAGCTCAGCGTCGAAAGCAATCAGGGCAAAGGCTCGACATTCCGTGTCTACTTGCCGGTTATCGAGAAAAAAGCCAGCGCCAGAAGAGAGGAAAAACCCGCCCCGCTGCTGGTCAAACATGCCGCCAATATTCTTTTTATCGACGACGAACCGTCGGCGGTTCACATGGTGACAATCATGATGACCAAGCTCGGCTACAATATCCACGCCGAAAAATCTCCGATCGAGGCTCTGAAAGTTTTCAAAGAGCAACCGGACAAGTTCGACCTGATCATCACCGATCTCACCATGCCTGATATGACCGGCCTCCAGCTGACCACCGAACTTCATAAAATTTCGCCATCGATTCCGGTCATTCTGATGACCGGATACGGCAAAGTCCTCGACCACGATACGCCATTGCGACATTACGGCATACATCGCTTGCTGAAAAAACCGGTCAAGCTCGCTCAACTGGCCTCGGCTATCCATGAAGTACTCTTATCAACCAACCCCCAGAATGAAATATGAAAATTCTTGTCATCGACGACGATCCTTCCGTCAGGAAGTTCATAGCCACAACGCTGAAGAAAGAAAACTACGCAGTATCCGAGGCGGAAAATGGCGCTGAAGGGCTGAAAAAACTTCAGCAGGAGAAAGACATCTCGATCATCATCACCGATCTGATCATGCCCGAAAAAGAGGGAATCGAAACCATCATGGAGATTCGCAGGATCAATCCGGAGATGAAAATTCTGGCCATTTCAGGCGGCGGAAAAGCCGGCCCGGAAAACTTCCTGCTGCTCGCCGATGCCGTCGGGGCCAATGCCACGCTCAAAAAGCCGTTCGGCGGCCAGGAGCTGCTCATGTGCCTGCGCATGTTGGCCTGACCGGTAAAACACCAAGAATGGTTGTTGCGCCGGTATATTATTTTTTTTAACTTGCGTTAAATTATGACCATTCAATAACAAGGAATTTTCACCATGAACAACCCAGCAGGAGCGTTCGTCCAGGGAGCTGAAGCCTATGGCAGGTTTGTAGAGGTCTTTATCGATGGCCACTGGTGGGTAGTCGGTGACGCCCTTGAGAATATCGGCAAAACCACCAAGCGGCTCGGAGCGAATGCCTATCCGCATCTGTACGGTGGCAGCGCCGGACTGAAGGGATCGTCTCCGAAATTTTCCGGCTACGCCACACCGACCAAAGAGGTGAAGAGCCGTTTTCAGGACTGATCGTCAAAAGTAGTAAGCAAAAGAAGGGCCGGAAAGCCCTTTTTTTGTTTTCTGATCGGACTCTGTTTGAAGTGTTTGCCGCGAATCAGTACATTTTTGACAGAAGTACCCAGAGCGGCGGCATTGAACGGAACTCTTGATATGCCGACGGCGCCGGGCAGGCAGAAATTCACGACGGATAAACTCAATACCAAAACAAAGGAGACCATCATGGCAGAAGAGGTAAAAAAAGCAGAAGAAGCAAAAATCGACACGATGAAGTCGTTCGACTTCGCGGTGAAAAGCGTCACTGAACTTGGCGTCAACCAGCTCAATCTGGTTTCAAACGCCATCCAGTCGGCAGTACCGACCATCACCAATGCCGCCCAGGGCGTGACGGACATTATTGGTTCGTCGGTGAAAACCCTGACCGACGCTGCCGGAACCGTGACCGGATCCGTGGGCCAGCTCGGCGGCGCGGTGGTCAATCTGGCTGGAGCCGTGGTCAACTCGGCGGTTTCGGTTGCCCAGTCGGGAATCAACACCGCCTCGAACATCGTCTGCGGAATCTTCCCGTGCAAGAAAGCCTGACGTCGGCGATTTCGGATCATCATCGCTAATGCAAAAGCCTGTCGAAGCTCTCGGCAGGCTTTTTTTATGCAACGTTTTTTACGCTATTTTATTCTTTTCGCAAGGCATACAGATCAGCCCAACGGCATAGCTGTATTGCGTCGCGTTTGACCTGACAGCACATCGCCTGTTTCCGAACAGGCAGTTTTTCGTTCCGGTACTCCCCAACATTTCAACGGTACGAATTTTATGGTTTCCCTCATTTTCCGCCGCGTTGTTCGCGTTGCATTGCCGCTGTTGCTGATGCTCACGATTTCGGGCAACATGGCTGGCATGGCTCATGCCGCTGAATCGCCCGGAGCGAAGGTGAAAATTACAGCCGTATCGAAAGCGGTTTCTCCGTGTGCCCAGACCGAGCCTGCACAAGATTCATTCTTCAGCCTGAAATACTGGACAGCTCCGGCGCTTGTTTCCATACTCTCAGTAATATTGATACCGTTGTATCTGAATTGGGGCAAGCAAAAACTGGTAGACAGAAAAAAGTCACAAAAGTATCGCGATTTCATCAAAGAGAAACTCGGCAAGATCGGAATGCCGGGGTTGCCGGGCGGGATTCGGAATATTTCGGTTGATCTGGATGATGGAACCTTTGTGAAACTCCGGTTTTCGGAAGGGATCGAAAGCGACAATGGTGATGGGGACGCTGAGATCATGAAGGAATCGAGAGGCGAAGGGTTGCCGGATGAAGTAATGACGCGGGCATTTCGTAATGGCAGGCGACTGTTGCTTGTTTTCGGCGATCCGGGAGCGGGCAAGACAACCCTGTTGCAATACTATGCCCTCTGCGCACTTGACGGCAACCAGTGCGGCAGACTCGGATTTTCAAGTCCGCCAAAGGTCTTTTACCTGCCACTTCGTGAACTTGACCGTAGCGGGACGCTTTCCGGCAATCTTGCGCGTCACGCAAAAAGCCACGACCTTGACATCGATGCGGCGCTGTTCGACAAGTGGCTGGAGGCTCCGTCGCTGGTGCTGCTCGATGGTCTCGATGAAATCAGCGATCCCGTCGAAAGAGAGCAGGCGTGCCGATGGATCGACCAGCGATTGACAGGCACGGGGAAAGGTAATTTCGTCGTGACTTCTCGTTTTACCGGCTACGGTTACGATGATGAGCGCAATCTCGACATTACGTTGCATTCAGTTCATAAACGAGCTGAAATCCTCGATTTTTCACCAGAGCAGCAGAAGACGTTTTTACGCGGCTGGTTCGAAGCTGCTTTCCTGAACGATGAGAGAGGGGCAAACGAAGATGAAAAAATCTGGCAGCAAAAGAAGAAACAGGAGGCAAGGAACAAAGGCGACCGGATCATTGCTGTCCTGAAGGAGGAGAAAAATCGTGTGCTTCGCCAGCTTGCCGGTATTCCGATGATTCTCCAGCTCATGGCGCTGATCTGGAAAGAGAACGAATATCTGCCATCCGACAGGATCGAGCTTTACGCTTCCGCGCTCGATTACATGCTTCAATATCGCGACAAACAGAAAGATATTCCGGCTCCTTTGAAGGCTGAGCAAGGACGTCGGGTGCTTGCGCCTGTTGCCTGGTGGATGCAGAAGGAGTTGAAAAACGACGAGGCTGAGCTGAGCGCGATGCACGGAAAAATGGAGCCTGAGCTTGCCAGCTTTGCAAGTCGGCAATTCACGCCACCCGATGCCGCTGAATACTGTGAGCATCTAGTGAACCGGGCTGGCCTGCTGGCAAAGAATGGCGATCGTTACCTGTTCCGGCACAAGTCGTTCCGGGAATATCTTGCGGGCACTGAACTGCTCAGATTGTGCGAGCGTAGCCGCGGTTTTATCGATGAGCTGATACCGGTATTTGGAGAGAACTGGTGGAACGAGCCAATCAGGTTTTTTATCGCCCGGAGCAACGCCGAGCAGTTCGATTACCTGATGGAAAGAATTGTCGGAAGTGTTATAGATGAACCGCTTTCGAGCGACCAGTGGAAGTTGCTTGGCTACATCATCGACGAGGCTCCGCAGAAGCAAGTGACCTCGTTATGCGAACAACTGCTCGACCCGATGTCAACGGAGGTTCAGCAGCGGCTGGCGCTCGACTGCCTGCTCGCCATCGGTCAGGTAGATGCTTTGCCTTCGATCATGGAATTCAAGGAGAAGAGTTTGGCAAAAAGCAATGATATTGAAGCCCGCGCTGAAGAGGTGCTGATTGGCCTGATTGAATCAAAAGCTCCTTGGGGAGCAGTGTTGACAAACATAATTACACCGATTGATTTGCCAGCGTCTTTCAGGAATCCTGTTGAATATCAGGCAGAGTATATCCTTATCCGTGGAGGAAGTTTCAGATATTCAGTCACCAAAAAGCTGGAAACGGTTCAAAACATCTATTTCGCCAAGTACCCGGTGACAAACCGCCAGTACCGGCGCTTTATCGACTACCTGCGGTATGGAATTGTTAAGGGCATTGACAAAGCATTGCCAGCAGAAAGGTATACTGAGACCTTACGGCAATTCGCTGCCAATTCCAGAGTTAACGGGTTCAGTAAACACCTGCAACGTAAAAAGGATATGGCTTCCCTGTTCAAATCGGTATGCGATGAAAATCGGAAATTTGGTGGCGACGATCAACCGGTGGTAGGGGTAAGCTGGTATGCGGCATCGTCCTACTGCCTCTGGCTGTCGATGCTTGAGAATAGCGGGCAAGAGACGTCGCTCTACCGGTTGCCGACGGAGATCGAGTGGGAGTATGCCGCCACCGGAGATGATGGGCGATTATATCCTTGGGGAAGTGACTTGCCGACCAGACGCCATGCTAATTTTGATAAAAATGAAGGAACGACGACGACAGTCGGGCGCTATCCGAAAGGCGCAACGCCAAACGGACTTTATGATATGGCTGGAAACGTGTGGGAGTGGATGGAAAACCTTAATGGCAGCGAAAAATATATCGATGGCCGAGTTTTGCGCGGAGGTTCATGGAACTACGGTCCAGGAAGCATACTCTCTTCTGCGCGGTTCAGCAACGTTCCAGACCTCAGGTACTGGGACTTTTTCGGCTTTCGAGTTGTGCGCCCAGTTCCCAAATCTTGAGCGCCTATACCTTACAACCCACCAAAAGCACTCTCTCGCTTTTTCATTAACTTGACGCAAAAATGGCCGCAAGCAGGCTGAGACAATCAGCCTGCCGGTCAAACAAGACACTTCATCAACGCGCCATATAATCCTGCCGCCGTGCAATTCTGGCGGTCATCCTCGCGCTTTCGCTCTCCTCCTCGACCATTGCTCATGCCTATGATCGCGACCAGTTGATACTTTTTCAGGCAAGCGTCGTCTACGGGAACGCCCTGCGTAATCAGCATCCAGCGCTTGCCACCGACCATTCCAAAGCGAGCCTCGACAAACACGAATCATTTTTCATTTACCGGTTTTCGCGCTGCTCGGTCATCATGCGTCGTTCGTCTCATTCCCTCGGCTCGCCTTGCTCGCCGAGTATCGCGCCAAGCACCTCCGAACTCTCCTTGCCGTTGCTTCTGGCGATCTCGGTGATGGTTGCGGCAGGGTTGTTCACGCTGATGCCCGCCGTTTTGAGACGCAAGGTCAACTCCTCTGGACGGCTTTTGACCACCTGCGCCACGGTTTCGAGCGAGGTCGCTTCAAGCGCATACACGGCCGCTTTGGCGTTGCGTTTTTCGCCCTCCTCCTCTTCGCCGAACACCGGCAGCATCGAGCCGCCGGCTACGGCGAGAGCCATTCCCATCACGGCAAGCGCGGGCTTCCTTGAAAAATAGCCGCTGAAAGCGTTCCAGTGCGAGAGCATATGCAGAGCAATGCCGCCAAGCAGGAGCCAGCTGAGCCACTTGTGCACCGGCTCGATAGCGCCGATTTCTACATCGAAAAAGATCAGTGTACCGGTAACCGCCGAAATGATAAAAGCTCCGGCCGCGACCGGCGTTGCGATGGATTTCAGTGTCGCGTTCATGGGTAATCGAATGTTTAAACGTTGAATACAAAGACTTTACACAATGATAAAGGTAAGGCGGCAACGCTTAAACGGAACTTAACCCGACATTAAAATTCCGTAAAAAACTCCGCACTATGCCTGATGGTGCGCTCATCGAACTGCGGGGATACAAAACCGTCATCATCCAGAAAAGTGACGGCCAGTCGATAATGCTTCTGGGAGCGGAGTGTTATTCACCATATATCAGCTCACTGCGCCGCTGCCGCTCCAGAGAGGTCGTGCTTCTGTCATCACGCTTATCCGGCGGTATGTTCTGACCTCTTGAACGGACAAACTCGGTAGTCGCAGGGTCCGTTGCATCGGTGATGTGATACCCAAAATTTTCAGGAATGACCGGTTCGGTTTTATTGAGGTTGACATAGGTCAAGCCTGACTTCACTTCTCTGACTATGATCGGCGGATGAAAACATGGCTCGCCGATCAATGGACTTAGATACTTCGTCGAATCGCTGCTGTTGATGAGCCGCACGCCGGAAAGATCGGCTATGACTGAAGAGAGTTGAGCCAATGTTGCGATTTCCCGCGTTTCTGACAGATGCCGATACCGATTGTAGAGGTCAGGATACTTTTTTATAGCGGCATCATTAAAATAGATGATAAAAGGAATTCTCGCCATTTCATGGATAAATCGCGCGGAGTCATGACCTCTTGCCGTGTAGACCGATTCACCATGATCGGAGAACATAACCATCACTGTTGGCTTTTTCAGTGTTTTGATGTAATCGATAACCTGTGAAACAGTGAAATCAGCATATCTCATCGCGGAATCATATCCTTCGATCTGATCCTTCAGCTCGATACCCGATTCGGTAATTCGTTTTGAAGCGTTTACTGCAAAGTAGTTATCGACCGGCTTTCGAAACTCTTCAGGAATATTTTCAAGATATGGACCATGCCCTGCATATGAATGAAGAAAAGTCACGAAAGGCGGACTGGCATCGCCATGATTTTGATCCAAAGCGAGGTGCCTCATGAAAAAATCATGATCCCATGGCTTTTTCAGTACAGTATCGTTATTTCCGAGAATACAGCTATCGACGCTGAATGTTTTTTCAGCATTTCTGAAAATAATCGTCGCTGTCTGACTCCATGTGCCAGTCATTCCCTGATTACATATCAGACGTGATGGCAGACCCGCCTTCCTGAGCATATCGACAAGTGAGATTCTTTTTCTCTGAGTGATCGGCAGAAAATTTTCATTTCGATCAACAGGCAAAGACAAGGCTTCGAGCAATGACTTGCTTGTGTGCGTATGCGTTGAAAAAACATTGTGATACACGAGCAGATTGCGATTTTCCAAAGCCATCCTGCTTAAATTCGGAGTCGTGTTTCTTGGATAGCCATACACCCCCATATCAAACACAGATAATGATTCGCCGATATAAACGATGACATCGATATTGTGACCTGAATGGCGGACCGCAGGTATCTGATTTTCGAAATTATTTTTTGTTATTGCGAGTTCATTTGAATTTCGCATAAAAAGCCATACCGAATCTCTGAATACCATGACAAGAGAGCACAATATCAATATGGCCGAAACTATCGTCTGGATAAAATATCTGCGTTTTTCAAATGCGGGCCTTTTCAGTAGATAATTTAACAGAAAATAGGTAATGGCAGACAAAAGAAGATATCCAATAAAATAGAGATAAGTATCAGGAAGCGGCTTGATGGAGTGAATGATTGTGGAAACCCAGAATAGCGCCTCGGTGTTATCAAATCCTTTTGTCTCATCAATGGAATCCATCCCCAGATTTCCAGTGATCCAGGAAATCGAAGGTACATAAAACAGCCATAATGTTCCGGCAAGAAAAGCTATTGTCGCAGAATTCCATTTGCGCCTGCTGAAAAGCATGATCGAAAGATACATCATGCCTATAAAAAACAGATTCTGAAAGAGCCTGATTTTGTATGCTATCTCAAGAATCTGTTCGCCCATTGTTGTTACAGGCAGCTATCAGAATCATGGAGCCACCCCCTTATTGATTGTATCAGACAACAAAATGAACAGAGTTTTAGACTTCGCTGAATCTATATTCAATTCGACATCCATAGCAAGCATATATCACGATTTCCTATTGTTGAGGTTCTTCGCAGATTATCGTGGGTAAGTTCAAGGAGAGTCGCTCAGACAAATATCAAGGCCACTCAACAAAATCCATTGAAAAATGATATAAGTATTAATAATATAATAAGATAGTTGTTTTTTCTATTTGATAAGCCAAG
>Ga0326726_10000595_pt1 | contig 33075 bp, 27 predicted proteins | sample MHFenrmetagenome_2_FD_207603 | JGI IMG/M metagenome (GOLD analysis project Ga0326726, IMG submission 207603) | Lab enriched peat soil microbial communities from Michigan Hollow, Ithaca, NY, United States - MHF15MN | ecosystem: Environmental > Terrestrial > Soil > Wetlands > Peat | place: USA...
TTTAAGCTTTTTATCAAAGTGCGGCGCATCGCCGGCCTAGCGCCGGCGATCGACGAAGCGTTTGCTGTTGCGCGTGAGGGTGTGCCGGGGCCCGTGTGCATCGAATGCCCGGTGGATTTGCTGTACGACGAGGCGAACATCCGCCAGTGGTACGCCGACGCCGCAGGCAAGGGCACATCGATCGCCGACGGGGCACTTCGCTGGTATCTCGCTCGCCACGTCGAAAAGATGTTCGCCGGCAGCGAGCGGCCGGTCGACCTGCGCTTGAGAGAGGTGGCGCCGCCCGCGCCGGCGGATTCGCGCATCGCGGCGACGGCTACCGCGCTCGCGAAGGCCGAGCGGCCGCTGATGGTGGTCGGCAGCCAGGCGCTGTCGCTCGCCGGCGAGGCCAATGGCATCGCGGCCGCAGTCGCGCAGCTTGGCATCCCCGTTTATCTGTCCGGGATGGCGCGCGGGCTGGTCGGCCGCGAGCATCCGCTGCAGATGCGGCACGCGCGGCGCAACGCATTGCGCGAGTCGGATTGCGTGATCCTGGCCGGCGTACCGTGCGACTTTCGGCTCGATTACGGGCGTCACATCCGCCGTAGCGCGACGCTGATCGCCGCCAACCGCAGCGCCAGGGACGCGCGCATGAATCGCCGGCCAACCCTCGCGGCGATCGGCGACGCCGGGCTGTTTCTCGAAGGCCTCGCGGCGAGGACCACGGACTCAGCAAAATGGCGAGACTGGACCCAGTCGCTGCGCAAGCGCGACCTAGAGCGCGAGGCCGAAATCGACACGCAGGCGGCGGGGCAGGGCGAATTCGTCAACCCGATCGCCTTCTTTCGAGCACTCGACCGCGCCGCGGGCGACAATGCGATCATGGTCGCGGACGGGGGCGACTTCGTCGCGACCGCGTCCTACATCGTGCGGCCACGCGGCCCGCTGAGCTGGCTCGACCCCGGTGTATTCGGCACGCTGGGCGTCGGCGCCGGGTTCGCGCTGGGCGCCGCGGTGGCGCGACCGCAGAGCGAGATTTGGATCATCTATGGGGACGGTGCCTGTGGCTACGGGCTCGTCGAGTTCGATACGTTCGTGCGCCACCACATCCCGGTGATCGCGGTGGTGGGGAACGATGCCGCCTGGACGCAGATTGCGCGCGAGCAGGTGAAGATGCTGAAGGATGACGTCAGCACCGTCCTCGCGCGCACCGACTACCACAAAGTCGCGGAAGGCTTCGGCGCAGCCGGCATTCTCGTCACGAAGAACGCCGACGTGCCTGCGGCGCTCGAGCGTGCGAGGCAGATCGCTCGCTCCGGCAAGCCCGTGCTCGTGAACGTGTGGCTCGACAAGACGGAGTTCCGCGAGGGGTCGATCTCGATGTGACGTAGCCTGACGCGTAAGAGCGAGCCTACGCGATCGCCGCCATTGGCAGCACCGACATGAACGGGAACGGTGCGCCGGGGCCGGTATGCCGCATATCCACATATTGCTCTCGAATAGCACGACGTCGCAGGATGTAACAGAGACCGCGACCAACTGGAAGGACGGCGACATAAACCGCGATTAGCTTCGTCGCTAAACGCGTACGGGGATAGGAACATGCGAGCAGGGAAGGCGGTGGTGGTGGGCGCTGTCCTGGCGCTCATTTCAGAGTGGGCTTGTGCTCAGGCAATCTATCGACTGACTGACCTCGGTGCGCTGGGCGGCACGGATAGCTTTGGCAGCGCCATCAACGCTTCGGGGCAAGTGACGGGTTACGCTGAAACGACCGGCGATGCGGCCTATCACGCATTCCTGTGGGACGGAAGCACCATGCGCGACCTCGGGACGCTGGGCGGCCTCAATAGCTCAGGTGTCGCCATTAACGACTCGGGGCAAGTGACGGGAACGGCAAACACAGAAGGCGGTGACGCGGGGTTCAAGCAGCACGCATTTCTATGGAACGGCACGACAATGCGCGACCTCGGCACACTGCCAGCGCACAGCGTCTACGATGTGCCAGGGCCAAGCTACGGTACCGCGCTAAACGCCTCCGGGCAGGTTACAGGGTCGGCTTACACAACTGACGATCCCTCGGATAAGTATGCGATCTACCACCCGTTCCTATGGAACGGGACCGAAATGCAGGACCTCGGTACGCTCGGCAGCGAAGGCTTTGGTACCGGAGGCGCGGGTAATGCCATCAACGATTCAGGACAGATTACGGGATACGTTGCCACGCCCGTCGCGGGGACTTTTCCCGGGGATGTGGTCATTCATGCATTCGTATCGGATGGCGCAACGATGCAGGACCTAGGCACGCTCGGGGGCCAGAATAGCGTGGGCTATGCCATCAACGCGTCAGGGCAGGTTGCGGGCATTGCCGACACGACGGGCAATGCGGCGAGTCATGCGTTCCTGTGGGACGGAAGCAGGATGCAGGACCTCGGCACTCTAGGTGGTCAGCATGATAGTTTTGCTGTTGACATCAACGACTCGGGGCAAGTGACGGGCTATGCGAACTTGCCTCAAGCAGGGCTTTATCACGCATTCCTGTGGGACGGCACGAGGATGAAGGATCTCGGCACGTTGGCCGGCACAAACATCTGCTGCATAAACAGCCGAGGCATTGCCATCAACGCCTCGGGGCAGGTGACGGGCACTTCCGCAACCTCCGGCGATGCGGGCGATCACGCGTTCCTATGGGACGGCACGGCGCTGCGAGACCTTAATAACCTCATTGACGTGGCTGATCCGCTCCAGCGCTATGTCACGCTGTGGGAAGGCATTGACATCAATGATCGCGGCCAGATCGTGGCCAACGGAACCGACAGCAGAACCGGACACACCCACGCGTATCTCGTCTCACCCGTCACCGCCGACACCACGCCGCCGGTCATCACGCCCGTTGTAACGGGCACGCTCGGTGGCCAGAGCTGGTATCGCTCGACCGTGACAGTCACTTGGGAAGTGACGGACGCTCAATCCCCGATCAGCGCGACGGCGGGCTGCCGCCGGACGGTGCTCTTCAGTGATACGCCGGGCACGACGATCACCTGCGTTGCCAGGAGCAATGGCGGCAAGAACAGGAAATCGGTCACGATCAAGCGTGATGTCACTTCTCCAGCGGTGGTGATTGGTGCGCCCGTCGATGGCCGGACCTATCACACTCATCAGCAGGTGGCGGCGGTGTATGCCTGCGCGGATCAGACTTCCGGTATCAAGCAGTGCGCAGGGCCAGTTTCGACTGGTGCCAGCATCGATACCGCGAGCGCGGGAACAAAGTCCTTCGCCGTGAAAGTGCTCGATATGGCGGGCAACGTGGGATCAAAGACAGTCCATTACCAAGTCGTGAATTGACTTGATGCCACGCTCACTCGGCCCACAGCGCCTCGGGTGGTATCGCTCGCACGTGTCAGTCGCCTGGCAGGGAAACCGTCTACTGCACGGTGAAGGTCGAGATTCCAAGCGCGCGTTGGACGATGGAGCAGAACTCGTTGCTACCGAGCGTGGCAACGGACTCGCACTCCGACCCAATGCGTGCGGCCTCCTTGGCCGTGACTTCGGTGACGGTGTAGCAACCGACCGTCAGGCCGTCTGAGACTATGAAACGCGCCGTGCGCGTTTCTCGATCCCAAATTCGCGCGCGCAATGGCTGACCGGATTTCAACGTCTCGCGCAAGTCGTCTGCATTGCGGATGGGTTCAAGGAGCTTATTGACGGCCGATGGGTCGTCGAAACGTGCGTAAGCGGTCAGGATGCAACTGTCTGCCATCGTCCTACTCGAGTCGTTGGATGAAAGATGAGGTCACGCGGATTGAAGGCTATTTGAACATCGAGGTAAGCGCCAGTCCAGCCGACGCTCGGCGCCCTCCACAATCACGTGCGGGTGTGCCCCGCCTTTGCCGCGCGAACTGATGCAAAATAGATTATGGCTTCTCTGATCCTGGTGATGGTGTGCGCGATCGCAGCCGGTTGGGGCGCAAACCGTATCCAGGTGCCGTACCCGATCGTGCTGGTGCTGGCGGGAATCGGGCTCGGACTCGTGTACGACTGGCCGGGACTGGATCTCGAGCCGAACCTGGAGCTCGCCATTGTGCTGCCGGCCGTGTTGTACCCGGCGGCTATCAACACCTCCTGGCGCGATTTCCGCTTGCTGCTTCGCCCGATCCTGTTGCTCGCCATTGGCCTCGTGGCGACGACGACACTGGCCGTGGGCATCGCGTTCAAGGGGCTAGTACCGCAGGCGCCATGGGCGGTCGCATTCGCACTGGGTGCCATAGTCTCGCCGCCGGATGCGGTGGCGGCCACCGCGGTGCTGCGACGATTTCGGCTTCCGCGCCGGATCGTGACGCTGCTGGAAGGTGAGAGCCTGGTGAACGACGCTACCGGCCTGGTGCTCTACCGGTTCGCCGTGGCGACTGCGCTGACCGGCGTGTTTTCCGGCTGGGCGCTGGTTGGCCAGTTTGGTCTGATCGCGCTCGGTGGGCTCGCACTCGGCATCGCACTGGGCTGGATCACAGCGCGACTGCAGGAGCGCCTGCACGATCCGATGCTGGAGCTGGCGATGTCGTTGACGACTCCCTTTGCGGTCTACTGGCTGTGCGAGTCGCTGCAGGTGTCCGGTGTCCTCGGCGTGGTCGCGGTCGGACTCTATCGGTCGCGGTGGGCACATCAGCACGCCTCTGCGGCTGCGCGCCTCAACATTCGCACCTTCTGGCGCGCCATCGTGTTCGTGGCCAATTGCCTGGTGTTCGTGCTCATCGGAATCCGGCTGCCGGTGATCGCCGGGTCGCTGTTGGGGCAACAGGCTCGGTCCTGGCCGCATGTTCTGGGTCTGATCGCCGTTTTGAGCGTCGTCGCTATCGCCGTGCGATTTCTCTGGGTCTTTGCTGCGACTTACGGTGTGCGTTTGCTCGTGCCGTCGTTGCGCCGTCGTGATCCGGCCTCCGCACGAGTTTCAACCCTCGTCAGCTGGTGTGGCATGCGAGGAGTCGTTTCCTTGGCCGCTGCGCTGGCTCTGCCTACCCTGTTACCAGGCGGCGAGCCATTTCCACAGCGCGACCTCGTGATCCTGCTGGCCTTCGGCATCGTTTTCGTGACACTGGTTGGCCAGGGCCTGACGCTGCCGGCGCTCGTTCGCCTACTGCGCCTCAAGAGGGATACTTCCGGAGAGGCCGAATCGGACCTCGCGCATGAAGCAATGCGCCGCGCGGCGATCAAAGCCGTTGATGATTTGGTTGCTGAGCACGGGCTGCCCGCGCATGAAGCCGTGGCGGTGAAGCGTTTCTTCAACAACCGATCAGCGCACCGATCGGACAGTGCGCTTGCGCCCGACAGCGAGGCACGCTTGTGGCTTGGCGCAGCGGCGGCGCAGCGCGAGGCGCTGATCAAGCTGTGGCGGAACAGCGAGATTGGCGACGACGTACTAACCCATCTCGAGCGTGAAATCGATCTCGCGGAAGCACTCCTTGCGCGCGAGGATTGAGGTGAGCCATGTCCAAGGCGTACTGGATCAATACCGTACGTGCCGTGAAGGATCCCAGGAAAGTAGCGGCGTACATTGAGCTAGCGGGCCCGGCATTGCGCGCCGCGGGCGGCCGATTCCTAGCGCGCGGTCAGCCAGCGCGCGTCTATGAAGCGGGCATCATGGAGCGGACCGTTGTGATCGAGTTCGACAGCGTCCAGCAAGCCGTGGCGGCATACGAGAGCGTTGCGTACCAGGCCGCGTTGCAGGCGCTGGGTGACGGCGCCGAGCGCGACGTGCGCATCGTCGAGGCCGCGTCACAGTAGTTTGGCCCAGCGAAGGCTCTGACGAACAATGAGCGCCAAAGGAGTAAGTCCTCCCATTTCGCGAAAGACGATTTTCGAAGATGTCTCCAACTTGCGCGGCATCGGCCAGCTTGCCGTAGCAGCGGTGGTGGGAGTCACGGACATCGTGGAGGACATGCATCGCAGCATCGGTCGTCTCTCGCCCATGGCTGGCGAAACAGTCGCGCGCACGGCGCACGGCATCCCCAGCCTTGTCTACCGAGGCATTCGCGGAATAGCGCGTGTAGTCGGCGTCGGGTTCGATACTGTGCTGGCGCAAGTGGCGCCGCTCTCCGGCGAGACTGCTGCCCCATCGTCCCCACGGCGTGAAGCCGCGCTGGCCGTGATCAATGGCGTACTGGGCGACTATCTTGCCGAAACCAATAACCCGCTGGCGATTGCCATGTCTTTGCGCAAGAGTGGAAAGCCTCTGGTATTGGAGCGCCAGGCGCTTGCATCCGCCTTCACGCGCACCGACCGCAAACTCCTTGTCCTGGCGCATGGGCTGTGCATGACTGACATGGAGTGGAACCGCCAGGGAAGTAATCACTGGTCGTCACTTGGACGAGATCTCGGCTACACGCCGATCTACCTGCGATACAACAGCGGCCGTCACGTCTCTACGAACGGGCGGGAATTTGCTGACGCGATGGAACGGCTGCTTCGGGCGTGGCCCGTGTGCGTGGAGGAGTTGGTCATCGTCGGCCACAGCATGGGTGGGTTGATCGCGCGCAGCGCCTGCCATTATGCGAAGCGTGCACGCCATCGGTGGCCGCGTCTCCTGAAGAAGCTCATTTTCCTCGGCACTCCGCACCATGGGGCGCCGCTGGAGCGTGTTGGCAACTGGGTGGAAATTCTTCTGGGCATCAGCCCCTATACGGCTCCATTAGCGAGGTTGGGCAGGATCCGGAGCGCGGGAGTCAAGGACCTGCGTTACGGCAACGTCCTGGATGAGGACTGGGAAGGACAACGCGGCGATCATGCTCATGATCCGAGAAGGTTCGTGCCACTTCCCGCCAAAGTGCAGTGCTTTGCGATCGCAGCGACCAAGCGGGCAAAGTCAACCGGCCCCAGCAAGCGACTGCCGGGAGATGGCCTGGTGCCTGTCAAGAGCGCGCTCGGCCAGCACGACAATCCCGCGCTGGCTCTGCCGATTCCAAAGTCTCGCCAGTTCACGGTGCACGGGTTGAATCACTTCGATCTGCGCACCAGCCGCAAGGTTCACGATCGAATCAGGATGTGGTTGTCAGATTCCCAGTGACTGCGGAGTGCCCATGACCTATCTGAGAAAACGAAAGTGGGCGAGGGTCTCGACAAGCTGGGTGAGTGATTACTCGGCCCGCAGCGCCTCGATTGGCTCGAGCTTTGCGGCGCGGACCGCCGGCAGGAGGCCGGCAATGAGCCCGATCGCCACGGCCAGCGCTTCCGACAGCAAGATGAACGGGGGCGAGTAGCTGACGGGTAACGCCGGCGCGGCCAGATCGAGCACGCCGACGATCGCAAGTCCGACGACGAGGCCAGCGAGGCCGCCGATCGCGGACAGCACCACCGCCTCGACGAGGAATACGCGCAGGATCTGTTGCCGCCCGGCGCCCAAGGCGCGCAGCAACCCGATTTCCGCCGTGCGCTCGCGCACGCCAATTGTCATGATCGTGAAGATCCCCACGGCACCGACCAGGAGCGAGATGCTGCCGAGCGCCAGGACAGCGAAAGTCAGCACCGAGAGTACCGAGCCCAGCGTATCGATCATCTGTTGCTGCGCAGTGACGGTGAAGTCCTCATCGCCGTGACGCGCCATCAGGATGCTCTTGATCCCCGCGCTGACCTCCTTGACTGGCGCGTCTTCCTCATAGATCACGTCGATCTCGAACAGGCTGTCGCGATTGAAGAGCTCGAGCCCGCTCGCGGCTGGAACATAGACTGTGTCGTCGAGATCGAAGCCCAGGGTGCTGCCTTTCGATTTCATCACTCCCACCACGCGGTAACGTTGACCACCTACGCGGATCAGCTCGCCGAGGGAATTGCCGGCGCCGAAGAGCTCCTGCTGCACCTTGCTCCCCAGCACTGCGAGGTTGCGCGGCGCTCGCGGATCGTCTGCAGGCAGAAATGTGCCAGCGCCTATCTGGTAACGAAACGCATCCGCGAACTGTGCGCCCACGCCGAACACAGTGGTGCGGCGCTTGCGGCCGAGCGCCTCGACCTCGGCGTTCCCCTGAACGACGGGCACGGACGCGGTCGCATAGGGAGCTCGGCCGAGCGCCTGAGCGTCGTCCACGGTCAGCGGCCGCACGTTGCCGAGCGAGCCGATTGAGCCGCCGAAGGTCTCGACCCGACCTGGACTCACCGAGATGATGTTGGTGCCGAACTGCGTGAACTGCTCCAGCACGAAGCGATGAATACCTTCGCCGATGGAGGTGAGGAGCACGACCGCGGTCACTCCGATCGCGATGCCGAGCGCGGTGAGCACCGCACGCAGGCGATGCGAGCGCACCGATCCAAAGGTGAGACGGACCAGGTCAGCCCAGCGCATCAGCCTCGTCCCGAAAGTGCGAGCACCGGGTCGAGCCGTGCAGCGCGGCGTGCCGGCATGACGCCGAACACGACCCCGCTCGCAAGCGCGATGAGTATCGCGAGCACCAGTGCCCAGGTCGGTGTGGCGAACGACAGGTTCGGATAGGCCTGGTGCAAGGTCCAGTTGCCTGCAAGTCCGACCACGAGACCGGCAGCGGCACCGACGAGTGACAACAGGACCGCCTCGGCCAGGAAGATCGCGATGATCTGCCGGCGTGTCGCTCCGATCGCCTTGAGCAGCCCGACCTCGGCCGTACGCTGACTCACGGCCACCAGCATCACGTTCATCACGAGGACGCCGGCGACCGCGAGACTGATGGACGCGATGCCCGCGAGTGCGAACGTCAGCGCCGTGAAGATCAGATCGAAAGTCGCGAGCACCGAGTCCTGGGTCACGACGGTCACGTCCTCTTCGCCCTGGTGGCGCATCTTGAGCGTTGCGATGACCGCGCTGCGCACGCGTTCCATGGATTCGCGCGTGCGCGCCTGGATGAGGATGCGAAACAACGACTCGGAGTTGAAGAGCGCCTGCGCTGAGCTCACGGGGATGATGACGACCTCCTGGATGTCCATGCCGATCGATCGCCCTTCGGAGCCGAGCACGCCGATGACGCGAAAGCGGCGCTCGCCGATGCGCAGCGCTTCGCCGATAGGGTTGCGGCCCGGAAACAGCTCGCGCTGCACATTGGCGCCGATCACGCAGACTGCAACGTCGCGATCGAGCTCGCCCGGCGGCAGGAACTGTCCCTGCGACATGTGCCAGTTGCGCACTACGAGCAGGTCGGCGCTGGAACCGAGGACCGGCACCTCCCTCTCCAGCTCGCGCACCGACGCCGGCACCGAGCCCACAATGAGTGGTGCTACGTGCTCGACATCCGGAATGCGAAGCAGCGCTTCGGCATCGCGCAAGGTGAGGTCCCGCGGTGTTTCGCCGGAGAAGAGCCCCGGTTGCATGCCGGTGGTCTCGGTGCGCCCGGGAAAGACGATCACCAGATGGGTACCCAGCGAGCGGAATTCATCGGTCACGTAACGGCGCGCTGCCTCGCCGAGCGCAGTCAGCACGACCACTGCCGCTACGCCAATCCCCATCGCAAGAAGCAGCATGGCGCTACGCAGGCGAGCGCGGCGTACCGATTGCGCGGCCAGGCGTACGAGATCGCTCGCAATCATGACGTGCCGCCGTTGCCGCGCGTGTCTGCCACGATACGGCCATCACGCATGCGGATGTGGCGCCGTGCCCGATTGGCCACCTCGACGTCGTGAGTGACTACAAGGAGCGTGAGAGCCGCGGCATTGAGTGTCTCCAGCGCGCGCAGTACCTCCTCGCCGGACGCATGATCGAGATTGCCGGTCGGCTCGTCCGCGAGCAGGACGGTGGGGCGCATGATCATCGCTCGCGCAATGGCCACGCGCTGGCGCTGCCCGCCCGAGAGCTGATCCGGACGGTGGTGCGCGCGATCCGCGAGACTCAGGCTCTCGATCACGCGCTGTACCTGGGGTCGGCGTTCCGCCGGCACCACGCCAGCCAGCACCAGGGGTAGCTCGATATTCTCGAACGCCGTGAGCCGTGGGATCAGGTGAAACGACTGGAAGATGAAGCCGATGCTATGCGCCCGGGCATGCGCGAGCTCGTCGTCGTCCAGAGCCGTGGTCTCGCGCCCGTCGAGCCGGTAAGTGCCTGCCGTCGGACGGTCAAGAAGGCCAATGACGTTCAGCAGCGTCGACTTGCCCGAGCCCGAAGGTCCCATGATCGAAACATACTCACCCGTGTCGATCTGGAGATTGATGTCGTCCAGCGCGCGCACTTCCTGGTCACCGACGCGAAAGTGACGGTGGAGGCCGACGAGCTCGATCATTTGCCGGCCGTAGCGCTTGCACGGGCGCGGGCGCCGTCGGCGAGCCCTTCACGATCGATAGAAGTAACGACCAGCTCCTGCGGCTCGAGCCCGGAGCGGATCTCCGTGTACTCCCAGTTGCCGATGCCGGTCTTGACCTCACGCAACTCAAGGCGCCCTCGACGTTGGTTGAGCACGTAGATGCGCTTGCCCTCGATCAGGGCGCGCGTGGGAATGCGCAGGACGTCGTGGCGCTCATCGAGGATGACCTCGACGTCCGCGCTGTATCCCGGCAGCAGGTCGAACTCCGTGCCGTGCTCGATTTCCGCTTCGATCTCCACCGTGCGCGCCTGCTTCTCGACGTCGAGAACATAGGGCGCCACGCGGCGAACGTGCGCCGGGAAACTCTTGCCCCGGAATGCGTCGAGGGTGACTCTCGCACGCATCCCTTCGCGGATCCGTGGCGCATCCACCTCGTCGATCGGTGCGGTGATGTAGATGCAGCTCGTGTCTACGACGTCTACAGCGGGCGGCGTGGGAATTCCCACCGGGGAGGGAGTCACGAACTCGCCGAGCTCGCCGTTGATTTCGGCCACGATGCCGTCGAAAGGCGCGCGCAGCAGCGAGCGCTCGAGCGTGGCGCGCGCCTCGCCGACGCGTGCGAGCGCGACCCGCGTATTCTGATTCGCCGCGCGGCACGCGGCTTCGTTGCTGTCGGCCTCACCCTGGGCGCGATCGGCAGCGTCCACCGCGATCAACCCGCGCGCGAGCAGGGTCTTGGCGCGCTCCGCTTCGCGACGCGAGAGCTGCGCGGTGACGCACGCTTGCTCGGCACGCGCACGCGCAGCCACGGAATCACGCTCCGCGAGATCAACCTGCGCGCGGATGTCCTCGTTCCACAGCTCGAGCAGGATCTGGCCTTTCTGCACGCGATCGCCCTTCTTGACCGGCAGGCGTGCGATCTGCCCGCCCATGGCGGGGGCGAGTCGGGCCCGCTGGCAGGCTTTGATGGTCCCGGCGCGCGTATTGGTGACCGTCTCCGCCACGACGCCGCGCGCCGCGGCAACGGTGTCAACCACGATCGAGGTGGGCCGCGCCCAATACGCGATCACGGTACCAGCGAGCAGGACGGCACTGGCGGTGATAAGCAAAGTACGGCGTTTCATTTCATCGTGTCTGATCGTTGCACACAGTCTGACATCTCCTCGCTCTTCACGGCAGGCAATCTCTTTTGCTCACGGAATGACCAATCCAAGCTTTATGGCCGTAACTTGCGTATTCTATGAATTTCAAGTGGCAGTTATGCACAGGTCGTCCACTGCCATGGTGAACAACCGCCAAGGACCCCGGTCATGAAGCGCAAGGACAGACAGCCAAAGGTCAGTGCCGAACATCGTGCCCTGGCGCGCATGGCTCAACGCGCACGCGCATTTGCCGATGAAGCTCGAACGAAATCCGAACACGCGAAGACGGCTTGGAAGCAAGCGCGCGAAGCATTCAGAGAAGCCAAGCGAGCCGCCAAGCGCGCCCGCAAAGCGGCGAAAGCCGCTCAAGCCTCCTTCGGACGCGCCATGAAGAAGAACGCAAAGAGGAAGAAGAGGACTGCTCGGGCCTGAAGGCAGTCGAGCCTGTCAGGCTGACGCACTGGACTTGACAACCGGCGCCCTGCAGAAGTTAGAGTGCGGCCCCGTCACATGAACCAGAGAGTGTGTCATGGTGAATGAAAAGGTCTACACAGGCAGCTGCTTTTGCGGCGAGGTGCAATTTGAAGTCTCAGGCGATCCGGCCGCGATGGGTTACTGCCACTGCGAATCGTGCCGGCACTGGTCGGCAGGACCGGTCAACGCGTTCACCTTGTGGAAGCCGGATGCCCTGAAGGTCACGCGCGGTGCGGGAAGCATCGGTACCTACAACAAGACGCCTATCAGTTATCGCAAGTGGTGCAAGAAGTGCGGCGGACATTTGTTCACTGATCATCCGACCATGGGCCTGGTGGATGTTTATGCCGCCGTGATTCCGCGGTTTCGCTTCGAGCCGGGCGTGCACGTGAACTATCAGGAAACCGTCTTACACATCCATGATGGCAAACCAAAATTGAAGGATATGCCCAAAGAGATGGGCGGCTCGGGAATATCCCTGCCGGAGTAGCGATACGCAGCCGACCGGCTGACCCAGGGCCCCGGCGCGAACCGCCGGGGCCTTTTCATTTTGTCGTCAGCCAGAAACGTTCACCGTCGGACCTGCCACGGCCGCGCAGGTCCAGCGCGTATACCGCGAGACCGTCGGCAACGAGCTGGTCAGCGACCCACAGGTATTGCCCGCTGTGGGAGTTGACGCCGTGGACGATGGCGACAACACCGCGAGGCTTTCGCTCCGGTCGCCACGACCGAACAAAAGGTGTGCCGGCGCGTACTTGCCCAAAGGTTCAATTGCGCTCGCAATCCACAGGCGTAAGATGCGCGCCCTCAACGCTGCCCGGACCAGACGTCGTACACGCTGCGGGTTTGATCTTTCTTAGTGCGAAATACCAACAAGTAGGGAGATGAATCATGATTTGCATGCCGCAATGGCGCGCGTGGTTGGCCATGCTCGCCCTTCTCGTCGTGGCGTTGCCTGCAAGCGCGCAGAAGAAGCCCAACATCCTCATCATTTGGGGAGATGACATCGGCTACTGGAACATCAGCGCCTATAACCAGGGCATGATGGGCTATAAGACGCCCAACATTGACCGCATCGCGAAGGAAGGCGCGCTGTTCACGGACTGGTACGGCCAGCAGAGCTGCACCGCCGGACGTGCATCGTTCATCACCGGACAGGTCGGCTTTCGCACCGGCTTGTTAAAGGTAGGGCTACCGGGCGCCAAAGAAGGATTGCAGGCGCGCGATGTGACCATCGCGGAATTGCTCAAGGCGCAGGGCTACGTGACCGGACAGTTCGGCAAGAACCACCTGGGCGATGCCGACGCCACTTTGCCGACCGCGCACGGCTTCGACGAGTTCTACGGTTCGCTCTATCACCTCAACGCTGAGCAAGAGCCGGAGAATGCCGACTACTTCAAAGATCCGGCGGCAATCAAGAAGTACGGCACGCGCGGTGTGCTCCACACCTGGGCGAATCCGGACGGCACGCAGAAGATCGAGCTTACCGGTCCGCTGAACACCAAGCGCATGGAGACGGTGGACGAGGAATTCACCCGGGAAGCGCTGCGGTTCATGACGGATGCGAAGAAGGCGAACAAGCCTTTCTTCCTGTGGTGGAACTCCACGCGTATGCATATCTTCACGCATCTCAAGAAGGAGAGCGAAGGCAAGACTGGCCTCGGTATCTATCCGGACGGCATGGTCGAGCACGACGGCATGGTCGGCCAGTTGCTCGACAAACTCCACGAGCTCGGCCTGGATGACAACACCATCGTTATGTACTCAACCGACAACGGCGCAGAGGAAATGTCGTGGCCGGATGGCGGCACGACACCGTTCCGCGGAGAAAAGAACACCAACTGGGAAGGCGGCTACCGCGTGCCGGCTGCCATTCGCTGGCCCGGCGTCATCAAGCCCGGCACCGTCAGCAATGACATCTATGCCCACGAAGACATGCTGCCGACGCTGCTGGCCGCCGCCGGTGTACCCGATGTGAAAGCGCAGCTCCTTACGGGAATGAAGGTCGGCAACAGGAGCTTCAAGGTCCATCTCGACGGTTACAACATTAGCGATTCGCTGGCCGGCAAAGCACCAGACCCGCGTCATGAGATGTTCTACTTCAACGACGACGGCTCACTGGTGGGTTTGCGCTACAACCAGTGGAAGATCGTCTTCGCGGAGCAGCGCGCCGAGGGCTTCGACGTCTGGCAGGAACCGTTTGTCGAGCTGCGCGTTCCGAAGATCTTTAACCTGCGCGCGGATCCGTTCGAGAAGGGCGACCACGTCGGCATGGACTACTCGCACTGGCGGATCGATCGCACCTTCCTGCTCGTGCCGGCGCAGGAATATGTCGGCGGATTCCTCGCCTCGTTCAAGGAGTTTCCGCCGAGCCAGAAAGTCGGCAGCTTCAGCCTTGAGAAGGTGATGGAGACGCTGCAGAGTCCGCCGAAAGGCGGCGGCTGATGCCGCGAGTGCTGTAGTAACGTTCAGTCACAACACAACGGATCCACCCGAATGGAGGGCGACGGCGGAGAGTGTCCGCCGTCGCTTCGATGGTGCTCCGAAAGAGCTCGATCCCGTAGCCGGGCGCTGCGAACGGTTAGCGAAACCGGCGTCGTCTGACGGCCAGAGCGAGCAGGCTAGCGAATAGCGTCGCCACGCCCACGGCGCCGCCGCCACCACCACCGCCACCACCACCGCTGCCGCCGCCGCCACCGCCACCACTTCCGGCGCCGCTCGAGACGACGAGGTTCACCGCCGAGCCGCCTGCCACATTCTTGCCGGCCGCCGGGCTCTGGCTGATGACGCTGCCGGATGCGACCGTGCTGCTCGACTGCTGCGTGACGGTCCCTACCATGAGACTGGCAGCGGTGATAGCGCTGGTGGCGGCCGCCTGCGTCTGGCCCGCCACGTCCGGCACCGCGACGCCGCTCGAAACGACGAGGTCCACCGGGGAGCCGTGTGCCACATTCGTGCCGGCCGGCGGGTTCTGGCTGATGACGGTGCCGGGAGCGACCGTACTGCTCGACTGCTCCGTGACGCCGCCGTCGCGTACCACGAGACCGGCATCGGTGATAGCGATGGTGGCGGCCGCCTGCGTCTGGCCCGTCACGTTCGGCACCGCGAAGCTGCTTGGCGAACAACGCGCGAACGTTACAGAAGCCGGAGCGGCCTGCCCCGTTACACTGACCTGCAGCGTGTGGTTATCGCAATCGGCGATGGTAGATGAGATGCTCAGAAGGTACTCATTCTTGAGCCGGTCCAAAATGTTCGCATAGGCGGCTGTAATCTCGCTATCGCTTGGCGCGGGGAGATAGGCGCCGCCAGTCTCAACCGCCAGACGCGTCAGCAGGCCAGGCCGGATACTGCCTACGCCGATTGTGAAAATAGGAACGCTGTTGTCGAGCGCGTCTTGGACGACGCGGCCCTCGCCTATCTTCGAGGCGTTCTCGGCGCCGTCACTGATCAGGATAACGATTTTCGGTCCGGATGGGAGAGGGACGGAAGGCGTGGCGAACTGATTGACCGCCAGATCGACCGCGTCGAGCAAGTTAGTGTCTTTGCCCGGGTAGGGCGCCATCACGGCACTGGTCAGGGCGGAGGTGCCCGTGCCCGCTGGCCCGTCAATCTCGGTGAAGTCCTTCACTACCGAGGCCTTGTCCGGATTCGTGCCATTGAACTTCACGATGGCGGCGAAATCGCCGACGCGCATTGCTTTGATGAAGTCGATCACGGCGGTCTGCATGGCGTCGAGCGCGGTGTTCTGCACGCTGCCGCTGTAGTCCATGACGAAGATCACCGAAACCTTTTGGGTCACGTCCTGGGCTGGCGGCAACGTGAAGCCCGGCGATTGAACCGTTGCTCCGTCCAACAACAAGGCAAAGTCACTGACATGCAATCCCCCCACGGGGGCACCGTTCGCATCCGTGACGGTCACGAACGCCTCGATCGGATCGCTGATCGAGGAGGCCGCCTCGACGCGCAGATCCACGGCCGCCCGCGCAGGGCCGGCCAGGAATGCCGCTGCCAGCAGCAGAATCGCGGGTAGCCACGATCGCAACAGCGGCGCGGCAACCACGTGCCTACCAGCACTGTCGCAACGCATGCCGTGGGAATGCGCAGAAGCACGGAGAGTTCGTCGAAGCATGGAGTTTCTCTGTTTACTTATAGTGAAAAGACGTAGTTATCGTTTGAGCTAATGTAATACACACGCGGAAGACGCGAACGAAGAGACTCTGTGATCTCTGTCACTAATTTAGCGAAAAATTCGTTCGATCCGTCACATTGTCGGGTGTCGGCAGTGCGAGCAAGAATATGGAAAATTCGACGAGCAACGACATAGAAGCAGCGCACATCGCATAGAACTCTTTATATCTCTTGCGACCTGACGCGTGAGCGCGACTGGACGTCGCGGTCAGGTGCTAGTGTGGCCGAATGCTAACGTCCATGCCCTCACAAGTCACGGCTCGGTAGTCGCTTAGACCAGCGCTGCAGGCAGCTTTGATTGGCTGAACCACACTCGTCCCGGCCTCGCGCAGAGAAGCCGCTCGCTGCTCCCTGCCGCTCAGTGCAAAGTCTACAATGGCCGCCTCCGAAATGATTCGATCAACATCGCTGGGGTGGGAGCGCCAGGGTCATATCCTGCAGAATGATGGCCGCCATTCGGGAATCTCCCGCATGGGCCTCGGTGTATCCCTGGTAAGGTCTCGCAGATGAGCATGCAGCAGGCTGAGCCCAAGGTGAGGACGGTCGAGGCCGCGATCAACTACGTCGCGCACGGCTCCTTCGTCAACCGACGATTCGTGGCGCCGGGGGTGGAGCGCAATACGGGGCGGTATGAGACGCATCGGGTGTCGATCCGCGACGGGCGCGAGATCAAGGACCATTTCAGATTGCATGTTCACGGCTTCGTGCTGGCCGGGCACCACAGCGCGGTCACGAACTTCTTCGACAAGGACCAGGTCGACCAGGTGTATCCCGGCGAGGTGGTGGAGGCAGTCAAAGCGCTGACAGGCGCGACCCGCGTTGCGCCCATGGGCTGGATGATCCGCACCTCGGGCGATCTATCGAGGCACCAGCAACAAACCGCTGGCTACACGCACAGGGGAGGAGTGCAGCCGCCCGCCGGCGAGGCGCACGTGGACTTCACGCCTGAGCGAGCCGAATCGATGGCGCGTGCGCTCTACGAGAAAACTTTCCCGGGGGGAAAGGGTTACTCCCGCTTCATCGCCTCGAGCCTGTGGCGCACTTTTTCAGAGCCGCCGCAGGATTGCCCGCTGGCCTTGTGCGATGCCCGCAGTGTGGGAGTGGAGGAGGGCGTGCCAAACTCCCTGTTCATCGTCGATCAGATTCCCGACGAGAGCACGATGCTGGGCGAGATGCCAGGGGAGGATAAGGTCCCTGCCGCCGCGATCTTTCACTACAACCCGAATCACCGCTGGTGGTACTTCTCCAACATGGCCCGGGAGGAGATCGTGCTGATCAAATTCCACGACAGCGACCCGACCAGTGCCCTGCGTACGCCCCACACCGCATTCCACGATCCGAGCTTCCCCAGCGCGAAACCGCGCGAGAGCATCGAGTTCCGGAGCATAGCCTTCTTCGAGTGACGGGCCGCATGCGCGGCCGCGCCAGCCCTGCGCTTTACTCTTCCTTGTAGCCGGGCGGCAGGTCGTGGCCGATACCCTTGTGGCAATCGATGCAGGTTTCGCCGCGCGCCAGCATGCGCTCCTTGACGTGCTTCTTCGCGGCACTCGAATCCTGGTTCTCGAGGTCCATCGCCTCGAGCGAATGGCAGTTCTTGCACTCACGAGAGTCGTTGGCCTTCATCTTCGCCCAGACGTCCTGCGCCATCTCGAGTCGTGCCGCGGCGAATTTCTCCTTCGGGCGCCTCGTGCCCATCGCCCATTTCGGCAGTTCGTTGATGCTTGCCGCGAACTTGACTTTCATCTTCGGAAAGAAGTCATGCGGCACGTGGCAATCCGAGCAGATCGCGCGCACGCCCGCCACGTTCTTGTAGTGAGGGCTGCGCTTGTACTCCGGCAGTATGTTGTCGCTCATCTCGTGACAGGAGGTGCAGAACGCCAGGGTGTTTGAGTAGTGCAGCCCCGTATTGAACCCGGCCCAGGCCAGCACGCCGAGCCCAAATAGGAGGAAACCACCGACGGGGATACCGAGCAGCCAGCGCCGCTGCGGCTTGCGCCACAGGCGCTGCCACCATGATTCGGACAACGGTTTCTGATTCGCTTCGGGCATGCAGTTCTCCCCGGTGAGTGCCTCGGGCTGTCCTCGATCCTGTACTCGCGCCTACTTGAAACTACCGAAGTAGTTGACCAATGCGTCGATGTCGTCCTTGGTGAGCTCATCGAACTTCGGCTTCATCTTCTTCGGCATCGGCCGCTGTCCGGAGCTGAACTCCTCGAACGAATGACGGAGGTAGGGCATCCACTGGCCGGCGAGGATACCGGCATCGTCGTCTGCGCTGCTGCCGCCATCTTCGTGGCACTTCTTGCAGTGCGCTTCCTGAATCTGCTTGCCGTGTTCGGCCTTCGCGGCATCGGCGGTCTGCTTGGCACGGACGAATGGCTTCTTGGAAAGATCATCGGCGATCGCCGTGATATCCCCATCCGAGAGCTTGCTGGCGACGGTGCACATGTCAGTCGTCTGCCCCTTCTGTGAGCCTGAGTGGTACTTCACCTCGGGGCAGGGCCGAGCCTTGTTTTTGTAGTTCGTAAGGCTGTCGGTCAGGTATTTCGCCGAATACCCGCCGATGATCGGGACGTCGGATTCAGTGCTGGCTCCGTCCTTGCCATGGCATCCGGCGCAATTCTCGAGAAGGGTGCCGACATCGGCTGCCCACGCGCTTCCCGTTAGTGCGAATGCGACGAGGGCGATATGCCCCAGCCATCTCGATGTGCGACTGCCCTTGGGTATCATGACGTGCGGTCTCCTTCAGGAGCTGGTTCGGCGCAGCAGTCTGTCCGAGAATGCAAGAATTGTCACATTGCGGCAAACACCTATGGTCGCCTGTAGATGCCCGCATACGTGGAACTTTCAGGCAATGATAAAAAGCGGGCTGCCGGGGGGGGAGCGTCTGATGAAAAAAACTCCCAAAGATTTGCTAAAGAGCGTACCTCTGAAGACCTTCAGCGTAGGAGCACGGCTGCCATGAAATTGTCATTGGGTTGGGGATCGATCCTCATCGTCGCCCTGCTGGCGGCTGGCTGCAGCGGCGACACAGGGCCGGCCGGCCCGCCGGGCCCACAAGGCCCGCCCGGACCATCGGGGCCTCCTGGCAGCAGCAGTGGCTCGGGCACCACCATTCCGAGCAATGCGACCCCCGCCAGCGATGCGGCCGCCGCGGCGTGGGCGGCGCTCGCCCTAAAAGTTACCGTCACGAGCGTAAGCATCAACAGCGCGCCCGTCGTCAATTTCACCGTAACCGATGACGCCGGTGTTCCGGTGACAGGCCTCGGCAATACGTCGAAGAGCAGCACCGCTACGGTCGCCGGCCTGACCAACCTGTCATTTTCGCTGGCGAAGCTGGTGCCGAGCACGGATGGCAGTCCGAGCAATTGGGTCAGCTACATCGTGACCACTGTGCCGACGACAACCGCAGCTGCGGCGCCGACGCGCCCGTCAACCGACAACACCGGGACGCTCGTCGACCACGGTGACGGCACCTACACATACACGTTCTATCGCGACGTCACACAGATCAAGTCCCAGGTCGACGCAATGACCGTCAGCGCGCCGAACAACAAGGCTGACCTCGGTGATCTCACCTACGCTCCAAGCCTGGTGCACCGGCTCACGATCCAGCTGTCCGGTAACGCCCCCGGGACCGGCACCAACACGCCCAACGGCGTCGAGGTCGCGGGCTACCCTGGCGTGCCACTGACCAAGGCTGTCGATGTCATCTACGACTTTGTCCCCGCGACGGGGCAAGTGCAGCCCCCCGAGAACTCTGGCCGCGACATCGTCGCCACCGCGAAGTGCAACGAGTGTCATCAGCAGCTCGGAGGCATTCCCGGCGATAACCCCGAGAGTTCGGGAGCCGGATTCCACGGCGGCAACCGTAACGACACGCATTATTGCGTCGTGTGCCACACCGAGCAGCGCAAGTACGGGCGTACCGAGGCGACGATCGACGCCAGCACGCTCACATTTCAGACTACGAGCGCGAACACCTATCGGGTGGATGACCGTGCGATCGGCAACTTGCCTAACCACATTCATCATATCCACATGGGCGAGTTCCTCGCCAAGAAGAACTACAACTACGGTGGCGTCCTGTACAACGAAACGCTGTTCCCGCAGGACCTGCGCAACTGCACGAAGTGCCACGATGGCTCTGCCACCTCGACGGCGCAGACCGCGCAGGGTGACAACTGGAAAAACGCGCCCAGCCGGCGCGCCTGCGGCGGGTGCCACGACGGCATCAACTTTGCTACCGGCAAGGGCGTCACCATCGAGGATGCGCTCGCGGGTGTGACTCCTCCCGAGACGACCAAGTTCAATGGCCTCGCGCACGGCGGCGGTGCGCAGGCCGATGATTCCACGTGCACGCAGTGCCACACGCCGGACAATATCGACAAGGCCCACTTGCCCGTGACGCCGCCGAATTTGCAGAGTGCGCTGCACGTGCCCGGCGGCAACGCCAACACCAACGCGGCCTGGATTGCATCCAACACGAATCGCCTGCCGGCTGGCGCGATCAAGGTGACGTACGAGATCCGCAAAGTGTCCCGAAACGCCAGCGGTCAACCGGTGATGGAGTTCCGCATGCTTCAGGACGGTCAGCGCAAGGACCTCAATGACTTCGCGAGCACCGCGGTCAATCCGACAACCGGCAGCAAGGAGATCTGGGATAACTTCATGGGCTCGCCCAGCGCGCAATTCGTGTTCTCGGTGCCGCAGGATGGCGTCGCCGCTCCCGCGGATTTCAATGGCAGCGTCTCCGGGTATCTGAAGAACATCTGGAACGGCACGGCCACAGGTTCGGGTGCGGGCACGCTCACCGTTCCAGACGCCAATGGGTTCTACACTGTCACGCTTACCGGCGTGACGATACCCCCCACCGCGGTGATGCTGACGGGCGGCCTTGGGTTCTCGTACAACGTGACGAGCACATTGCCGCTGACACAGACCAATGTAGATGACGAGTGTGGGTTAGCGTTCAATCCGCTACAGCCTCGGCCGAACCGGTGCTATCAGGTATTGCCGGCACCGGTCGATCCAACAAAAAGGGTCGGCGGCCTGATCGTGATCGCGCCTACCGTGCAGAAGGTGGCAGACGGCTACACGGGACGCCGGCCGATCGTCGAAGATGCACGTTGCAACAAGTGCCACCAGGAGCTGGGCGCGTTCACCGAGGATGCTTTCCACGGTGGCCAGCGCAACGACGGCACGACGTGTGCGTGGTGCCACACTCCGAACCGGACGAGCAGTGGCTGGTCGGCGGATTCGGTGTACTTCGTCCATGCAATCCACGCGAGTGCCAAGCGTACGCACCCGTTCACCTGGGATTCCGAGGCAGTGGGCGAGTCGTTTGCGGACGTCAAGTTCCCGGGCGTGCTGAAGAACTGCGAAGGCTGCCATATTCGCGGCACGTACGACTTCAGTGCCGCCGCGTCGGTGAGTGCGCTGCCAAACCGGCTGTACCGCACAGCTGCGACCGGCATATTTGCCGTTAACGAGGGGGGTACGGTTCCGACGTACACCTTCAATGCTGGGCCACCTGCAAGCTGCGTTGCAGGGACGTCCTTACCACAGACGGCCCTCGGCGCGTACGACCTATCACCGTTCATCGCGGATTCGACGCAATACAGCATTGGTTTCAGCTTCAATGCAAGCAGCACCACGACGACCAACTCTTGTAATGAGACCACTGTCGTGACCAACCTACCGGGCGGTACGGTGCAGGCGGATCCACGGACCCTGGTGAATTCGCCGGTCGCGGCCGTGTGCTCTGCGTGCCACGACACTGATCTGGCAAGGGCCCACATGCAGGCGAACGGTGGGTCGGTTTACGCAGCGCGTGGCACGGCACTCGCCACGGTGGAAACCTGCATGGTCTGCCATTCCGTGGGTCAGATTGCGGACATCAGGGCCATGCACGCGAAGTAACGTATCGTGCAGCTCCGGGCCAAGGTATCGGTGTTAATTGTGCTCGTGAGCCTGTCGTTTGCCGGTGGATTAGCCGCCGGCCAGGAAGGGGTCCTGGCCGGCGGCTTATCCACCGGCCAAGAAGGGGTCGGGGCTGCGGCCCCAGCGCATGGCAAGCCGGCGCTGATCGACATCAACAGCGCCAGTACATGACCAAGAACAAGAAACACGGTCCCATTACCGCGGGGTTGTTCCTGCTGTGTCTCGTCCTGTCTGCTGCGGCCAGCGCGGCTGAAACTGAGGCGCAAGGGCAGCCCGCGGCGAAAGAGCAACCCGAGGCGAAACAGGAACCCGCGAAGCAGGAAGAACCCGCCAAAAAAGAGGAACCCGCCTACACCACCCGCGGCGCCGACACCTGCCTCAAGTGCCACGACGAGACATCGAAGTTTCCGGTGCTGTCGATCTTCAAGACGAAGCACGCACAACCCGCCGATCCGCGAACGCCCTTCGCAAAGTTGCAGTGTGAAACCTGCCATGGACCTGGCGCACAGCACGCCGAGGAGGTTCCCGAAGGACAGAAGCAGGCGCCCATCATCAAGTTTGGCGCCAGCTCGTGGGTGCCGATCGAGAAGCAGAACCAGATCTGCCTCGGTTGCCACCAAGATCAGAACCGCATCGCCTGGAAGGGTAGTCCGCATGGTGGGAACGCTGTCGCCTGCGCGAGCTGCCACCAGATTCACGCAACGCACGATCCCGTTCTGGCGATCGCTGAGCAGCCAGAGGTCTGTTACGCGTGCCATAAGCGCCAGCGTGCGGAATTCGACAAACCGTCCGTGCATCCGGTGCGCTTTGCGCAGATGGCCTGCAACTCCTGCCACGAGGTTCATGGAGCCATTGCGGCGAAGCTCCTGCTCAAGCCCACGCTGAATGAGACCTGCTACACCTGCCACGCGGAGAAGCGCGGTCCGTTCCTGTGGGAGCACGCGCCGGTGGCGGAGAACTGCACGAATTGTCATACGCCTCACGGCTCGATCCATCCAACGCTGCTCGTGAAGCGGGCGCCCTTGCTGTGCCAGCAGTGTCACTCGCAGAGCGGGCATCCGAGCGTCGGCCGTACCGGGTCCGGCCTGCCTGATGGCAACCCGTCGGGATTCCTGCTGGCCGGTGCCTGCCTCAATTGCCACTCGCAGGTCCACGGCTCGAATGACCCGTCGGGTGTGAAGCTGATGAGATAGGACGTGACCATGAACGGCGACAACGTCAGGGTTACTGTGCAAAGAGGCATTCCGCTTTTGCTGGCTGCCGTGATCCTGCCCGTGTCGATGCGGGCAGAGGCGCAGGACGCGCCCGCTGTGGATACCTCGCGCTGGGCCTGCAAGTACTGTCCATTTGAGGAGGGCTACAGTCTCACTCCGGTTCTCGGGGCGGGCTACGTTTCGGACGACTCCGCCAAGTTCGGTGAGTACACGGGTCTCAACGAGGAGGGCGCCTATGTCGTCGCCGACGCGCAGGGGCGCTACCGAACCAAGGACGGTCTCTGGGTCGACTTGTCCGCCGTCGATCTGGGGCTGGATTCGCGCTACGTCGGCATCGAGGGTGGCAAGCAGGGTGCGTACCAGCTGCACCTGAGCTACAAGCAACTGCCGCACAACATCAGCGACACAGCTGTCTCTCCCTTCATCGGCTTCGGTACCGATTCACTGACCCTGCCGTCCAACTGGGTTCCGGCCGGTACGACTGGGACCATGCCCGCGCTCGCTGGGAGTCTGCGTCTTGTCGATCTCGAAACCGAGCGCAGGCTCTTCGATCTCGGCGGTTCGCTGACACCCGTGAAACATTGGGCGTTTGCAGTGAACTTCCGTCACGAAGAGAAGACAGGCACGCGCGGCACCGGCGGCTCATTCATATTCAATGACTCGCTCCTCCCAATGCCGGTCGATTACAAGACTGATCAGATCGACGTCTCCGCGGCCTATAGCGTCGCGCGGTTCCAGGCGCGCATCGCGTACTACGGGTCGATCTTCAAGAACGACGACGACGCGTTTACCTGGGCCAATCCGTACGTACCGCTGGTCAACGGCGGAACTACCGGCCGGCTCGCACTCGCGCCTAGCAACCAGTTTCACCAGCTCCTCGCCTCCGCCGGTTATCAGTTCGGCGAGAGGACGCAGGCAACGGCCGACATCGCCGTCGGACGCATGACCCAGGATGAGTCGTTCCTTCCGTACACGGTCAACACCAGTCTGACGACGCAGCCGCTGCCCCGCAGCTCGCTCGACGGACGCGTCGATACCTTGACGGGCCACGTGAAGATCACGTCCGCGCTAACCGACAGGCTTCGAGTCAATGCCAGCTACACCTATGACGATCGGAACAACCAGACGCCGCAGGCCGTGTATGACTGGATCACTACGGATGTCGCGCCCGCGTCGCCACGCACGAATCTGCCCTATAGCTTTACGCACAGCGTGGCGAAGATCGACGGTGGGCTCGTACTAATGCGAGGTCTCCGGGTCGATGCCGGCTGCGACTACGACGAATACAAGCGCGATCTGCAGGAAGTGAGCAAGACGCACGAAAGCAACTGCTGGGGCAAAGCGACAGCGCATGGGAGCAATGGCGCGGACTTCATGTTGACGGGGGCCCACGCGTGGCGCACGGGCTCCGATTACATCGTCAACCCCGAGGACACTCCGCCCCAGAATCCGCTGATGCGCAAGTACAATATGGCGGACAGAGAACGGACTATTGCCAAGCTGCGCGTCGACGTTCCGATCGGTGAGCGCACGAATGTCGGGCTTGATTCGAGCATCACGTGGGACACCTATTTCAATTCGGTCATCGGCTTGCTGGACGGCCGCTCGTGGGCTGCGACTGCGGATGCCGCCTTCGCATTTTCCGAGAACACCAGCGCGACCGGCTACCTGAGCCACGAGCAGATCAAGTCCAGCCAGGCGAACGCCGAGCTCCTCGCTCCATCGCCGCTCTGGAATGCGGAAAACGTGGACACCGTCGATACTGCGGGCGTCGGGATCAAGCACCGCGCCAACGACAAGCTGGACATCGGATTGGATTACATCTATTCGCGCTCGACCGGCGAGGTCAGCATGAGTGGCGCGACGGTGGGATTCCCTGATCTCACCACCCGCCTGAACAGTGCGAAGCTGTACGTCGACTTCCGGTTGAAGCAGAAGCTCTCGCTACGCCTCGCCTATTGGTATGAAGACTACAGTAGCGAGGATTGGGCGCTGGACGGTGTCACACCGTCGACCATCAGCAACGTGCTCGCCTTCGGGCAGGGCAGCCCCTCTTATCACATCAACGTCATCACCCTGTCCGGACGCTACCAATTCTAGAAGACTGGCGGCCACCGGCTGCTATCGGCGCGCACGGCATCGAGCATCGCCCCCGATCACGTCGACTTCCGTTCGACGCTTCGAGGACTACAAGAGTGACCCCTGGACGGGGTCACGACGCTGGCCCCGGCTCGGCTGGCAGGAAACGCCGGCGCGCCGCGTTTACGCGCGACGCGCCGGCTCACTTGGGTTGGTACGGATCTACTTCCGCTCTATAACCTTGAGCTGGGCCGACTCCTGGCCCGGCGCAGCGTAGAAGCCGAAGCGGCTTTCGGGCATCCACACGTCGATCTTGTCGTGAGACTTGAGCGAGGAGTACTTGGTCATCTTGCCGCCGAGGCTCAATTGCGCATCCGGAGAGGCCTCCACGACGACCGTTGCCAGACGGTCGCCAGCGACGTTCTCGAAGTCAATCGTTACTTGATTGCCCTTACGCTTGGCCACTTCGCCAACGAAGTGAATCCACTTCGCGCCGTCCTTCAACACGACCTCACGGCATGCAGCCGGAGCCTTCGGATTCTTTTGCAGAAACTCCTGGCTGTACGTCACGTCCTTGATGCAGCTGAGTTTCGGTGCTTCCTCGGCCGCCGTCGCAATGAGCGGCGTCATTGCCAGCGCAAGTGCCATCAGTCCCACTCGTGCAGTCATTGGTATCCCCTTTCAGGTGTTAGTGAATTTTCGGGGACTACGAACCTATCGAGAGTGAATGCGACGGACGGGCACACCAAACCGGGCGCCGTCCTTCTCGTCGAACGAGTCATCGACCCCGGACCGCTACGATAGACGTGACGGAGCCGCAGGGCAATCTGTGGGAAACCCTGACTTCCGGTCCGCGCTGGCTGTCAAGTGCCCGGCCGGGGGGTCACTGATCTTCCGGTGTTCTGGCCCAGGTCACCAGCGTTTGGAGCAGCTCGTTCCTGACCTGGGCGTCCGTACGAGCGGTGCGGGCCGGCATATGGAACGAATGGTCGGCATCCTGGAACACCCTCAGGGTGGCCCGCCTGCCAAGCCGAGCGATAACAGCCTCGAGCAGGCCCAATTCAGCGAATTCATCGCGTGTCCCCTGCAGAAACAGCATGGGAATGCGCACCTCGGCCAGGTGGGCGGCACGCGCCTCCGATGGCTGCCCGGGTGGATGCAGGGGGAAGCCCAGGAACGCCAGTCCACGGACCCCCGGAAGGGGGGAAGCCGCCTGCGCCTGGGAGGTCATCCGGCCACCGAATGACTTTCCGCCAGCAAAGATTGGCAGAGTTGACGCGAGCCGCGCAGCCTCGAGTACGGCCGCACGGACGGTGGCATGGCAGAGTGCAGGTGGATCGGTTCGCCGCGAGCCTCGCTCCATGTACGAGAACTGGTAGCGGAGCGTCGCCATGCCTGACGCGGCGAGTTCGGAGGCCACTGCAGCCATGAACGGATGGCGCATTCCGGCGCCGGCACCATGTGCCAGCACCAGGCAGGAATCGGCGTGGGACGGCAGCTGCAGCAGCCCAGACACGCGGTGATTGTCGTCGACGGTAATCGTCACGAGCTGCTCGGATGAGGTACTCACGGGCCTGCTCGATGCCCGCTACGCGGCGCCGCGTGAGCAGGCCGCCGCGCGCGCGAGGAGCAGCTCGCGTTCGCGCGCGTTGTGCGTGAGCGCAGCGGCACGTTCGAACTCCTCGCGCGCTTCCGAGAACCGTCCCAGCTTCCCCAGGAGGTCACCGCGGACGCTCGGCAGCAGGTGGTAGCTCTTCAGCGCGGGCTCCGCTCGCAGGGCATCGACGAGCTCGAGACCTGCAGCCGGGCCGAACGTCATCGAAATCGCCACCGCGCGATTGAGCTCCACGACGGGGGAGGGTGTGAGCTGAGCCAGCGCAAAGTAGAGCGCCGTGATGCGCGCCCAATTGGTCTCCTCGGCCGTGCGTGCCCGCGCATGACAGGCGGCAATCTCGGCCTGCAGGGCGTAGGGGCCGAGTTCGCCGCCCAGTTTCTCGGCACGTTCGAGCGCATGAAGACCGCGACGAATGAGGAGCGGGTCCCAGCGTGCGCGGTCCTGCTGGAGCAGGAGGATGGGCTCGCCCGACGGTCCGACGCGTGCCCGCGAGCGCGATGCCTGAATCTCCATCAGCGCGACGAGGCCGTGAACCTCGGGCTCCTGCGGCGCCAACTCCGCCAGGACTCGGCCGAGCCGCAGCGCATCCTCGCACAGGGCGGGCCGCATCCAGTCCTCACCGCCGGTCGCGGCGTAACCTTCGTTGAAGATGAGATAGATCACCTCGAGAACCGACGATAGGCGCGCAGCGAGCTCCGGTCCTCGGGGCACTTCGAACGGCACGTGTGCTTCGGAGAGCGTGCGCTTGGCGCGCACGATGCGCTGTGCAATCGTCGGGTGCGGCTGCAGGAAGGCGCGCGCAATTTCCTCGGTGGTCAGGCCGCCGAGCAGGCGCAGCGTAAGCGCCACGCGTGCCTCAGTGGAAAGCACGGGGTGGCATGCGATGAAGAGCAGGCGCAGGAGGTCATCGCCGATGTCATCGTCGTCGATCTGATCCTCGAGCTCTGGCGCGCTGTCCTGCTCGGCCTGCAGCTCGTGTCCAAGCTCCTCGTGCTTGCGCTCGAGGAGCTTGCCCCGTCGCAGGCGGTCGATTGCGCGGTTCCTGGCCGTCGCCATGAGCCAGGCGCCCGGATTGTCAGGCACACCCGACTGCGGCCACTGTTCGAGCGCACTCACCAGCGCGTCCTGTGCCAGCTCCTCGGCCAGGCCCACATCGCGCATCATCCGCGTGAGGCGGGCGATGAGACGCGGCGACTCTATTCTCCAGACCGCGTCGATGGCACGATGAGTGTCGGTGGCCGTCACGGCCACCGATCACAGCATCGTCCGCGACCTCATGCAAGACAGGCCAAGGCGCAGCTATTTCTTTGGCGCATTAGCCGCAATGCCCATGTCACGGAAGCGCTCCACCGCATCGCTGGGTCCGAAATCCTCGAGCTCGTAGAGCTGTCGGACTTCGATCTCCGCGTCCTTGCCGTCCACTGCGGGGTTGGGGAAGCGATTGGTCCACTCCAGCGCTTCGGCGCGCGATTTCACCTGGATCAACGTGTAGCCAGCCACGAGCTCCTTGCTCTCAGTGAACGGCCCATCGCTGATTGTGCGTTTCGTTCCCGAATACTTGATGCGCCAGCCGTTCGAGCTGGGCTGCAGTCCCGAGGCGTCGAGCAGTACGCCCGCCTTGGCCAGTTCCTCGTGGAAGGTCGCCATGCTGGCAATGAGCGCCTCCTCAGGCATGACCCCGGCCTCGCTGTCCTTGCTCGCCTTTACAATGATCATGAATCGCATCGCTGTCTCCTCTGGGAGTGGGTCCGGGTGTTGATGACATGACCTTACGACGAACGGCCACGGTCGAAATCGACAGGCGAGCATCGATTCCGGGCGCGTCCTGGCTCAGACTATTGCAAGGTCGAAGCCCTAACGATCCCACTGCCAGGAGGTCCTGACATGAGTAACAAGAATGCAATCCTGTGGACCGCTCTTTCGGCGCTCATCTGCGCCCCGGCGCTGGCCGACCCGAAGATCACGGTGGTCGAGCACGCAGCCACCGACACCGTCACCGACACTGGCGCCAAGGGCGATACGGTGGGGGATGTTCTTACGTTTGCCAATCCGGTGTTCGACGCCGCGAACAAGAAGCAGGTGGGGACCGATCAGGGCTTCTGCGTCCGGACCGAGGCGGGCAAGGGCTGGGAATGTTGGTGGACGCTGTCCCTCGCCGATGGGCAGCTCACGGTCGAGGGACCGTTTCTCGACAAGGGTGATTCAGTGCTCGCGGTCACCGGTGGCACGGGGAAATACACCACCGCGCGCGGGCAGATGAAACTGCACGCGCGCGATGAGAAGGGCAGCGAATACGACTTCGTGTACGAGCTGCAGTAGCGCTCGCCGCCGCGGCTACTTCTTTGGCTCGTATTTGAATTTCTGCCCGCCGAGGGTCGCTTCGTACATCAGGCCGCCCTTGGCCACGGTGAAGGTCGCCATGCCCTTGTGGTAGGAGGCGCCCTTCGTGGACGCGTCCTTCTGGCCGCCGCTTGCGCCAGCAGAGCTGCCCGTGCTGCCTGCGGCGGCCGAGGCACCTGCTGTGATCGCTACCGCCGTTGCCTGTGCGCCGAACTCGAAGTTGCCGCTGGTAAATTCGTCGAACGAGCGCTTGTCCTCGAAAAAGATGATCTGGCTGAAGGCCTGACCGCCGAGCTGGAATCCGGCCGTGAGCTGTGTCATCGAGGTGTCGCCGACGTACTTGCCTTGGGCGTACACGCGACCCTTCCCGTGCGCGCCGCCAATTCCAACGCCGCCCTTGCCGATGGTCGGGAACACCGCGTACCCGTAGCTCTTCTTGAAGAACGTGCCGCTGGCGCCGGCGTTCTGGAACACCTTGATCGTGTCATCGTATTCGTCCGCCAGAACGGCTGCCGAGGCAAACAGCAGCAGAAAAACGAGGCTGATTCTTTGTATTGAGCGCGTCATACGTCATTCCTCCGACGAGGTTGTAATGTTCAGCAAGATGGCTTCGCAGCATAGTCGTCATTTTGTCCCGAAACCAGCCTGTGCCCTACGGTACAAGTACGGCTGCGCCAGTAAGCCTGCCGGTCCGCAGCCGGGCCAGCGCTGTGTTGGCCTGCTCGAGTGAAAACTTTTCCACTGCAATCTGCAGCGGAATGCTCGCGGCCAGCGCCAGAAACCGGGTTGCGTCCTGCCGGGTGAGATTCGCGACCGAGCGGACCACACGTTCGCCCCAGAGGATCGAGTAGGGGAACAACGGGATGTCGCTCATGTGAATGCCTCCGCACACGACAGTTCCCGCCTTGCGCACCGCGCGCAGCGCCACTGGTACGAGTTCGCCCACGGGCGCAAAGATGATCGCGGCATCGAGCGCGACCGGCGGCGCGGCGTCGCTGTTACCGGCCCAGCACGCGCCGCGAGTTAGCGCGAATCGCTGCGCCGCTTCATCGCCCGGGCGCGTGAACGCGTACACCTCGCGGCCCTGCCAGCTGGCGACCTGCGCAATGATGTGGGCCGCGGCGCCGAAGCCGTAAAGGCCAAGCCGGCGCGCATCGCCGGCCATGCTCAGGGAGCGATAGCCGATGAGGCCTGCGCACAGGAGCGGCGCGGCGTGCACGTCGTCGAGCGAGCCGGGCAGCTCGAAACAGAATCGGGCATCAGCTACCACGTGCTCCGCGAAGCCGCCGTCGATCTGATACCCGGTGAAGCGCGCCGCATCACACAGGTTCTCATGCTCGCTGCGACAGTATGCGCACGTGCCACAGCTGTAACCGAGCCAGGGCACACCGAGGCGTGTGCCGGCGCGCCACCCTGCGCCGGCACCGCCGGCCACGACCTCACCTACAATCTCGTGGCCTGGCACGATGGGCACGCGCACATCGGGCAATTCGCCGTCGACGACGTGCAGGTCGGTGCGGCAGACGGCGCACGCCCGGACCTTGAGCAACACCTGGCCCGGCTCCGGCTCAGGAATCGGTCGCTGCTCGAGCACCAGCGGCTGGCCAATGCGTTGCAGGCACATGCACCGCGTGTGCGCTTGAGCGTTCATTGAGGGGTCAGCCATGCTCGAGTGAGGGCGTGGACTGCCTGAGGCTGACATTGGCGCAGATCCATCGTCTCTGACAATAGGTACTCGTCCGGAGAGCGCGCCTTGACAGGTCTGCTGCAGCAGATGATTATGATGTTAAGTACCATCGCTTCACCCGGGCGATGCCGTCGCACGTTCGGGCCCATGCCGGGAGCGGACGTTGCCGCACATCATCATCGAGTATTCGGCGAACCTGCGAGACAGCGTGGATTTCCCCCAATTTCTGTCCGCGTTGCGCGGTACGGCTTTGGCCACTGGGGTGTTCCCGCTCGGGGGTATACGTATCCGCGCTTACGAAACCTCGCATTACCTGATTGCCGACGGGCACCCGGACAACGCGTTCGTGCACATCATGCTTCGCGTCGGGCACGGACGCGATCTCGATACGCGCAAGCGCGCGTGTGAGGCGATCTTCACGACGGTAGTCGAGCAACTCGACGCACTTTTCAGGCGAATCCCAATCGGCATCTCCCTTGAGATGCAGGAAATCGATGCCGTCCTTACCTACAAGAAGAACAATCTGCACGAGTACGTGAAGAGCCGGGAGCAGAAGGCAGTGTCGTCATGAGCGATGTGCCCGAGGCGAACATCCGCAAGGCAAGCGCCTATCTGCAGCGCTTTCGCGGAGCACCTTTGGGCCACTTCATTGCAGGTCGGCAGGAACGCGGCTCCAGCACCCGGACGATGGAGAATATGTCGCCGGTGGATGCGAGCGTGATCAATGAGGTGCTCTGCGGCGACGAGCGCGACGCGGACGCCGCGGCGGTCGCGGCACTGAAGGCGTTTCCCGCCTGGCGCAACAAGACGGGCGAGGAGCGCCGGGCAATTCTGCACCGCGTGGCCGACGTGATCGAGTCGCGCCGTGAAGAGATTGCATTCGTCGAGTGCATGGATACCGGTCAGCCGTTACGGTTCATGAGCTCGGCGGCGCTACGTGCCGCCGAGAACTTCCGTTTCTTTGCCGACCGTGCGCCCGCTGCCGCAGACGGATTGTCTCTGCCAGCGGCGGAGCACATGAACTACACTCTGCGCCAACCGATCGGGCCCGTCGCGGTGATCACGCCGTGGAACACCCCGTTCATGTTGTCGACGTGGAAAATCGCGCCGGCGCTGGCAGCGGGCTGCACGGTTGTACACAAGCCGGCGGAGTGGAGTCCCCTGACCGCCATGCTCCTGGCGGAAATCATGACGGAAGCCGGTGTGCCGGCTGGCGTCGTGAATCTCGTCAACGGCATCGGCGAGCAAACCGGTCGATTGCTGACGGAGCATCCTTCGATTCGCGCCACCGCGTTCATCGGCGAATCCAGGACCGGCAGCCTGATCATGAGCCAGGGCGCACCCACTCTGAAGCGCGTACACCTTGAGCTCGGCGGCAAGAACCCAGTCGTGGTGTTCGAGGACGCGGATCTCGATCGCGCGGTGGACGCCGTGGTGTTCATGATCTACAGCCTCAATGGCGAACGCTGCACTTCATCGAGCCGGCTGCTGGTACAACGTTCCATTCATGATCGATTCGTCGAGCGCGTCGCGGCTCGGGTCGGGAAACTGAAGGTTGGTCATCCGCTGGATCCGGCGACTGACGTGGGACCGCTGATCCATCAGCGCCATCTGGACAAGGTGCTGAGCTACTTCAAGGTCGCCCGCGATGACGGCGCCGACATACGAGTGGGCGGCGCGCGCGCCGAGGCTCTGCAGCCGGGCTATTACGTGCAACCCACGCTGTTTGCGAACGCGACGAACGCGATGCGCGTAGCGCGTGAGGAAATCTTCGGGCCCGTGCTCACAGCCATACCGTTTTCTGACGAAGCCGAGGCGCTTGCGATTGCCAATGACACCGCCTATGGCCTCACGGCTTATATCTGGACAGCGGACGTGGGCCGCGCTCTGCGGATGGCGCACAAGGTCGACGCCGGGATGGTTTGGGTCAACTCGGAGAACAACCGTCACCTGCCCACGCCGTTTGGGGGCATGAAGGCGAGCGGCATCGGACGCGATGGCGGCGATTACAGCTTCGACTTCTACATGGAGACGAAGAATATCTGCGTGGCGCACGGGACGCATCGCGTGCCCAAGCTCGGTGCATGACTCCGATCGTAGGGGCCCCGGTATACGGAGAATGACGTGATGGGCCAGCTCGACAGATTGAAGGGCTCGATGCCCCCGCTGGTTA
>Ga0326726_10000596_pt1 | contig 33025 bp, 20 predicted proteins | sample MHFenrmetagenome_2_FD_207603 | JGI IMG/M metagenome (GOLD analysis project Ga0326726, IMG submission 207603) | Lab enriched peat soil microbial communities from Michigan Hollow, Ithaca, NY, United States - MHF15MN | ecosystem: Environmental > Terrestrial > Soil > Wetlands > Peat | place: USA...
GATTAACCCTGTGCCCGGAACGGCTGCTGCTCCTCTCGGCATACGGGGGAGATTTAACGAATACACGGGCAGTGTTAATCTCAACCAGAATATCTACGACTTCGGAAAAACGTCGTCATCCGTCGATGTTTCGAAGTATAATCTCGAGTCAGCACGCTCTGACCTTAGCACCTCCCAAGACGCTATAATCCTGAACGTCAAACAGGCGTATTACGGGGTGCTTCAAACCAAGCGGAATCGGGACGTTGCCGCGGACGTTATTAAACAATTTCAACTTCACCTCGACCAGGCAAAGGGTTTTTATGAAGTCGGAACGAAAGCGAAGATCGACGTGATCAAGGCAGAAGTGGACCTGAGCAACGCGAAACTCAGCCTCATCAATTCCGAGAATGCGCTTAAAATAGCGTGGGTTACCCTGAACACTGTGATGGGGGTCCCAGACCCTCCCGAATACACCATTGAGGACAACCTCTCATTCCAGCAATATGCAATAACCCTGGAAGAAGCAACAACGAGGGCCTTTGAAAACAGGCCCGACCTCCAGTCGATTGTTGCGAAAAGGCAGGCGGCAGAGGCGAATATCAGTCTTGCTAGCTCGGGGCATTATCCTGTTTTATCGGGAAATGCCAGCTACCTCACGGGAGCACAGGACATACCACCCAGTACGCTCGTACAAGGCGGACTCGATCGCGGCTGGCAGATTGGTGTCGCATTGACCATACCCCTGTTCAGCGGATTTTTAACAAGCCATCAAGTTGCAGAGGCCAAGTCCTCCCTTTATGTCCTTCGAGCGAATGAAGAATCATTACGGCAGCAGATCCTGCTCGATGTCCGCCAAGCATACTTGAACTTACAGGCAGCTGATGCGAGCATCTCGACTACCGATCTCACTGTCAAACAGGCCAAGGAAAACCTGGACCTTGCAAACGGCAGATACTCTGCAGGGGTGGGTAGTCCCATCGAGGTTTCCGATGCATTTGCCACTTATGTCACCGCTCAGGCAAACTATACGAGCGCACTGGCTAATTACAAAATCGCCCAGGCGAGTATTGAAAGGGCGATGGGTGCACGGTAGTAAAAGCGGAGTAAATTTATCCGCAAAAGTGTTATAATACTTTTGCTCAATAAAGCATATGAGCTCGAGAAAACGTGTTTTGAAAATTGATAACGAAAGGCTTACGAGGGACATGAAGTTCAGACTGTTAAGCGGCATAAACGTAATCGCTGTTTTACTGCTCTCCCTTTTCATCGGCGCTTGTTCCGACAGCAAAGCGAAACAGACGGGACAACGGGTTGTGCCGGTGAAAATAGGGAATGTGACGCAACAGAACGTTCCGCTCCAGATCAACGCCATTGGCAACGTTGAGGCATACAATACCGTTTCAGTGAAAGCGCTGATCGGTGGAGAAGTGATCGGAGTGCATTTTAAAGAGGGCCAGGACGTAAAACAGGGCGACCTGCTCTTCCAGATTGACCCTCGTCCCTACGATGCTGCACTCAAACAGGCCGAGGCGCAGCTTGCACGAGACGTGGCGCAGGCGAAAAATGCGGAAGACCAGGCCAAACGATACGAAATCCTGGTCCAAAAGGACTACGTGTCCAAAGACCAATACGACCAGCTCCGTGCCAACGCTGACGCGCTTGCAGCCGCGGTGCAGGCGGATAAAGCCAATGTCGAGAACAGCAGGCTTCAGCTGGCCTATTGCACCATCAGGTCGCCTATCGATGGCCGAGTTGGGAGCGTGCTTATCAACAAGGGCAACGTAATTAAGGCAAATGATCTGGTAATGGTGACCATCAACAAGATAATGCCTATCTACGTGACCTTTTCCGTGCCGGAACAAAACCTTTCAGACATAAAAAAGTACATGGCAGCGGGGTCGCTAAAGGTGGAAGCCGTTATTCCCGGAGACGAGAAGCGACCGGCGCAAGGCGTGCTTACGTTTGTCAATAATGCGGTGGATACAACAACGGGGACCATCCAGCTCAAGGGTACGTTCGAGAACAGGGACAGGAGTCTTTGGCCCGGTCAGTTCGTCAATGTATCAGTAACGCTCACGACCCAAAGGAACGCCGTGGTCATGCCGTCCGCTGCCCTGCAGGCTGGACAGCAGGGACAATACGTGTTTGTGGTTAAGCCCGATTTTACGGTCGAGTCCAGGCCCGTGACGGTGGCAAGAACATACGGAGATCTCTCCGTTGTTGCTCAAGGGTTGAGTGCCGGAGAAAAAGTAGTGACGGATGGGCAGCTCCAACTCATTCCCGGTACCAGGGTTGCATTGAAAGACGAACAGGGATCAAAGGCAAATTCCGAATCACAAAATTCAAATCCTAAATAATATCGAAATCCCAAATTGACAAATGTAAAACGCTTGAAAATTGAAATAGGGGAGCTCATTTGAGATTTGATGTTTGAGGTTTTTTTGTTCTCAACGAAGGAATATACATGAACCTCGCAGAACCCTTCATACGCAGGCCGGTCATGACGACTCTCATCATGTCCGCAATTCTGTTGTTCGGCATCATGGCATACCGGCTGCTGCCGGTGAACGATCTGCCGAACGTGGATTTCCCGAACATTGTGGTGAACGCCACGCTGCCCGGGGCCAGCCCGGAGACCATGGCCTCGGCGGTAGCAACGCCGCTAGAGCGCCAGTTTTCTACCATAGCCGGCCTCGATAACATGACGTCGGTTAGCGCGCTCGGGTCTTCGCAGATCAACCTTCAGTTTAACCTCAGCCGGAACATAGATGCCGCGGCCCAAGACGTCCAGGCCATGATCGCCAAGGCTGCGCGTTTGCTCCCGCCGGACATGCCGACGCCCCCGACCTATCAGAAGGTGAATCCCGCGGACCAGCCCATTATCTATCTGGCGCTCAGTTCTCCCACGCTCCCGCTTTCAGCCGTAGATGAATATGCCGAGACCACGATGGCCCAGCGCATTTCCATGATAAGCGGTGTGGCCCAGGTGCAGGTATTTGGTTCCCAGAAGTATGCGGTCCGCGCTCAGCTCGATCCCCATGCCCTTGCTTCCCGCGGGATAGGAATCGACGAAGTCGCGAATGCGGTTGCGAACGGGAACGTGAACCTGCCGACCGGGACCCTCCAAGGGGCAACGAAGTCATTCACCATACAAACGAGCGGCCAGCTCATGACTGCAGCGGCATACCGCCCCCTCATTGTGGCATACCGTAGCGGTAATCCCGTCCGTCTCCAGGAACTAGGCAGGGTCATCGACAGCGTGGAAAATGATAAGGTTGCTAGCTGGTTCAATACGTCCAAAGCAAAGACCAGGGCGGTAATTCTCGCCATTCAGCGTCAGCCCGGCACCAACACGGTCGAGGTGGTGGATTCAATTAAGAAGCTTTTGCCGACGTTCCGCTCGGAGATGCCTGCATCAGTCAGTTTGGATATTCTCTTCGACCGCTCCACGTCCATACGTGAATCCGTCGGTGACGTCAAATTAACTTTGGTACTTGCGATCTGCCTCGTCGTACTCGTCATCTTCCTGTTCCTCCGCAACCTCTCAGCCACGATCATCCCGAGTCTGGCGCTCCCCATGTCGATCATCGGCACATTTACGGCAATGTATGTGCTCGGCTACAGTGTGGACAACCTTTCGCTCATGGCCATGATCCTTGCTGTGGGATTTGTGGTTGACGACGCCATCGTGATGCTCGAGAATATCGTACGCCACATGGAACTCGGGGAACCTGTTCTTCAGGCCTCGCTCAATGGCTCTAAGGAGATCGGTTTTACCATCCTGTCCATGACGTTTTCGCTGGTCGCTGTGTTCATCCCTGTGCTCTTTATGGGCGGTATTCTCGGACGCCTGCTCCATGAATTTGCAGTTGTGATCACCGTATCCATTCTTGTTTCGGGTGTTGTCTCCCTCACGCTGACCCCCATGCTCTGCAGTAGGTTTCTTCGGCCTCCCGGCAAAGAGCGGCACGGCCGATTTTACCTGGTTCTGGAAAAATTCTTCGATGGCCTGCGGGACGGTTATGAGAGGAGTCTGCAGTTGGTGCTCAGACACCGCTTTGTCACGCTGATGATTTCCATTCTGCTTATTCCCGTGACGCTTGCGCTCTTTTTTATCATACCGAAAGGTTTTCTTCCGACCGAGGACACGGGCCAGATCTTTGCCATTACCGAGGCGCAGCAGGGGATATCCTTTGCCGACATGGCCAAACACCAGCGGGAGCTGGTTGATATCGTCGCCCAAGACCAGAACGTAGAGGCCTTCATGTCGAGTATCGGAGCCGGCGGACCGAACGCCGCTGCAAATTCCGGACGTATCTTCATGAGGTTGAAGCCTAGGTCGGAGCGCAAGATGAGCTCGGACGAGATCATCCAGGATCTGCGCAAGAAAACCGCCGGCGTCATCGGCATCAGAATGTTCATGCAAAACCTGCCTCCCATCCGCATCGGCGGCGTGCTTACGAAGAGTCAGTACCAGTATACGCTCCAGGGCCCGGACACTGATGAACTGTATAAAGCAGCCCCGGCCCTTGAAGCGAAACTCCGGGCTTTGCCGCAGCTCCAGGACGTAAATACCGACCTGCTGATAAAAAACCCACAGGTGAACCTCGAGATAGACCGCGACAAGGCAGCGGCGCTCGGCGTCACAGCGCAGCAGATCGAAAGCGGGCTCAGTGCGGCGTACAGCTCGCAACAGATATCCACCATCCTGGCGCCGACCAATCAGTACCAGGTTATCATGGAGCTTGAACCCCGGTATCAGGCGGACCCGTCTTCGTTGACCATGCTGTACATCCGCTCTTCGTCCGGTAAATTAGTACCGCTCAATGTAGTTACCAAGCCGACTGTGGGTACGGGCCCGCTCCTCATCAATCATCTCGGACAGCTCCCTGCAGTGACCCTTTCCTTTAACCTGAGGCCGGGGGTTTCCCTCAGTGAAGCCGTTGGAGATGTGGATAAGGCAGCCAGAGAGACGCTGCCGCAGTCCATCACGACCAGTTTCCAGGGGACCGCGCAGGCCTTCCAGTCATCCACGCAGGGCCTGTTCCTTCTCTTGATCCTGGCTATCCTGGTCATCTACATCGTCTTAGGCGTTCTATACGAGAGCTTCATCCATCCGCTCACGATCCTTTCGGGCCTGCCTGCCGCCGGAGTGGGGGCGCTGGTGACCCTCCTGTTTTTCGGCAAGGAGCTCAATATTTACGGCTACGTTGGCGTTATCATGCTCATCGGCATCGTTAAAAAGAACGCCATCATGATGATCGATTTCGCGCTTGAAGCGGAACGAAAGGAAGGAAAGAGCCCCCAGGACGCGATCTACGAAGGAGCTCTTGTCAGGTTCCGTCCGATCATGATGACCACGATGGCGGCCCTCATGGGCACGCTGCCGATTGCACTGGGTTTGGGCGCCGGCGCCGAAGCGCGGCGGCCGCTCGGGCTTGCCGTGGTGGGCGGCCTGGTTTTCTCGCAGCTTCTGACCCTCTATATTACTCCCGTGATTTATACCTATATGGACACGTTCCAGCACCGGTTCGGCAGGCTCGCCATCTTTCGCACCAGAGAGAGTGCAGGTTTATGAGGTGGACAAAAAGACGCCAGAATGCTGGAACAATACAGAAAACGCGATGAGGGGTTTATGACAAAAAAGATTATGATCGTCGTGGCAGTTGTGGTGGTCCTCGTTATTATCTCAATACTGGTTTTCGGAGGAAAAGGGAGCGGCCCGGAATTCAGGACCGAGCCCGTGTCCAAGGGAGATATCCAGGCGGCCGTGACGGCAACGGGGACCGTCAACGCGGTCACAACGGTCCTCGTGGGCACCCAGGTATCGGGCACGATAAAAACGCTCTATGTGGATTTTAATTCTCGCGTGAAAAAGGGACAAGTGATCGCCCAGATCGATCCGGCGACATTAGAGGCGCAGGTTCAGCAGGCGAAGGCCAATCTCCTCTCGGCCCAGGCCAATCTGGAAAAAGCGGAAACCATGCTCGTTGATGCAAAAAGAACGTTTGACCGAAACAAGGAGCTGTTTTCAAAAAATCTCATTCCGAGAAGCGACCTGGACACGGCAGAGACGAATTACCAATCTGCCAAGGCCTCGCTCGGTTCAGCCAAGGCACAGATTGAACAGGCAAAGGCTTCCCTTGAATTCGATCAGACAAACCTCGCCTATACAAAGATCGTCTCGCCGGTGGACGGGGTCGTGATATCCCGGAACGTCGATGTAGGCCAGACCGTTGCCGCGAGTTTCCAGACGCCTACACTGTTCACGATCGCCCAAGACCTCACGAAAATGCAGATCGACACGAACGTGGCCGAGTCGGACATCGGGGTGGTGAAAGTCGGTCAGAAGGTGGACTTCACCGTGGACGCTTATCCCGATACCACGTTTGAGGGAAAGGTTTGGCAGATCAGGCAGGCCCCCATCACCGTGCAGAACGTGGTTACTTACGACGTTGTGATCCAGGTAAATAACCGTGATCTCAAACTGATGCCGGGCATGACTGCAAATGTCTCTGTCATCATTACGACGAAACAGGATGTGCTCAGGATTACGAACGCTGCGCTCAGGTTCCGGTTCTCCGAACGACCTGCGGGCGCAGGCGCTGGTGCGGCAGCGCCCGAGAAAAAAGGACCCGTTGTATGGGGCCTCGAAAATAGTAAGCCCAAGCGAATACCGGTGACACCCGGCATCAGCGACGGTGCCTATACCGAGGTAGTATCCGGCGACTTGAAAGAGGGGCAACTCCTTATCGTCGAACAACTGAAAAAGAACAAGCCGCAGACCCCATCAGGGCCGAGGATGTTCTAACATGACGCTCATCGAAGCACGGAAGATCAGCAAGGTATACAGTCTGGGCGATGTTGAGGTGCGAGCCCTGGACGGGATATCGACAAGCATTGAAAAAGGTGAGTTCGTTGCCATCATGGGCCAGTCCGGCTCGGGCAAATCGACCTTTATGAATGTTCTTGGCTGCCTCGACACGCCAACGGATGGACACTATCTTCTGGACGGTGTAGATACGGGAGGCCTGTCGCGCGACGAGCTTGCCGAGATCAGGAACAAAAAGCTCGGCTTCGTGTTCCAGGGATTCAATCTCCTGTCCCGCACGTCGGCCGTGGAAAATGTTGAGCTGCCGCTTCTGTACGACGGATCACCTGCGAAGGAACGGAGGGAGCGGGCGCGGTTGGCCCTCAAAAGCGTGGGTCTTGAGGGAAGGGAAGACCATCATCCAAACCAGCTTTCCGGAGGGCAGCAGCAGCGGGTCGCCATTGCCCGTGCCCTCGTGAATGACGCACCGATCATCCTTGCGGACGAACCCACCGGCAACCTCGACACAAAAACGAGCGTCGAGATCATGGAGCTCTTTGTGAAACTGAACCAGGAGTCGCATATAACGGTCATTCTCGTGACCCACGAACCGGACATCGCAACGTTCGGCAAGCGGATCATACGGTTCCTGGATGGCCATATCGTGAGCGATGAAGAGGTGAGGAGGAAGGAGTAAGGATGCAGGATGCACGATTCAGGGTTATTATCATGCATCATGAATCATGCATCACTATAAAAGACTTTTATGATAAACATACCTTCTACCTTTAAAATATCGTTTCGCGCCCTGCGGGTGAACAAGATGCGCTCTGCTCTCACCATGCTCGGGATCATCATCGGCGTGGGCGCCGTGATCGCCATGGTCGCCGTGGGCACGGGCGCGAGCCGGCAGATCGCCGCGCAAATATCGAGCATGGGGAGTAATCTCCTCATTATCCTGCCCGGGGCCACGACCTCCGGCGGTGTGAGAATGGGGGCGGGGACACAGCCGACCCTCTCCATGGGCGATGCAGAAGCGATCCAGAAGGAGTGTCCCGCTGTCTCCGACGTAGCGCCGATCCACAATGGCGTGGCCCAGGTCGTGTATGGCCATCTGAACTGGTCAACCGGCGTTGTCGGTACGTCGCCGGGTGTCATAGTTGTTCGAGACTGGGAACTGACGTCCGGACGGGCATTTACCACGCAGGATGTGAAAAGTGCGACCAAAGTGGCCCTCCTAGGCCAGACAGTGGTGGACAATCTTTTCGGGGACCAGAATCCTGTGGGACAAACGATCAGGATCAAAAACGTTCCCTTTACGGTAATCGGCGTTCTTGCGCCGAAGGGGCAGTCTGCGCAGGGACAGGACCAGGACGATACGATCCTCATCCCGGTCACCACGGCCCAGAAAAAACTTTTTGGCACCCAGTTTCCCGGCATGGTGAGGATCATCATGGTCAAGGCAAAGAGCGCTGAGGATCTGTCGTCGGCCGAGAAACAGATAAATGAGCTCTTGAGGCAGCGGCACCATATCGGTCAGAAACAGGACAATGATTTTACCGTGCGGAACCTCACGCAGATCATGCAGGCAGCAGAACAGTCAACGAAAGTGATGACCCTTTTGCTTGGGGCCATTGCGTCGGTCTCTCTCCTCGTAGGAGGGATCGGGATCATGAACATCATGCTGGTAAGCGTCACGGAGCGCACGCGAGAAATCGGGATCCGCATGGCCATTGGGGCGAAGACCTGGGACATCCGGCTCCAGTTCATTATCGAGGCGCTCACGCTTTCCCTGATCGGTGGCCTTATTGGTATCATTGCGGGCGTTTCTACTGCCGTTATTCTCTCGTCCGTCTCGGGCTGGCCCACCGTTGTATCGGTACTTTCCATTTTTCTGGCGTTCGGTTTTTCTGGATTCATCGGCATCTTCTTCGGCTTTTATCCCGCCTATAAAGCGTCACTCCTCAACCCCATTGATGCATTACGGTACGAGTAGAAGGTATCGGACTGAAGGCAATTGATGGCATGAGCGAGACGGATTCACTGATTCTCCGGATCATGAGGTCAAAGCCCGAGAATACAACGTTCTGCAGGGATAGTGCGTATCATTCCCGATAATATCGTAATTTAATAAAAACAATATTTACAAGTATAAAACAAAATTATTTGACATGTCGCTCTTTCTTTGTTAAAATGGCTCCACCTTGGGAATGGCTTGACCGTCGGCACCCTGCGGACGCGCGGACCAGCCGCTTTCTTGCAATGTCATCACCAGCAACGAGGGTCATGCGAATGGGGAGACGCCGGCTATGGGTCTTCTTTTTTATTGTCATGAGGAAGGAGATCGCGAGCTATGAAGCTTGTCGGGCCGGCGCCGCTTACGGCGGGAAGAAGATAATAATAATGGTGCTCATGCTGCATGCTCCGATGCTGATCACCTTTGTCGCGAATGAGGCAGAAGCAGCGGGACCGATCGACTGATGATGGCGATCAACGCAAGCAATATGGACATGATAAAGCTGGTACTACAAAGGTGCTGATCCAAAAAATTGCTTCACGATGTGGGAGCAAGAGATTAGAAAACATCATGAGAACAGGTCTCCTTTGTCGTCATATTGGTTCGAATAGAACCCGGGGGGGAATAATTATGAAAAAGAATTTATTCAGTGCAACGGTGTTCATGGTGATATTGCTCCTTTCGCTCCAAACAACGGCTCAAAGCGATGAAGCGGCGACATCCTGTGTTCAGCAGGCGTCCGGTCTGATTTCGTTGTGGGGCGGGGACAACAATGCACTCGATCTGATGGGCTCGAACAACGGCACGCTCACGAACGGGGCGACCTATGCCACGGGCAAGGTCGGTCAGGCGTTCAGCTTTGACGGGGTGGATGATTATGTCGTCACGCCACTGGTCGCCTCGGTTACGGACGGGGTCACGCTCAACGCCTGGGTAAAGTGGGGAGGATCCAATGCCTCAAACGCCCGGCAGGTCATCATGTATAACGGCAATTATGACTCAACCGGCTACGGTATTTTCTCTGAAAATAGTGGAACAATAACGCTCCTGATAGGACAGGGGACACCCGCGGTTCTGACCACGAACGCCGCATTGGTTCAAGGGACCTGGCAACATGTGGCGGCAGTGAGAGCTGCCGGTACCTGGATCGTTTACCTGAATGGACAAGCCGTATCCATTGTGAGCGGCGATCCCAATACTGCCCCCAATACACCGACTACAAACGCCATGGTCGGAGGTTCAGGAGATGCGACTCTTTCTTTCAAAGGCCTCATCGACGAAGTCGGAATTTACAACCGCGCGTTGTCTGCTTCTGAAGTCGAGGCTGTCTATAACGCCGACAGCGCAGGGGTTTGCAGACAATGCACCCCGACACCTTCGGGCGCGATTTCCTTATGGAAGGGCGACAACAACGCCAACGACAGCGTGGGCTCGAACAACGGAACGTTGATGAGCGGCGCGACGTTCACGACAGGCAAATCCGGCCAGGCGTTACGTTTTGACGGGGTGGACGATTATGTTTCGCTCTCAGATGTGGATTTCAAGAGCAACGTTCCCCGTTCAATGGCATTCTGGGTCAAGACATCCGATGCCGGAGATCCTATCACCTTCGGGCATCTGAAGGGGGCTTTCTTCGGCAGAGGGAACGGGACGACCCAGCATTTACATCTCGGCATCGCGAGCGGAAAACAGACGATCGAATGGTATGACAGCGGTGCCCAGAGCATACAGGGCACGTCGAATATTGCCGACAACAACTGGCATCATCTTGTGTTCGTAAGTGACGGCGCGGGCACGGTCAGCCTGTATGTCGACGGAGCGCTGGAGAACTCCGGCGCATTCGTTCATACGTCAGGTTCGACCTCAACGAGGCTGGGAAGCCAATATGAGGGCAACCCCATCTATTCCTATTTCTTCAACGGCTCCCTTGACGAAGTCCTGTTCTTCGACCGCGCCCTCTCGGCATCCGAGATCGCGGCCATCTATGGCGCCGGATGCGCGGGCACGTGTCCTTCGGGCCTCGTCTCCTGGTGGAAGGGGAACGGCGATGCCAATGACAGCCTCGGGACGTATAACGGTACTCTTACGAACGGCGCAACCTTTGCCCAAGGCCAGCAGGGGACCGCTTTCAGCTTCGATGGATCGGATGATTATGTTCAAACGGCATATACCTTCCCCTTCACGTCCGACTTCACGATCGGGGTATGGATGAAACCGCAACGGATGGGGGGCCTGGAATTCGTGGTTGGGACCGAGGATGGTTTCAGCGGTTCGGGCGGCGGGTGGCTGCTCTACTGGAACAATCCCGATAATTCGGGCAAGATCGCCTTTGGCGCGGGGTGTGGCGGCAACAACTGGACTTATTCCAGCACTGCCAACAGCTATGCCGTTGATCAGTGGCACCATGTTGTAGGCATGTTCGCGGGCTCCGTGGGCAGGATCTATGTTGACGGGGTACTTGATGTCGAATTTCCGAAGACCTGTGCCATTATCGCCGGAACCAACCTGCGGATGGGAATGTATCCTAACACGATGGCGCGGCCCTATAAGGGGCTTCTGGACGATGTCCGGGTTTTCAACCGCGCCCTGTCAGCAACGGAAGTGGACCTTCTACGCGGCCCGGATACGGTACCCGATGTTTTCAGTTTCACCGCACAGACCGGTGTAACGCTCACTACGCTGGTTTCGTCGAACACGATTACGGTCGCCGGCATCAACATCGCTGCTCCGATCTCGATCACCAATGGCGAATACCAGATCAATGGCGGATCATGGATTTTATCTTCAGGTACGGTTAATAATGGCGACACGGTCACGGTCCGCCAGACCACGTCTAGTTCCTTCTCCACCAAGACCGACGCGGTGCTCACGATAGGTGGCGTATCCGGGACCTTCAGCGCCACGACGCAGGCAGCGGACGCTATTCCCGATGCTTTCAGTTTCGCGGATCAGACCGATGTTCTGATCAGCACGCTTGTTAGTTCCAACACGATCACAGTATCCGGCATGAATACGGTAGCAACGATCTCCATCGCTGGAGGTGAATACCGGGTCAACAGCGGCTTGTGGAGTTCCTCTGCCGGGACGGCGAACAGCGGAGACACGATCACTGTGCGTCAGACCTCGTCAGCGAGCTACTCTACGAAGACCGATGCGACCCTGACCATCGGAGGAGTAAGCGACACGTTCAGCATAACAACAATGGCTGCACCTCAGGTCACCTTGCCCTTCCACGAGGACTTCAACGGAACGATCAGCAGTTATTGGCAGATCACCAATCCTGTTCCTGACAGCGCCAGCCTGAATGTGAATCCGGGCAATCTTCGGCTGACTATCACGGAAACCGATCCGATCGTAGGGATCAACAACACCGCCAACCTTTACACCGTGCCTCTGCCTGCTGATGCCGATAATTACCAGGTCACGGCAAAGCTTGCTTTCCCGACGGTGCCGTCGCTCCTGCCCCAGCAGGCAGGCATCCTGCTCCTGGCTGACAACAACGGCGTACCGGACCAGGACAACTATCTGCGTATTATGTACGCTCTTGAGAACGGAGCCAGAAGGGTCGAACTGGTCAGGGAAACGAACGGTGCTGCCACGGTGATCAATACAACCACGCCAGTGGAACTGGACCCGAACCAGCCGATCTGGCTTAGGATACAGAAAGCCGGTACCGGGTTTACGCTCCAGTACAGCCTTGACGGTCAGACTTATTTTACCTTCTACACTCTTACCGGGTCCTGGACTATGGCGCATGCGGGCCTGTTCGCCATTGACGGTGTAGGCTACAATAATCCCTTGATACCTGTAGATTTTGATTTCTTCGAAGTGGCTTCGATCCCCGGATCGACGAAGCCCTGCACAGGCGTGCCCGCAGGCCTGATATCGTGGTGGCCCGGAGATGGGAGCGCAAAGGACCTGACAGCTCTGAATAACGGCACGTTGATGAACGGCGTTCAATTCGTGGAAGGCAAAGTTGGACAGGCTATCCAGTTCGACGGGGTGGATGATTATATCGAGATTGCCAACAACCCCTCCTTGAACCCGATAAACACCATAACCGTCGAGGCATGGTTCCGCCCTGAATCATTCGCAGGCAACGGGAACAATGCCATTATCACCAAGGGATTTACCAGCAGGATCCATCCCTATTACCAGTATCACCTTGGTATGGCAGGGGACCAGTATGGCGGTTCAACCAAAGGGACGTTCTCCTTTTCGGTCAGCCCAGGCAACACGTTTACGTTGGCTGAAACAGACTCGAATACATGGGTTCCGGGGTCATGGTATCACGTAGTCGGCACCTACGATGGCAGCAGCGTGAAGATCTATGTGAACGGCACGCTTCGGGCAACGACGCCGGCAAGCGGCACCATGACCGATTATGGCATGCCGGTGAGGTTGGGAGCATTCAATGAGGTGAGTGGACAGCCTGATTTCTTCACGCCAGGAACGCTGGACGAAGCAAGGATATTTGACCGTGCGCTGACATCCGACGAGATTCTCAATATCTACCAAGCCGCTTCCACCGGCATGTGCAAGGGAGGCCTCGTACAGCTTGCCGGCCAGACCGCTTGGTGGCGCGGGGAGGGCGACTCGGTTGATTCCACGGGTGGCCATGACGGATCGCTCGGCACCGGATCGGCAACATTCGGCCAGGGAATCTACGGCAAGGCGTTCGACCTGAACGGCTCAACCTGCTACAACATTCCGAACGGACTGATCGTTCCTTCGGATCACGCTTACACGATCGAAGCATTTGTGTATCCCCGGGTGAACAATATGGTGTTCTACAACAGCGTGGCCGGCGGCGGCGGGGAAGTGACGTTCTCTCCGACCGGCGTCGGAACCCATCTTTCACCGGACAGCTGGCAGAGCGCTGATGCTTCGGTAGCGATGAACACCTGGACACACCGCATGGGCATCAGAAGGAATGGGGTGCTCGAATTATGGGATAAAGGAAGCCCTGTAGCCACTACGGGCATCTCTGACGTTAATCCTGTGTCAGGCGACAATGCTTACCGTTCGCTCATCGGCTGCTGGTATGATCCTTACGGCGGAGGTTATAAGAGTTTCTACAGCGGCCTGGTGGATGAGCTCCGGCTTTATATGCGTGCACTGTCCACGGACGAGATCGCGCTGCGCGCATCGGGCATGCCCGATACGACGCCCGATATATTCACCTTCACGAGCCAGACTGGCGTGACAATCAGCACACTGGTCACGTCGAACACGATCACGATTACGAGCATCAATGCCGGAGCGGCGATCTCGGTCACGGGCGGGGTGTATCAGGTCAATGGCGGCAGCTGGACATCCTTAGATGGCACGGTGAACAACAACGACACGGTCAAGGTTCGCCAGACGTCTTCTGGAAACTTTTTGACGGAAACCATCGCGACCCTGGCCATCGGGGGCGTACCGGGGACATTCAGTGTCACAACACAAGCCGCGGACACAACGCCTGATGCCTTCAGCTTCGCGGCTGTGAACAACGTTTCGCTCAGCACGCTCTATACCTCCAGTTCTGTCACCGTCTCCGGCATCAATACCGGAGCGCCCATCTCGATTACGAACGGGTCCTATTCAATCAACAGCGGCCTGTTTACGAGCGCATCCGGCACGGTCAACAACGGCGACACGGTTCGCGTCAAGCTTGTATCGTCAGCCACATACTCAGCGTCAGCCAGCGCAACCCTCACGATCGGCGGTGTGCCTGCCGTCTTCAGCGTGACCACCATCGTCGATCCGCTCAAGGACGGCACGGATACACTCCTGTACAGCTCGCTCACCTGGAGCACGGGCGGCGATGCACCGTGGTTCAACCAGACTGCGGTGTCCTACTCGGGCAACGACGCGCTCCAGAGCGGCCTGACAGGCGCCAATGGAAAATCCTGGATCCAGACCACGGTCACAGGGCCCTTTTCCATCGCATTCTACCAGAAGGTCTCGTCCCAGGCGGGCTACGACTTTTTGACCTTTACGATCGACGGAGTAGTAAAGTCCAAGATCAGCGGCGAGGTGAACTGGCAGCAGAAAGCGTATTCCATTGTCACAAGCGGGACCCATACGTTTAGCTGGACCTATTCCAAGAACGCGAGCATAACCAAGGGGCTGGACGCGGGGTGGCTCGACAAGGTCGTGGTAAGCCCGAACACGAAAGTGACAGTGCTGTCGCAGAACTTAGGCGGAGTGGTATCAGCCGGGACAATCACGACCATTACCTGGAGCGCTCCGGCCAATGCCGAGAAGTTCAAGCTGTTTTACAGCATCGACAACGGACTTACGTGGAAGGCGATCCTCGCCGCTACAGACTATGTCACCGGCACGAGCTATGACTGGACAGTGCCGGCCCAGAACGGCAACAAGACCGCGTGCAAGGTGAAAGTGGCCGGATATAACGCTGCTAGCGTTGCAGTCGGCTCCGATCTCTCCGACAAGCCCTTCACCATCGAGGTGGTCAAGGTGACCGCGCCGAACGGCGGTGAAGCGCTCACGAGCGGAGTGGTGACGCCCATCTCGTACACCATCAGCGCCACCACCAGCACGGCCACGAGCGTACTGATCGCATATACATTAGACAACGTGAACTGGAAAACTACCGATACGGTCACGACCGGCATCGTTGCGGGTGCGAACACCTATGCCTGGACGCCACCAGCGGTGACCGCTACAAAGACCACGTGCAAGTTGCGGGTGACGCTCAGGAACGCGGCCAACACTGCCATCGGTACTGACCAGAGCGACGCCTCCTTCACCATCGAACCCATGGCCGCGCTCGTGAAGATGACCCTCATGGCGAAGGTGCCGTCGAACACCCCGCCTGCGGACACGATCACCCTTCGGACCGGAATGATCTTTGGCGCGGACGAGCGTGAGGTGACCATGACCAAGGTAGCCGGGGTCGCGAATACCTGGCAGGCAACGATCACTGCGCCCGAGGGAACGCTGCTCCGGTACCGATACAGCAGAAACCACGACTGGAACAAGGGAGAGGTCTACGCGCTCCGCTCGCATGTGGATGGTTTCCACTATCGCCAGATATTGGTCAAGAAGGACGTGATAGTAGCTGAGGCCATCGCCCAGTGGAAAGACACAACGGCCGTAGCGACCGGAACGCTCGTCGGGACAGTCACCGATACAGGCGGCAATCCGCTCATGGGCATCCGAGTGTCCGCCGGGCCGCACCAGACCATGACGCGCTATGACGGCACCTACCGGGTCCGCGGCGTCCCGGCCGGCCCCTGCGCAGTGACCATCTGGAGCGACAACGGGGAGTACCGGCCCGTGACCCTGTCCGCGAGCGTCCCGCCGGATGATACCGCCGCCGTAAACGCGAACCTCTCGGCTGCGGACATGGCGGAAGTGACGTTCCAGGTGACCGTGCCGGCCTCAACTCCGGCCAATGCCGTACCGAGACTGTACGGCGACGCTTACCGGCTCGGTATGTTCCCGTATTACGAGGGAAGCGCAATCGACTCGACCCGAATGATAGACATGGCCCAGGCCGGAGCGAACACCTGGACCTACACAGCGACCCTCGGCAAGGGCTCCTGCTACCAATATCTCTACACGCTTGGGTACAATCGTGTAAACAATGAACACACCAGCGCCGGGGCCATCGTGACCCGGACGCTCTGCGTGGACGGGGAGATGACCGTGCACGACACTGTTGCGGCCTGGAAGGCGCCGGGGCAGGTGCCGGTGACACTGAACGCGACCGCGCCCGCGGCTGCCCAGGACGCGCTCTACGTGACCACCGACGACTGGGGGGGCTACGGGCCGATGAAGATGTGGTCCACTGGCGCGGGGACGGCGACCTTCGTGATCTATGCCAACGCGAACAGGACGCTCAAGTACCGTTATGTGCGGAACGGCGACCCGGCTATCGGGATGGAGATCGTGCCTTCCGGCCCTGACCAGGAACCGCCGCTCTATCGCAATATCACCACCGGCACAGCCGGAAAGACGGTGAACGACGCGGTCAGCGTGTGGCGCCACCAGATGCGCGAGACCCTCCCGGACCCGGTCGTGACAAGCATGACCGGGACCGTCGTGAGCCGTGCGACCGGGTCCGCGTTCCAGACCGGGGTCGAGCTCATAGACTACTGGCGGCCGTCGTGGCGGCCGCTTGTGGGACCGTCGGTGGCGCGGATCAAGCAGAAGAACGCCCAGTGGGTGCAGCTCGCCTCAGTTTGGGGCATCCTGAACATGACCGACCCCACTGCAGAGCCGGGCTGGAACTCTTTCACGCCCGAGGAACTGGTGGACCACATCCGGGCGGCCGAGGCCGAGGGGCTGAAGGTGGCGCTCCGGGGATTCCCCTATCCCGTCGGCAGCGATGAAGAGGATGCTTTCAACGTGCCGCATGCGAACGCATGGTTCAATCAATTCTTCGTTGAGGTCGGGGCCACTGTCCTTTATCATGCGAAGATCGCCCAGCAGGAGGGGGTGAGCATGCTCATCCTGCCGAACTTCAACTGGGCGGAGGACAATGCTGAAACTCAGATCGACAAAGATACGCGAACCTACATCAATACGAAATGGAAAGCCCTGATCGCTGCGGTGCGGGCGATCGCGCCCGCGGTCAAGCTCACGACGGACAGTCATGTAGAACGGCCTGAGTACGACTGGTACGGCGACCTCGATTATCTCGGGGACAAATGGTGGGTGAGCATCGCCGCATCGTCTTCTGCCTCGGTCGGGGAGATGTACGCGGCAGCAGCCTCCGAACTGATTGACAAGTATCTGCCGGTCTCGCAACGCTTCGGCAATAAGCCTTTCGTGTTCTCCGAGGTCGCCTATTATTCAGCGGACACCGCAGCCCAGCATACCTACGGCGTCTACTCCCCGCAGATCGGAGATTTCATCCCAGCCGACGGCACAGTGCCAAGCGACTGGGACGAACAGGCACGCGCCTACGAGGCCGTGCTCTGGGCGCTCGCCGAGACGCCCTGGGTGCAGGGCGCCTATTCGTTCGGCTACGCATACTTCGACTTCGATTCCAAAAGCTACAGCATCCGGTCGAAGACCGCCGAAGAGATCCTAAAGCAGGTCTACGGGGCCATCAACGCAGTAGATGCGCCGTAAGTTTTCTCCTGCGTCGCTTAAGGTTCAAAAACCACCTTCCTCTAGCCCCTCCTTGTCAAAGGAGGGGCTAGAGACAGCACAACCAGAGGGTCCCGACCTCTTCGCCTTGTTTCTTCACTTTCCCTTAGACAAATCGCATAAAATAATCTAATATTGTCCGAGGCATCGCCTATGGACGACCTCAAGACCATCCTCGACAGAATAAAAAAACCGCTTGCGTTCGCGGGCAGGGACGACTTCGCCCATCTCAAAAGTCTCACGGACCTCGAACCGTTCATCAAAGGACAGATCGCGCTCCTCAAAGATCTTGTGCAAAGCCGCGAAGCAATCGAAGAAATAGAAAAGCTTTTTTCCGGCTTCGACAGCCTCCCTCCCGATCAAAAAAAAGATCACATCCTCAATGCGTCGGCCATCATCGATGCTCTCGATCATCGTCGAAATGACTCGTCTCCGGGGGGCATATCTGAATCTCATGCATCCCTTGCCCCGCCATCATCACCCGACGCACATGCTGTTCTCAAGCTCGACACTCCCATCCAGTACTGCAAAGGGATCGGCCCCAAACGGGCCGAACTGCTGAAAAAAATCGGCATCTTCACGGTCGAGGATGCGCTTTATTATCTCCCGTGGCGCTACGAGGACCGGGGCAATCTCAAGAAGATCGGCAGGCTCACCTACGGCTCTTATGAGACCGCGGCCGGCACGGTGGTGTCAGCCGAAGTGGCCCAGACAAAACGACAGCGGGTGAAGGTATTTGAGCTCATTATCACGGACAAGAGCGGCATGCTTGTGGGCTCCTGGTTCAATCAGCCCTTCATGAAAAAAGCGTTCAAGCCGGGGCAGAAGGTCATCCTTTCGGGTATCGTGAAATCCAACCCGTACCGAGGCGGCCTCCCGCAGATCGACAATCCCGATTATGAAATCATGGACGAAGACGATGCAGACAACCTGATCCATACGGGGAGGACCGTGCCGATCTACCGTACTACCGCCGGATTGTCGGTGCGCTATCTTCGGAGCATGATGAAGTCGGTCCTCGATTCCTGCGGCGCTTCAGTGCCCGAGGCCCTGCCGGAATATCTTAGAAAAAAATACTCCTTCCTGCCGACAGCCGAGTCCCTTGCAGAAGTCCACTTTCCGGCAAGGGAGCAGGACATCGCAGTTCTCAACCGGGGCCTGAGCCCGGCGCACCGAAGGCTCAGTTTCGAAGAGCTTTTTACGCTTGAGCTTGGCCTTTCACTCAAAAAGCACGGCGTAGCGCTCGAAAAGAAAGGCATTTCCTTCAAGGACGTCGGTGTTCTCGAAGCCGCACTCAGAAAAAATATACCCTTCACCCTGACCAATGCGCAGGAGCGGGTCATCTCGGAGATCAAGAAAGATATGACAGCCGGCCGTCCCATGAACCGCCTCGTGCAGGGGGACGTGGGATGCGGCAAGACCATTGTTGCCATGATCGCATCGCTCATGGCAGTGGAAAACGGATATCAGGCCTGCATCATGGCGCCCACGGAGATCCTCGCGGAGCAGCATTATAGGAATATTTCGACCATGGCCCGGTCACTGGGCGTCACCGTGCGGTCGCTCACGGGACGTATCCGGAAAAAAGAAAAGGACGTGTTGCTCTCCGAGATCGCTTCCGGATCGGCGCAGATCGTGATCGGCACGCACGCGCTCATCGAAGGGACCGTGAAGTTCCATCGCCTCGGGCTCGCTGTCATCGACGAGCAGCACCGCTTCGGCGTGATGCAGCGTTCGACACTCACGGCCAAGGGATACGAGCCGGACGTGCTCGTCATGACCGCAACGCCGATCCCGCGTACCCTGGCGCTTACGGTCTACGGCGACCTCGATGTTTCCGTGATCGACGAGCTGCCGCCCGGCAGGAACCCGGTCGTCACCAAACTCTATTTCGAGTCCCGTCGCGGGGAAGCATACAGGTTTATCGAAAGTGAACTCAGGAAAGACAGGCAGGTGTACGTGGTCTATCCCCTGGTGGAAGAGACGGAAAAAAGCGACCTCAAGGCCGCAACCGAGATGGCAGCGCATCTGCAAAAGGACATCTTCCCGATCTGGAAGATCGGGTTGCTGCACGGAAGGATGAAAGGGGACGAGAAAGAAGCGGTCATGACCTCCTTTAAGGCCGGAGAAATACATATTCTTGTCTCGACCACGGTCATCGAGGTCGGAGTGGATGTACCGAACGCTGCGGTGATGGTGATCGAGCATCCCGAGCGATTCGGCCTTGCCCAGCTTCATCAGCTCCGCGGACGGGTAGGCAGGGGCGAGCACCAGTCGTACTGCATTCTCATGGGGCCGCGCATGTTCGCCGAAGAGGCAAGGGAACGGCTCAATGCCTTCGCGCGCACGAACGACGGCTTCAGGATCGCCGAGGAAGACCTGAGGCTTCGCGGCCCTGGAGAGTTTTTCGGCACGCGCCAGTCTGGCCTGCCGGATTTGCGCGCAGCAAATATTATCCGTGACGTAGACCTGCTCGAACAAGCGCGTGCGGAGGCCTTTAAACTTGTTCAGGAAGATCCCGCGCTCGCACAGTATCCGCGGCTTCGCGAAGCCCTCCAGAGAAAGTGGAAGGGAAGACTCGGGCTCATCAACGTAGGTTGATATTTTAACGGTATTCTGATACAGTAAAACAAATCCAAAGAGGATGGAAGGCGTCAGGCGCGAAGCGAAAGGGGGTAGACTCTATCCCCTCCTTACGACTGAGAGCCCTTACCCTTACAGGCTTTATCAGAGGTTAGCGGAATGACGATCTGGGAAAAAGCGGTTTTCAATATGCAAAGAGGAGCACAAAGACTCTCCACCACCGCAGCTATTATTTCCGAGAGACTGAAGGCCGAAATAACGATCGCACGCCTGCGGATCAGGCTTGACGAAATCAAGGCCCAAATCAATGAACAACACCGGATCATCGGCCGCAGAGTCGTTAACCTTGCGAACGGGGTTGCTTTACCCAAGACCTCAGAACAGCTCGTGAACGACGAAGAGATTGCAGCAGCCATGACCCGGATCGAGGCCCATAAAAAAGAGATGGAAGACCTGCACAGCGAAATCGCGAACAAACAGGCGGAGTTTAAACCTGTGACAAAACATGAGGAGCCACCTCTATGATCTACGCCATCGTCCTCGTTTTCGGCCTTCTCATCGGCAGTTTTCTTAATGTCTGCATCGTACGGCTGCCGCGGGGCCGCTCGATCGTCAGCCCTCCCTCGCACTGTCCCCGGTGCAAAGAGGGTATAACATTCTACGACAATATTCCCGTCATCAGCTTTCTGTTGCTTCGCGGCAAATGCCGGAAATGCGGCGAACCTATCTCCTGGCGCTATCCGCTCGTGGAGCTCATGAACGGTCTTTTCTACGTCTGGATCGTCTGGGAGTTCTGGCTCGGCGGAGAGTCGTTCCTGTTGATGGCCTTCTGCTCATCGCTCATCGTCATCACCTTTATCGATTTCGATTTTCAGATCATTCCCGATGTCATCACCCTGCCGGGGATACTCCTCGGAGTGACAATCGGTCCGTTTTTCATGTCGTCGCTCAATGAGCAGCTCCCGTTCCAACTCGGCCACTTCATGCCCCACGCATGGCCCTACGTCATCAGTTTTCTGAACTCTGTCATCGGCATGCTCTGCGGGGCTTTGCCGCTCCTCGCGATCGGATGGATCTGGGAGAAGCTCCGCCATGTCGAGGCCATGGGCGGCGGCGATGTAAAGCTCATGGGCATGGTCGGCTCATTTCTCGGGTGGAAGGGAGCGCTCCTGACCATCATGTTCGGCGCTCTTGTCGGCTCCGTCGTAGGCCTTGGACTCATTATGCTCAAACGACACAAGATGGATAAGGTGATCCCCTTCGGTCCTTTTCTTGCCTTGGGCGCGGTAGCCACGGCGTTTTATGGCCCCGATATTATCGCATGGTATCTGGGCCTGATGCACATATGACCATGCATCCTTTTTCCATACTGGTCCTCGGTTTCCTTATCGTTTTGTTCGGGTCTGCCCTGCTTTGGGGCATGGTGCGGCGCTACAGGCGCGAGCTCGGCATCCACAGGGAAGAGCGGGAAAAGACCCCGGACACCGCCTTCATCATCAGTGCCTTTCACGACGTAACGAAACAGCTTAAGGAAAAAGAGAAAGAGCTCCAGAGGCTCAAATTACTCGCGGAGCAGCGCGCGGAGAACTTCGAGAGCTATAACGAAAACATTCTTCAGTGCGTCACGAGCGGGGTGATGACCTTTGACCGGAACTGTTCTCTGACAACGATCAATCGCGCTGCCGAAGAGATACTCGCCCTGCAGCGTGAGCAGTCTGTCGGCAAGAGCTGCCGCGAGTTATTCGACGGCGGCGACATAACCCGTGCGGTACAGGAGACCATGGAAAGGAAAGTGCCGTCAGCAAGGATGGAGGCGATGCTCGACCGGCCGTCAGGGAAGATCTGGCTTGGGTTCAACACCGCGGTACTGGCCGACCGGCAGGGAGAGGCGCTTGGCGTCATCCTTTCCTTTTCCGACCTGACCGAGGTCAAGCGCCTGCAGGAACAGATTGAACTGCGGGAACGTCTGATCGCGCTTGGCGAGATGTCGGCGGGCATCGCCCATGAGCTCCGAAATCCCATGGCCGTGATCAGCGGCTATCTCAACCTGCTGGCGAAGAAGATCGATACCGCGGGCCAGGCCATCATCCGCGACATCACGGGCGAGATCAACGGCATGAACCGGATCATCGGCGATCTTTTGACCTTCGCGCGTCCCGCATCGCTGAACCGTGTCAAGGTCAATATCAGGGAAATGATCGAGGCCTGCGTCGCGAACGTGCTCCAGACCACGGCCTCCGATTCACGCGTCAAGGTCGTCATGCATGTCGATGATGTCACGATCTCCGTCGACGAGGTGCTCATGCGGCAGGCTTTCACCAACCTGTTCCAGAACGCTGTCGAGGCCATGCCCGATGCCGGCACGCTCACCGTTGAGGCCCTGACGGACCGGGACTTGAAGATCGTGATCCGTGACACCGGCATGGGCATTCCTTCCGGGCAGCTCAAAAAGATATTCCTTCCCTTCTTCACGACCAAGGACCGGGGAGTAGGCCTCGGCCTCGCGCTGGTGCACAAGACCATTCTTTCTCATGGCGGACGTATCGAGGCGGAAAGCAGTGAAGGGCAGGGGACGAAGTTCACGGTGACGCTCCCGGCGAGGTACTGAATTCATGGCTGATACCATACTCATTATCGAAGACAAAGAAAGCATGCTTGACATGCTCAAACAGACCCTTGAGGCCGAAGGCTACCGGGTGATCCCCGCGAGGGACGGATCCGAAGGGATCAGGAAACTTTCCGACGAGCGGATCGGGCTGGTGCTCACGGACCTCAAGCTCCCAAAGAAGGACGGGTTCGAGGTGCTCAAGGCCGTGAAGGAGGACAACCCGCTTCTGCCGGTCATCGTTATGACCGCTTTCGGCACGATCGAGACAGCGGTCAAGGCCGTAAAGCAGGGGGCCTACGATTTTCTCACCAAACCGTTTGACACGGACCATCTGCTCATGCTCATCAAACGGGCACTGGATGCCACGCGCATCGCCGCGGAAAATATTCTACTGAAAGAAGAGTTCGCGGACAGGCTCGGCCTGCCGAAGATCATCGGCAAGAGTATCCCGCTGCAGGAGATCACGGCAAAGATGCAGAAGGTCGCCCCCACGAACGCCACGGTCATGATCCACGGCGAAAGCGGAACCGGCAAAGAGCTCTTCGCTCGTGCCATCCATTATCTGAGCCAGCGCAAGGATGGACCTTTTGTGGCGATCAACTCCGCCGCTATCCCCCGGGAACTGCTCGAGAGCGAACTCTTCGGGTACGAGCGCGGCGCGTTTACCGGCGCGGACGCACGGAAGCTCGGGAAGCTTGAATTGGCGGACAAAGGCACGGTATTTCTGGACGAGATCGGCGACATGGACCTGTCGCTCCAGGCCAAACTGCTCCGCGTGCTTCAGGAACAGGTGATCGAGCGCGTGGGCGGCGGCAAACCCATTAAAATCGATGTTCGCGTCGTGGCGGCGACGAACAAGGACATCGAGAAGGCCGTGGCAGCCAACCTGTTCCGCGAGGACCTGTTCTACCGGTTGAACGTGTTCCCCCTCACCATTCCACCGCTCCGGGAACGACGTGACGATATCCCGCCGCTGGCGCAGCATTTCCTGAACAAGTATACGGCCGAAGTGCGGAAAGGGCCGCTCACGATCTCGGATGAAGCAATGGACATTCTTACGAAATCGCCCTGGAAGGGCAATATCCGGGAACTCGAGAACGTGATCGAGCGGGCGGTGATCTACGCCGAAGGCAGCGCGATACGCGCCCAGGACCTCGGCATCAGCGAATCGAGCATTCTCGACGCCCTTTCCGAGCACGTGCCCATGGACGGCCCGCTCCAGGAGGTTGCTGCTGCCGCAACCCGCATCGCGGAGTCCCGCAGGATCAAACAGGTCCTGAAACAGACCGGCAATAACAAGACACGGGCCGCGGAAATACTCCAGGTAAGTTACAAAACACTCCTCACGAAAATCAAGGATTATCAGCTGGAGGAGAAGGGAGATATGTGAAAGTTCGGAGATTGGAGTTATGAGTTCGGAGTAAGAACGATCATAATCTTTCTTAAACGACCATCATCATGGGAAAAATCACCTTCGACATTAAAAAAGAAATAGAAAAGCTCGTCAAAGAGATCAACGAGCACAATTACCGCTACTACGTTCTCGACGCTCCTGTTATTGCCGACGAGGAGTACGATCGCATGTTCCGAAGGCTCAAGGAGCTGGAGGAAAAGTATAATTACGTCCTTCCTGATTCCCCTACCCAGCGCGTGGGCGCGCCGCCGCTCGATAAGTTCGAAAAAGTCAAACACGCCGAACCCATGCTGTCGCTCGACAACGCATTCTCTCACGACGAGGTGCGCGAGTTCGACCAAAGAGCAAAGCGGTTTCTCAAGTCTGATGAGGAAATAGAGTACACGGTTGAACCGAAGTACGACGGTCTTGCCATGGAACTGACCTACGAAGAAGGACTCCTTGTTCGTGCGTCCACACGCGGGGACGGGTATGAGGGCGAGGACGTCACCACGAACGTCAAGACCATCAAAGCGATCCCGCTCCGGATAGAAGGCGAAAAAATTCCGGAGAAGATCGATATCCGCGGCGAAGTGTTCATGGATATTGATGAGTTCGAGAAACTGAACAAGGAGCGGGAGAAGAACGATGAACCGCTGTTTGCCAATCCCCGAAATGCGGCTGCCGGAGCGATTCGCCAGCTCGACTCCTCGATCACGGAAAAACGAAAGCTTCATATGGCCTGTTACGGCGTCGGCGCATTGAAGGGGATAGACTTTAAAAGTCAGGCGGATTTCACCTCCTGGCTCAAGAAGACCCATTTCCCGGTGCCACTTATATTCGATGTTGTGAAAGGCATCGACAAGGTTGTAGACGTCATCAAAAAGATCGAAGGGAAAAGGCCTACCTTTCCCTTCGAGACCGACGGCGCAGTCATCAAAGCGAATGATTTCAATCTCCAGAAAGAGCTCGGCTTTAAGACGCGAGAACCTCGCTGGGCCATTGCCTACAAGTTCCCGGCTCATCAGGGGACCACGATCATAGAGGACATCATCGCAAACGTGGGAAGAACCGGCGCAATCACGCCCGTTGCTATGCTCAAGCCCGTGCGAATAGGGGGAGTCACCGTCTCACGCTCGACGCTCCATAATTGGGACGAGATTGAGCGTAAGGACATCCGCATCGGCGACACGGTTGTTGTGGAGCGGGCGGGAGACGTAATCCCACATATCGTGACCGTTATCAAAGAGAAAAGATCAGGCAATGAGAGACAATATCCTCCTCCTGCAACCTGCCCGGTTTGCGGGTCCCACGTTGTGCGAGAAGAGGGCGAGGTCGCGTACCGGTGCATCGGACTGAATTGCGAGGCCCAGGTGCTCGAAAAAATTTATCACTACGCCTCGCGCGGGGCTATGGATATCGAGCATCTTGGCGGGAAGAACGTCGAGCTCCTGTATAATCAAAAACTCATCAGGCATTTCATCGATCTCTATAAACTGAAAAAAGAACAGCTTCTTGAACTGCCCCGCTTCGCAGAGAAGTCGGCGCAAAATCTCATCGACGCCATCGAGAAGAGCAAGCAGACAACGCTCGCCCGGTTCCTCTTCGCACTCGGCATTCTCCATGTCGGAGAATTCGCTGCGAAGCAACTGGCAAAAAACTTCGAAACAATTGAGGATCTGTACCAGGTGAAACCCGAGCGCATTATGGAAATAAAACAAATGGGAGAAAAACTGGCGGATTCGATATCGGGATTCTTTGGCGAGAAGGAAAATCTTCAGAGCCTTGACAGGCTCAGGAAACTCGGGGTGAGAATATCCAACCCTGAATATGAGGGTGCCGGCACGAGGAAGGAAAAGCGACCGCTTGAAGGACTTACTATCGTCGTTACCGGCACGCTCTCAACGCCGAGAAATGAAATCGAAGAGTTAATCGAACGAAACGGCGGCCACGCGGCTGGTTCTGTATCGAAGAAAACGAGCTACGTGCTGGCAGGCAAGGAAGCAGGCAACAAACTTGACAAAGCGAAAGAGCTCGGTGTCAAAGTCATCGACGAGAACGAATTCATGAAAATGGTTGGAGGCAAGTAAGTGCGGCTGGGTTTTCATGTATCAATTTCCGGCGGTTTCTCTCTATCGGTCCAGCGCGCCTTCGAACTCGGCTGCACCTGCATGCAGATCTTCAGCAGGAACCCGCGCGGCTGGAACGTTAAACAGCTCGATAAGAACGACATCGAAGAATTCAAAAAGCTGCGCAAGAAATGGGACATTGCTCCGGTCTTCGTGCATACGAACTACCTTATCAACCTCGCTTCCCCCCGTCCCGATCTCTATGAGCGCTCTGCAGAACAGTTCGTCATCGATCTCGAACGCGCCGAGGCGCTCGGCGCGGAATATCTGGTGACGCACCTCGGCTCGGCAAGCGGGCAGGAGCCGCAATGGATGATCGACCGGGTATCGAGCGCCATCAATATGGCCGTGAAATTTCATCCCCTGAAGACAACGACGATCCTTTTGGAAAATACTGCCGGTGAAAAAGGCGATATCGGGTATGAACTTGAACAGGTTCAGGAAGTGATATCGCGGCTTGATAATTCGGCACAGATCGGTGTATGCTACGACACCTGCCATGGTTTTGCAGCCGGGTATGATATCCGTACGAAAAGAGATGTTGATGCCCTTGCAAAGAAGATCGACGCAACTGTCGGCTTAAAAAGATTGAAAGGCATGCATCTGAACGACTGTCTCAGGGATTTCAATTCCCGCGTTGACCGCCACTGGCACATCGGTGAAGGCAAGATCGGACTTGAGGGGTTCAAGGCATTGCTGAACCATCCGGCATTTCAAGACGTGCCGAAGATCATGGAAACGCCGAAGGAAACGGAAGAAGACGATCCGAAAAATATGAAGACGGTGAAGTCACTGGTGAGATAGAAAGAAGTTATTACTGTTGCTGAACGTAAGGAGGGGGGGCATGCGGGAAAAAAGTTTTGACCGGACAATACTCAAAATCACTTTTATCGCATGCTTTTCCGTGCTTGTTGTTTTACGCGGTCCCGCGGCACAGGCGGACACAAAAACCGAAACGGACAAGATTGCTGCCATGCTCGATAAAGAGTGTGTCAACCTTAAAAAAGACAAATTGAAAGAACTGCTGCTTCCCCGGTTCTCAATGGATATCGATCAAGGCCTTTCGCCTGACTTTCTCAAAATCATGGAAGGTGTGGTCAAAAGGACCGATTTCGACAACATTTCCGAGGAGAAGACCGCGGAGATCATCGGTCTCGTTTATGCGTCATTCAAAAAAGGCGCATCGCTTGAGTACCTTGACCAGCTGTTCGATGTGGCCTATGCAAAAACGATCGGCGTTGACAGCATGACCGCGGCGGCCAAGGCATTGCAGGAATTTCATCATTCTGACGTGCCCCCGGACATTGCCGAAGAATTCGTGTATCGCTCCCTTGAGGACGTCTGGGACCCGGCGGCAGTGCCGGTTCTCACGCGGGGACTGATTTACGGGGTGGACCGCGGCCTCACGCCGCAGAGAATAGCCCTGATCATTATGCTGGATATGCAGCAGGGCGCGTTAAAAGAGAAGAATGCCGATCAGCTTGTGCTGGATGCGATCAGACTTGTCCGCAATAAGGAGCCGAAGAACTGGAAGCCTATGAAACAGGCTGAAAAAGAAGTGGCTGAGAAACAGGAACAAAAGAGGAAGCTGGAGTCTTTGCAGAGGCAGGCGGAGGAGAACAGAAGACAGAAAGAGATCGAGAAGAAAAAATCCGAGGAGGCGCTACAACGGATGCATTCGGGCGAAGAAAACAAAGTCCAAAGGGATGAACAGGAACAGGTTGGCCGGCAGATCGAAGCGATGCTTAAGACCTATCAGGCGGAGATCGTGCAATACCAGAATGAACAGAGGCAGCTCGACGCGGGTCTGGCCTCGTCACGGCAGGAAATGGATCATGAGAAACAAAGGATGGACCGCGAAAGGGAAGAGAGCAGGCAAAAACAGCTTGAGACCATGGAGCAAAGCATCACGGCGAGCGCCAAAAGCGGACGACTTGACGTCGCGAGGCTGTACGCATCGGTGGACCGGCATATCGGCATTCCTTACCGCTACGGAGGAGATTCGGAGGCAGGCATCGACTGTTCCGCGTTCACGAGGCGGGTTTACCGCTCTCAAAACGTGGAACTCCCGAGGAGCAGCATGGAACAATCCTTCGTCGGGTTCGGTATCGGCGGGGAGATCATGCGGCCCGGCGATTTGGTGTTCTTCGACCCGTCCATTGTGGGCCGGATATCCCATGTCGGCGTCTATCTCGGCAACGGCGTTTTTGCCCACGCGAGCAGCAGCAAGGGCGTGACCAAGAGCAGCATCCGCGAAAAATATTATACAAAAAGGTTCGTCAAAGCCAAAAGAGTTTTTGACATGTAGGGGGAGTGGCGATGAAAATGAAAACAACAATATTCTCGGTATTCATATGCCTTGCATTGACGACTGCGAGTTATGCTGCCGGCGGGGACGACATTCTCGGCGTATGGAACAATGAGGAAAAAGACGCGAGGATAGAGGTGTTCAATTGTGGCGACAAGTACTGCGGAAAGATTATCTGGCTCAAGGAACCGAACTATCCGACAGGCTCAACAGAGGGGACACCTGGCACACCCTGGCTCGATAACCATAATCCTGATCCAGCGCAACGGACCCGGCCGATATTCGGGCTCCAGATCGTAAAGGATTTTGTGTTCGCCGGCGACAGTTTGTGGAAGGGCGGCACGGTATACGACCCAAAAGCCGGCAAGACCTACAGCGGCAAGATGACGCTCGTTTCGCCAAACTTATTGAAACTGAGGGGGTTCATCGGGATCTCGCTTCTCGGCAGGAACACGATCTGGACGAGGTAGTTGCCAAATGCGGAATAAGGAATCGAACAGAGAGAACGTACGATTAAAACTGGCGCAGGCGAGAGAATCGCTAGAAGAGGCCGGGGCGCTCCTCCATGAAGGCGCGGACCTGAATTTCGTGATGAACAGCCTGTACTATGCGTTCCTCTATCCCGCGCTCGGATTGCTCCATGCAATAAATGTCCCGACGCCGATGCAGGCCACGGCAATTGCTCTCTTTGAACGCGAATTCGTGAAGAGCGGTGAATTCGACGGGCGGTTCCTGGATGCCATGCGTCGCGCATTCGAACTGAGGCCGGCCTGCTCTTGCGAAGGGTCTAAAAAAGTCACCAAAGAAGATATAGAACAATTGCTGCCCGTAGCCCGTGAGTTCCTGGAGCGCGCACAGCACACCGTGGAATGAGGCAAAGAAGACACTCCACCGGGAAGAATAGTATCAGGATGGCTTTGGCGGGTGTCCTGACCCCGAAATCCTTTCTGGATTTTTTCCTTTTCATTTGGTATAGTACCTTGACAACGTTACCATTTTTTGGTCGAAGAGGAAGCGCACCTGTTCATGAAAACTTCGGAAATACCGGTCAAACACGCAACGCGGCGCTACAACGCCTTCGGACAGTACATGAAGGACCTGTACCGCGAGCCTGTGTACAAAGTGAACGTCGATGCGGGGTTCACCTGCCCCAACCGGGACGGCAGCGTGGCCACGGGCGGCTGCATTTACTGCAACAATGACAGCTTCAGGCCCACGGCCTGCACGAGCTCGGCGTCCCTGCGCGAGCAGATCGAAAAGGGCATTCCCTATCTCCGTTCCCGCTACGGCGCGGAGAAGTTCGTAGTCTATTTTCAGCCCTACACCAACACCTACGCCCCGGTAGAAGTGCTTGAGCGGCTCTACCGCGATGCTCTCGACAATCCCGGCGTCGTGGGCATTGCGGTCGGTACCCGGCCTGATTGCGTGGATGAAGAAAAGATCGCGCTCCTGGAAGCGCTGGCAAGGGACTCGTTCGTTCTCGTGGAGTACGGGCTCCAGTCGGTGTACGACAAAACGCTTGAATTCATCAACCGGGGCCATGATTATGCGCGCTTTAAGAGCGCCGTGGCCCTCACCGCGGGCAGAGGCATCCATATCGGGGCCCATATCATCCTCGGCTTTCCCACGGAGACGCGGGAGCAGATGCTCGGCACGGCGGATGAACTTTCGCGTTTGCCGATCGAGTTCCTCAAGATTCACCAGCTTCAGGTAGTGAAGGACACGGCGCTGGCTGATCTCTACGCCGGGAAGCCATTTGCGACCTTCGGCTACCATGAATATATCGTAATGCTCGCCGATTTTCTGGAGCGGCTGCCGCCGCATATCGTGCTCCAGCGACTATTCGCGGCCGCTCCCGATGAGATACTCATCGCTCCGGTCTGGAGCAAGACGAGGAGCGAACTGCTTCACGATCTTGACGCTTTCATGGAACAGCGGGGGAGCTATCAGGGAAAAAGTCGGTAAAAACCAATTTACCGCGGAGAACGCAGAGAAGCGTTAACAGAATGATGAAATGATGAAAAGTAAATGCGATTGCACTCGCGACTTTTTATCCTATTTTTATCTCCGCGCGCTCAGCGCACTCTGCGGTGACAACTCTTAAGGAGTAACATGATCGATCTACATACGCACTCATTGTTCAGCGACGGCGTGCTCGTGCCGTCGGAGCTCGTTCGTCGCGCGGTGATGAAGGGCTACGAGGTGATCGCGATCACGGACCATGGCGATGCCTCGAACCTGGATTTTATCATCCCGCGGGTGGCTGCCGTTTGCAGGGAATTGGGCCGTCGCTGGAAGATCACGGCGCTGCCGGGCATCGAGCTTACGCATATCCCGCCGGAGACCTTTGCGGAGCTCACGGAGCGGGCGCGCTCCCTCGGAGCCGCCATCGTAGTGGCGCACGGGGAGACGCTCGTGGAGCCCGTGCACCCGGGAACGAACCGGGCCGCCATCGAGGCGAGGGTGGACATCCTCGCGCACCCCGGTCTCCTCACGAAGGAAGAGGCAGGACTCGCCGCGCAAAACGGTGTGTATCTCGAGATCACCTCCCGCAAGGGGCACAGCCTGTCGAACGGTCACGTGGCGAGGCTCGCGGAAGAAGTGGGCGCAAAACTCGTGATCGACACCGACAGTCATGAGCCGGGAGACCTGATTACCGATGAATTCGCCCTGAGCGTTCTGCTGGGAGCGGGATTGAGCAAGGAAAGGATCACCGGGGTCCTGAAGAATTCCCGGGAACTGGCAGATAAAGCAAGTCGGGCTTTGAAGAACTAGCAAATCCTGTTTTTCATATTGCCCATAGTCCTTAATTATAACATTCAACAGGGGGTTAGTTACGATGCCGACGATCAAGAAGAGAGGTAATGCCGCAAAGAATCGACAGCCTGAGCAGGAAATTCGGACCCTCGCGCACAACGTGTCTGAATTCATGGCCGCACACAGAAAGAATCTTACCATCATCATCTCGGCTTTTGCCGCAGTATTAATTCTCGCGGCAGGATACCGGATCATGCGATCCATGCAGGAGCAAAGAGCGACGCCGCTGGTCGCTTCCGCATACGGCTATTACAGTCCCTCCCAGGGTACTGGCGCGGATTTTGCCAAGGCGCTCGATCTCTTCCGCAGCGTTCGGAAGCAGTATCCATCGACCAGAAGCGGCGCGATCGCCCAATACTACATGGGAAATTGTCTCGCGAACCTCGGCCGGAACGACGAGGCCCTTACGGAATATCAGGCCTTTGTCGCAAAATACTCAGGTGACACATTCCTGCTTGGCCTCGTGTATGAGCGTATGGGGTACGTCTACAGCGCACTCGGTAAACAAGCCGAGACTGTCAAAGCCTTCGAGCAGTCAGAGACCCTCATCGGTCCCGGCGCCTCCACCATGGAACTTGCCAGGCTGTACGAAGCAGCGGGCAACGTCACCGGGTCTCAACAGAAATATAAACTGATCGCCGACAAGCTGGTCGGCACAGAGTGGGCCATGGAGGCTATGGGTAAAGTACAGAAGATTGCGCCGTTGCAGATGCCTGCTACGCCTACAGTGGGTAAGTAGTTAAAACAGGGTGCAACCGGGTCAGGCGGGACGGCAGTGGAAAAATCGTCTTGATGGTTTTCCCCTGCCTGTGTAAACCCCGTTAAAGAACAAGTCCTCTAACGGGGTAAAGTGCTGCCTCGGGGTTACATTCCTGTTTACGATTCATTGAATAGAATGCATCGCGAATCTTCAGCGCGGATCCATTCTGGTCTTCCATGAAGATGAAAGCTGAACATAAAATCATAGCATGGTCCATTGCGGTCGGACTATTGCTCTGGACCATCGATGCCTTCGTTGACACGTTCCTATTCCACCAGAAACCCTTCTTAAAATCCCTTCTTTACACGTCCAAACAGGAAATCTATTTCCGTTGTTTCATGTTGTTTAGTCTCCTCTTGTTCGGCGTCGTGATCTCACGCATCCTGGCCAGGCAGTGGGAGGTCGAGGCGCGCTACAAAAATCTCGTAGAGCTTTCATCGGATATCATCTATACCTCCGATAAGCAAGGGAACCAGACATTCATGAACGACGCTGCCTTCCGGATACTC
>Ga0326726_10000597_pt1 | contig 33011 bp, 34 predicted proteins | sample MHFenrmetagenome_2_FD_207603 | JGI IMG/M metagenome (GOLD analysis project Ga0326726, IMG submission 207603) | Lab enriched peat soil microbial communities from Michigan Hollow, Ithaca, NY, United States - MHF15MN | ecosystem: Environmental > Terrestrial > Soil > Wetlands > Peat | place: USA...
GCACCACGTTGAGCGTCGCGCCGTGCGAGCGGCGGATGGCGTCGATCCTGCCGTCGCCGGTCATGGTCGCCACCACCTCGATGCCCATTCTCTCGTAATATTCCCGGATGATCCAGGCTTCTCCGGCGAGGTTGAATTCGCCGAGGATGTTGATACTGTATTTGCTGATCCCCTCGGTCGATCCCTGGCCGATCAGCTTCATGAGGGCGTTGCAGGCGGCCTTGTAGCCATCCTTCTTGGTGCCCTTGAATCCTTCGGAATGCACCGGCATGACCGGGATTCCTTTCTCTTTTGCAACTTTCTTGCAGACCGCTTCGATGTCGTCGCCGATCAGGCCGATGATGCAGGTCGAATAGATGAATGCCGCGTTGGGCTGGTACTGGTCGATCAGTTCGATCAGTGATTTGTAAAGCTTCTTTTCGCCGCCGTAGATGACATCCATCTCCTGAAGGTCGGTCGAAAAGCTGAGTCTGTGCAGCTCCGGTCCCGACGAAACCGCTCCCCGGATGTCCCAGGTGTAGGCGGCGCAACCGATGGGGCCGTGCACGATGTGGATGGCGTCGGCTACTGGATAGAGCACGACACGTGAGCCGCAGAAGACGCAGGCCCGCTGGCTGACCGAGCCGGAGAGGCTGGTCTTGTCGCAGGCGATCTCAATCTCCGCGCCGCCCGCGGTCTTTTCATAGACCTGTTTTTCCCTGCCTTCGAGCAGGTTGATGTTCTGCGTATCCATTACTTCTCTTCCCTTCATTCGATTTTCAGAGCCGGTCCCGACCAGAAGGCCAGGACCACCCCTGTTGTCCTTTGAGTCCTTTAAGTCCTTTGTGTCCTTTCTCTTACATCACGAGTTCAAACTTCTCCTCCAGCGCCATGCGATCCTGCTGGTCCATAAGCACGTTGAGAATCTTCTCCACCAGCCTCATGCCGCCGCTGTAGCCGACGTTCGGGAAGTAGCTGTGGCCGATGCGGTCGAGGATCGGGAAGCCAAACCGCACGAACGGGATGTTCTCATCGCGGGCAATGTACTTGCCGTAAGTGTTGCCGATGAGCAGGTCAACCGGTTCGTTCTTGATCCACTGGTGGAGCAGGAACATGTCGGCATTGAGTCCGTTCTTGAAGTTCGCGTAAGGCGCCCTTTCGAGAATCTCCTTCATGCGCTTTTCAAAGCGGTTGCCCGGCGTGCCGCTGACGATGTGCACCGGTTTCATGTTCAGGTCGAGCAGGAACTCGGTCAGCGGAATCAGGTGGTCGGGATCACCGAACAGGGCAACCTTCTTGCCGTGGAAGTACTGCTCCATATCCGCCATGACGTCAACGAGGCGTCCGCGATCAGCCGTGATCTCATCAGGAACCTTCACGCCTGCCGCCTTGGAGAGCGACATGATGAAGCGGTCGGTTGCCGACAGGCCGATCGGCATGTCAATCGTCTCGAACGGCACCTTGCACTTCTTGTCGAGGGCGATGGCTGCCGGTTCGGCGCTGATGCAGCCGAGGGCAAGCGAGCACTTGCTGTCACCGGCGCTCTTCAGCTCCTCCACCGTGACGCCGCCTTTCGGGTAGAACTCGTGCTTGCCGGTCTGCGGCGCGTCGAGCACGTCGGAGGTGTCCGGGAAAAGCACGATCTTCACGCCGAGCTCTTTCGACAAACGCTTGATTTCACGCATGTCCGAAGGCTCCATCCATCCGGCCACGATGTTGATCTGGTTCTTCTTCTCGCCGGTCGAGACCGCAAACTGCTCGGCCATGCCGGTCACCATGTTGGCGTAACCGGTGATGTGCGAACCCACGAAGCTCGGGGTGCTGGCGTAGATGACGTATTTGCCTTCAGGTATCTTGCCGTCGTCCTTCGCTTTTTTGGTGATCTGCTGCAAATCGTCGCCGATGGTCTCAGACAGGCAGGTCGAGTGCACCGCGATGATGTCGGGATCGTAAACCGCGAAGATGGTCTCGATGGACTGGAGCAGGTTGGCCTGGCCGCCGAACACCGAAGCGCCTTCGGTGAACGAACTGGTGGCCGCCATGACCGGCTCTTTATAGTGACGGGTCAGGGTGCTGCGGTGGTAGGAGCAGCAGCCCTGCGAACCGTGGCTGTGAGGCAGGCAGCCGTGGATGCCGAGCGCGGCGTACATGGCTCCGATCGGCTGGCAGGTCTTTGCCGGATTGATCGTCAGCCCCTCGCGCGTCATGACCTCTTTTGGTGTGTGTCGTAATAACATGTTGCAATAATCTCCTTATCGTTACTGGGTGACGTAGCTTGCTTCGAGCGATCCGGCCTCTTGCTGTTCCCACGGGGCCTTGATGAGCTTCCAGACAGGGTTGTTGACCATTCTGTCAATATCCTTGTAGAAGTTGACCGCGCCTTCGAAACCGGTGTAGGGACCTCCGTAGTCGTAGCTGTGAAGCTGCTTGAGCGGCACGCCCATTTTCTGCACGACATACTTCTCCTTGATGCCGGCGCAGAAGATGTCGGGCTTGTAAATCTCTATGAGCTTTTCCGACTCGTAGTGGCTGAGGTCGTCAATAACCAGCGACTTCTGCTTCATCTGCTTCATCATGCCCTGGTAGCCGTTGATTTCAAGTCCCTTGTTCTTCAGCTCTTCGAGTTCGGCTTCGGTTTTCCTCGGGTTGTACAACTCGGGATCAGCCGTCACCTTCAGCTCCTCGATGTTCTTGCTGTCGGCATCGATCTTGATGCTCGGCAGCACTTCGCGGCCTTCGTAGTCGTCGCGGTGCGCGAACTCGTAACCTGCGGCCACCGTTGTCATGCCAAGCTCGGTGAAGAGATCCTGGTAGTGGTGAGCGCGTGAGCCGCCGACGAAGAGCATGGCGGTTTTGCCTTCGGTTCTCGGACGAATCTCGTCGATAATCGCCTTCACCTTCGGCATCTCCTCGGCAATCACCGCTTCGACGCGGGCCTTGAGTTCAGCGTCACCGAAGTACTCGGCGATTTTGCGGAGCGACTTGGCCGATGATTCAGCGCCGACGAAGTTGACCTTCATCCACGGGATACCGTACTTGGTCTCCATCATGTCGCCCATGTAGTTGATCGAGCGGTGGCACAGGATGACGTTCAGGTCAGCCATGTGCGAGTTTTCGATTGCGCCGACCGTCGAGTTACCGCTGAACGATGCGACAAGCGTGATGCCGCATTTTTCGAAGATGCGCTCGATTTCAAAAGCGTCACCGCCGATGTTGTACTCACCAAGCAGGTTGAGCTTGAACTTGCCTTCGACCGGCGCGTTGTTGCGTCCGACCATGTGCTTGAACACGCCGTTGTTGGCGATGTGGTGACCAGCCGACTGGCTGACGCCGCGATAACCTTCGCAGCTGAAGCCGAACACGTTGCAGTCGCCGAGCTTCTCTTTCATTTCCCTCGATGCGGCATGCACGTCGTCACCGATCAGGCCGACCGGGCAGGTCGAGAAGATGGCGATTGACTTCGGATGGAACAGGTCATAGGCCTCCTGAATTGCCACCTTCAATTTTTTCTCGCCGCCGAACACCACGTTCTCTTCCTGCATGTCGGTCGAGAAGCAGTAGGTGATGTAATTTTCGGCTTCCGGGGTGTCAGGCCTTGTCTGGTTACGGCGTGTCAACCAGGCATAGAAACTGCACCCGATAGGGCCGTGGACGATATTGACGATGTCGCGTGTCGGTCCGAGGACCACACCCTTGCATCCGGCATAGGAACAGCCGCGCTGCGTGATGATTCCTGGTACCGTGCGGACGTTAGCCTGCACTTCAGGAATGGTTTCCGGGTCGTTGATCACAATTGACTTGCTGCGCTTCTTGGCAACCTTGGCCGGGTATTTGTCGATCAGTTCCGCCTTGACGACGGACGGATCCGGTAAAAGTACTTTCGCCTCCATTATAGCGTTCTCCGTTTACACCTTTAGTTTAATGTCTCAGTTAAGCGCTTCGTCGCCCTCTTCGCCGGTTCTGACCCTGACGGTTTCGAGAATCGGGGTCACGAAAATCTTGCCATCTCCCGGCTTGCCGGTCTGGTTGGTCTTGATGATCGTGTCGATGGCCAGCTGGCACAGCTCGTCAGGCACAACCACGGTCAGGATTCTTTTGGCGACCAGCCTCGGCGCATTGCCAAGCTGGGCGATGGCTTCCGGATGACCGGCTTCAGCGCCCTGAAGAATGTCGAAGTGAACCTGGCCCTTGCCGCGTCCCATCACCCTGCCGGTGGCAGTGAAGGCCGGGATGCCAGCTTCGATGAGCGCTTTCTTGGTTTCGTTCACCTTGTTGATTCTGATGACTGAAATGATCTCTTTCATCAGGCCTCCTTTGCTGCAGCCAGCACGGAATCGGATTCTTTCAGGCCAGAGCTGATCGTGTAAACCTCTTCGACAGCCGAGACGAAGATTTTACCGTCACCGAACTTGCCTTCGCCGGTTTTCGCATTATCGAGGATGGCGCGGATGACGAAATCCTTGTCGGCATCAGGCACCACGACGAAGAGCATCTCTTTCGGCAGTTCATCATAGACCACATCGCCGACGCGCAGACCGCGCTGCTTACCCCGTCCGACGACCGAGATTTTGGTGACTGCCGGGTATCCCGCGTCGAGCAGGCCCTGCATGACCTCATGTACTTTTTCCGGCCTGACGATGGTTCTGATCATTAACATTGGTTTGTTCTCCGTTTTGTTGTTTAAATCTTTAAGCCGCGTTCGATCTCAGTTGGCGATACCGAATTCGATCAGGAGCGATTCCAGTTCGTCGATTTCGAGCGGTTTGGGAATGACGAACATCTTGTTCTCGTCGATCTTTCTTGCCAGTGCGCGGTACTCGTCGGCCTGGGGATGGGTCGGATCGTAGTCGATCACGGTCTTTCTGTTGATCTCGGCGCGCTGAACGAAGTTGTCGCGAGGCACGAAGTGGATCATCTGGGTGCCGATTCTGCGAGCGAGTTCTTCGATCATCTCACGCTCGTTGTCAACCTTGCGGCTGTTGCAGATGAGGCCACCGAGGCGCACACCGCCTGCATCGGCGTATTTCAGGATACCTTTGCAGATGTTGTTGGCAGCGTACATAGCCATCATTTCGCCAGAGCAGACGATGTAAATCTCTTCAGCTTTACCGTCGCGGATCGGCATAGCGAAACCGCCGCACACAACGTCACCGAGCACATCGTAGAACACATAATCGAGATCCCATTCCTCATCGTAAGCGCCAAGCTGTTCGAGCAGGTTGACCGAGGTAATGATGCCGCGGCCAGCGCAACCGACGCCAGGCTCAGGACCGCCGGACTCGGTGCAGCGGGTGTTTTTGTAACCTTCTTTAATGATGTCTTCGAGTTCGACCTCTTCGCCCTCCTCGCGCAGGGTGTCGAGCACAGTTTTCTGCTGAAGGCCGCCGAGCAGGAGGCGGGTCGAGTCAGCCTTCGGGTCGCAACCTACGACCATCACTTTTTTGCCTGATTCCGCGAGACCGGCAACCGTGTTTTGTGTGGTTGTGGATTTGCCGATTCCGCCTTTGCCATAAATCGCGACTTTTCTCATGATTGTACTTTTTTGTGGGTTGTTCCTCTTGTCGTTTAAAATATTCAGGTCAGCGCTGCTGGTATCCTGAATAATTAAAGATTAATAAGCAATTGCCGTGCCAAAGTGAGGCAGGGGGCCGCTTTTATTTGAAATTATTTTGAGCAAGATTCTTAAGTCGTTGATTGAAAAGGCGTTATCGTTTTGATCCCGGAATACAGGCCGCTGACGCAGAGGTTGCATTTTTATTGTGAGGAGGAAAATCATACGCGAATGAACCCTACATTCGTGTAGGAAGAAGTCTGTAACTACAATTATGTAGGATTCTCTTTCCGATAAGGAACGGCTAATGCGAGACCCAGAGAAGCCTTTACGAAGTGCTGTTCCGGGAGTCGCTCTGCATTTGTTTCTTCAGTCATGAGGCAAATCGGTTGTTTTGAGGAGGATTTTCTGAAGAGGTTACAAAAATGTAGGAAAGAGCGTTTTCCGTACCTTTTGGATGAGGAACCGTTGGAAATGCCTTGGCGTTGGAGTTGAAAAGGTGGTGGTTGGCGCTATATCTTATAACAAGAGTGGCCAACTGCACCGTAGAGGAAACATCCACGAACCGAAAAACACCGGTACCATGAAAACCTTCCTTCATCGCCGCCCAACGATTGGCGGCAAGTATCGTCAATGGATGTCCGGCAAAAACCGTGAAGCATCATGCACCAGGCGCGAACCGATGGCAATTCCGGCAGTTGCTTCTGGCGCAGTAGCCGTTGGCGCGTTCGCCATCGGCGCACTCAGCATCGGCGCGCTCGCGATTGGAGCTGTTGCGATTGGTCGCCTTGTCATCGGGCGGTTGTTCATAAAAAAAGCAAAATTCGGCACACTCGAAATCGGCACGCTGAAGGTGGGAAAGCTGGAGGTGGCGGAGAGTGGCGGATTGGAGGTGGGCTTAAAAGAGAGTAGTGGCGAGTAATCCGAATCTGCGTTGGATTGTCATCGATTTGCGGCATGATGGTCTGTTCGCTACTTTTCATTGATTTGAACGAAAATATCCAGGAATACACTATGACAGCCACAGCAGAAAAAATAATGAATGATGCTCTTGAGCTGCCTCCCGTTGAAAGGGCTGAACTGATTGAAAGGCTCTTTCAGAGCTTTGACGCTCCTCATAAAAACCAGAACAATGCCGCATGGGCGACTGAATTCGAGTCGAGACTCGACGCCTGCAAAGAAGGCAAAATCGAGACGTCACGTATTTTATGAGCAAACTATACCATTACTGCAATGCTTCGGCCTTCGCTTCAATAATTGGCGAACGAAGCATTTGGCTATCTTCATTGTCACTTTCAAATGACACTATGGAGGGAAAGCTTGTTGGAGCTACATTTAAAACATTGTTCCAAAAAAACAACTTAGATGAGCAAAGAGCAGCAACAGTCATGAATGCCTTGAAGCAGCTCGAAGAATTAATTGATGGTCTCGGTTTTTGCCTTTCCGAAGAAGGAGATATCTTAAGCCAATGGCGAGGTTACTCACAAGATGGCCATGGCTTTTCAATTGGCTTTTCTAAGGAGTACCTTGAAATGCTTCCCGAGAAAAAAGAAGAGAGCGAGAATGGTTTTAGCTTGCGGCAAATGATTTATGACCCTAAAGAGCAAGAGAATGCTTTAGAGCCAATATTTTCTCAAATAATGCAGGACATTAAGGATGGGAAGCTAGATATGCCATATCCGCCAACCCTACTAACAGGCTATGGCGATCCAACTGCAAATGAGAAGTATGAAAAAGAGAAGAATAGATACTTGGATGCTATTAAGCATATGACGTTCAAAATCCTTCCTACTATGTTTCATATGTTCACGCTAAAAAATAATGCATTTAAGGAGGAAAAAGAATGGCGTTTGATTTCATATCTATTAAAAGGACATGAAGATAAGTGTGATTTTCGCATTTCCGGTAACCGATTGACACCTTATCGATCTTTCCTATTGAAGAAGCTTGATATTCCTGTGATCAAGGAAGTGATTTTAGGGCCAAAAAACATTACACCAGAATTCGTTGTTAGAAAGTTTCTTCAACAAAATGGATTTTCTGATGTATCAGTTATTAGGTCATCTGCTACTTACCGGTAAGCATGATTATTTCTGAATTACTGTTCTTGCTTCTAAAACCCCGATAACAAAAGCGGCCCATCACAGGCCGCTTTTTCGTATCCGAAATAATCCTCGCCGTCAATCCTCCCACTTCCAATCCCTCACCTCCGGCATATCTTCGCCGTATTTGGTGATGTATTCCTTGTGCTCGATGAGGCGGTCGCGGATGTATTGTTTGATGTAGGCGGCTTGTGGCCTCAGACTCTCCACGCGGTTGACTACGTCGGCGACGAGGTGAAAGCGGTCGAGGTCGTTCATCACCACCATATCGAACGGCGTAGTGGTTGTCCCCTCCTCCTTGTAGCCGCGCACGTGCAGGTTGGCATGGTTCGTGCGGCGATACGTCAGGCGGTGAATCAGCCACGGATAGCCGTGATAGGCGAAGATGACCGGCTTGTCGGCGGTGAACAGATCGTCGAAATCGCGGTCGGCGAGGCCGTGGGGATGCTCCTCCTTTGGTTGCAGGGTCATGAGATCGACCACGTTGACCACCCTGATCTTCAGCTCCGGCGCGAGGTTGCGCAGAATCTTCACCGCCGCCAGCGTTTCGAGCGTCGGCACGTCGCCCGCGCAGGCCATCACGACGTCCGGCTCGCCCCCCGCATCGCTGGAAGCCCACTCCCAGATGCCGATGCCGCTGGTGCAGTGGCGGACGGCGGACTCCATGTCGAGCCACTGCCACTCGGGCTGTTTTCCCGCCACAATCACGTTGATGTAGTTGCGCGAACGCAGACAGTGGTTCGTGACCGAGAGCAGCGTGTTGGCGTCCGGCGGCAGATAAACGCGGATCACACTCGACTTCTTGTTGACCACGTGGTCAATGAAGCCCGGATCCTGGTGCGAAAAGCCATTGTGATCCTGCCGCCACACGTGCGAGGTGAGGAAGTAGTTCAGCGAGGCGATGGGCCGCCGCCACGGGATTTCGGTGTCGGTCACCTTGAGCCACTTGGCGTGCTGGTTGAACATCGAGTCGATGATATGAATGAACGCCTCGTAGCAGGAGAAGAAGCCGTGGCGGCCCGTCAAGAGGTACCCTTCGAGCCACCCCTGGCAGGTGTGCTCCGAAAGAATCTCCATCACGCGGCCATCACGCGAGAGATGATCGTCGCTCGGCAGCGTCTCGGCCATCCAGGCGCGGTCGGTCTCATCGAAGAGGTCGCCGAGGCGATTCGAAGCGGTCTCATCCGGCCCGAAGACGCGGAAGTTGGCCGTCTTTTCGTTCATCTTCATGATGTCGCGCAGGAAGCGGGCCATCGGCTTGGGCGACTCGACCTCAACTACGCCGGGCTTCGACACGTCGATGGCGTAATCGCGGAAATCGGGCATGTGCAGCTCCTTGAGCAAGAGGCCTCCGTTGGCGTGGGGAATATCTCCCATGCGCTTCTTGCCCTTCGGCGCGAGATTCTGCAATTCCAGCAGGAGTACGCCATCGGGCGTAAACAGCTCCTCGGCGCGGTAGCTTTTCAGCCACGATTCGAGCAGCGCCATGTGCTCCGGATTGTCGCGCACCGTGCTGAAGGGCACCTGATGCGAGCGCCAGTTCCCCTCGGCGGGCTTACCGTCAACCACCTTCGGCCCTGTCCACCCCTTCGGCGAACGGAACACGATCATCGGCCAGCGGGGACGCTCGCTCACGCCATCGACTCGCGCCCGGCGCTGGATTTCGGCGATCTTGTCGAAGCAGCGATCCATCGTGGCGGCCATCGCCTGGTGCATCGTCTCCGGGTCGTCGCCCTCGACGAAATAAGGTTTGTGGCCGTAGCCGATCATCAACTTTTCCAGCTCCTCGTGCGAAATACGCGCCAGCACCGTCGGATTGGCGATTTTGTAGCCGTTCAGATGCAGAATTGGCAGCACCGCTCCGTCTCGCTTCGGGTTCAGGAACTTGTTGCTGTGCCACGCCGTGGCGAGCGGCCCGGTCTCCGCCTCGCCATCGCCAATCACGCAGGCCGTGACAAGGTCGGGATTGTCGAACACCGCGCCATAAGCGTGCGCAATGGAGTAACCGAGTTCGCCGCCTTCGTGGATCGACCCCGGCGTCTCCGGCGCGACGTGGCTCGGAATGCCACCGGGAAACGAGAACTGCCGGAAGAGCCGCGTCATGCCCGCCTCGTCGAACGAGACGTCGGGATAGTACTCGCTGTAGGTGCCCTCCATCCAGACGTTCGCCACCAGCGCAGGCCCGCCATGCCCCGGCCCGGCGATATAGACGATGTCGAGGTCACGGTTGCGGATGATGCGGTTCAGATGAACGTAGAGGAAATTGAGGCCGGGAGTGGTGCCCCAGTGGCCGAGCAGGCGGGGCTTGATATGCTCTTTCGAAAGCGGCTTCTTCAGAAGCGGATTGTCCATCAGGTAGATCTGGCCGACGGAGAGATAGTTTGCCGCCCGCCAGTAAGCGTTCATCAAAGCAAGTTCTCGTTCGGAAAGCGGATTATTGGCGTCTGTCATCAATTGTTTCTTTTCTTTTCGAGGATCAGAGCAATCCGGCAAACTTCCGGACCATCCGTTTATTTCTCTCATACCGAGTCCAGTCCCCAACGCTTTCAGGATGGGAGTCTGGGCTTCCACCTTTTTACTCTTGCATTCATTTGCCCCGTCGCAAAAACTTTCGAAACGTGGTTAGATAATCATAATGAATCCAGGGTTTCAGCCCAATCCCTTCAAACACTGTTCATTACCAAACCGGTAACCACACCATATTGGCATCACAGTCAACCAACTTCAAGAACACTTCTCGTTTCTCTAACAATCGTCACCTCTTCGTTAGTTTCCATAACTCTGACGATAACCGGGCTGTCATCTGTCGAAATAATTCCGGGATGGTTCATATTTTTTTGCTGATCGAGCCTCACGCCGAGAAAGCCGAGGCCCGCAGAGATGCGCTTGCGAATCTCCGGCGAATGGATGCCGATGCCCCCGGTGAAGACGATCATGTCGAGTCCGCCGAGCACCGCCGTCAACGCGCCGATGTGCTTGCGGGCGGAGTAGCAGAACAGCTCCACGGCCAGATGCGCCTGCGGATTGTCCGCTTCGGCGTCGAGCAGGTCGCGCATGTCGTCGCTCAGACCCGACACACCGAGCAGGCCGGACTTTTTATTCACCATGTCACGCAATCCGGCAGTATCAAGGCGCCCCTGCTGCAAAAGGAACAGCGCCACGCCCGGATCGAGATCGCCCGTGCGCGTACTCATCACGAGGCCGCCTGCGGGCGAAAAGCCCATCGTCGTCTCAACGCTCCGCCCGTCGAACACCGCCGCCATGCTCGCCCCGTGGCCGAGGTGGGCAAGGATGACGCGCCCCTTGCGGGCCAGCGGATCGCCCTGCGCATTCAGCTCATTGAGGATGTACTGATAGGAGAGGCCGTGAAAGCCGTAGCGCTGCACCCCTTCGCGCCGGTACTCTTCCGGAATGGGGCAGAGTTTGGCGATGGCGGGCATCGTGCTGTGGAAGGCGGTATCGAAGCAGGCGACCTGAAAGACACCCGGCAGCTCGGAAGCGGCGTAGCGGATAGCGTTCAATGCCTGGGGAAGATGTTCGGGAGCGTAGGGGATGAGTCCGGCGACGGAGTCGAGCAGTTTGGGCGTGACCTGTTCGGGCGCGGTGTGACGAGGCCCGCCATGCACCACCCGATGCCCCACCGCATCGGGCATTCCGGGGCCGTGCGCCTTGATCCAGGAGAAAACCTGCCGACACGCCGCCTCATGATCGGCCACCTCAACCCGCACGCAATCGATATACCGCCCCTCGGCATCCATCACCGAAAACCGCCCTTCCGACAGCCCGATCCGGGTCAGCGACCCGGAAAAAAGAAGTTCCTCCCGCTCCCCGCTCTCATACAGCGAAAACTTGATGCTCGAAGAACCGGTATTAACCGCAAGAATCGTAATCACAGGCTTCATCACACACTCTCCCAAAATTTGCTCACCCGGACGGCAATGAACGCCGCCCACCTATCACGTCACGCAAAGATACACACCACAAACTCCAACCCCGCCCGCCTGTCGTTACGTTCCTGAAAATTCGGGGATGGCGCGGACGAGGTGGACTGGGTGGACAGTATGAGCGAGGTGGACGTGATGGGAGATGAGGGTACGCCTGGAGAACGTCATCTCGAAAGCTTTCGGGTCAGCTCTTCAAACCGAAGGTTCAACGGCTTTTAGAAATTCAGTAGAAACCAATATCAACACCCTGAAGCAAATCTATAAACGCTCTTTTTCCAGATATTTTCTTTACAAATAAAAAGCAAAAGAAAAACGTACTATTTTGATAGAATAAACCGCCTTTCAAACAAAAATAAAATAATCTTAATTTTACTTAAAAAATTTAATTCTAAATAAAAATTAATCAATGACGAATCGCCATAACCATACTCATTACAGCTCTGCTTAGGGAAATTTTATTTTATTTTTTTTATAGAAAAATTTCTAAAATAAACAAAAATAAGCTTGCGCTTCTGAGGAAAATAATACATATTGCACACATTATAATCCACAAGTTTTTTTGCTCAAAAAGACTGTTTCTAACCCGTTATGAAATGAGCACATAACAAGCACTTCGCCTTTATGGAGAAGAAAACAAAAGCAGGAGAGATCGCCAATGATGATATTAGATCAAATTATAGTAATCTTGGTGATCGTTATGGTACTAAAAATGTCTTAATAACGATTAACCTAATAAGACGACACAATCAGATAGACTGTGTCGTCTTATTTTTTTTATCATCCCTGACCATCCCCATAACGCCACAAAAATTCCTCTAAATTCCCTTCCCAACCCCCAACACATACCAATACGGCTCGAACGCCTGTTCGACTGTTTCAGCCATCAGCGCCACAAACGGTTCGTAATCTCCCTCGCAGTGCGCTTGATCCAGCGCTTCGTAGTATCGTAAACGCTGCTCGACGGGGAGCACTGCCGGGGGAAATCCGGCTTTCATGAGTTCGAGATTGTTCAGCAACCGCGAGGTTCGTCCGTTGCCATCGATGAAAGGATGGATTTTCACGAAATCAGCATGAGCCCTCGCGGCATATTCAACCGGATGCAAGCAATTTCGACTGATTGCGCTTTGCCGGATAAAATCCTCCATCTCTTGCGGCACGTTCAGATAATCCGGCGGGCGATGTTTCGCGCCGGAGATGATGACATTCTGCGTACGGTATCGTCCGGCGTTCCGGTCATCGATGTTTTTGAGTACGAGCTGATGCAATGACTTTATCTGCCATTCTGACAGTGCTTCGTTTTTCCCGACCAAATCCTCGACATAGAAAATGGCCTCCCGGTGATTGATCGCCTCGAAATGCTCGCGCATGGTCTTGCCACCGATGGTGATCCCTTCGAGCGCGACCTTCGTCTCCTTCAAAGTCAGCGTATTGCCCTCAATGGCGTTGGAGTTGTACGTCCACCGGACGACGAGGTCATCGTGCAGATTGTGAAGCGCCTCTGGACGGAGCGGCCTGAGCCCGTCGAGCTGCTGCTTCAGAGCATCGAGTTTGTCGAAGTTCATCGGATATTCTCCTTCCGTTTCATGGCCGGAATGACAAAGCACTTTGATGAATTATATTCTTTGCTGAAACGACAACCAAACAATGAAAGAGCGATATGCCAACGGAAGGACTTACTGAGCTGATTTCGGCGGAGAAAATAGCTGCGCGGGTTGCTGAAATGGGGACGGAAATTTCACGCGACCTCGCCGGTATCGACGAGCTGACCGTGCTTTGCGTGCTGAAAGGTGCGTTCATTTTCGCCGCTGATCTGGTGCGGCATCTCACTTTGCCCTGCCGTATCGAGTTCATCCGCGCTTCGAGCTACGGCACGCACCGCGCTTCGAGCGGAAAGGTGATGCTCGATCTTCACCGCGATCCGCATGTCGAGGGCAAGCACGTGCTGCTGGTCGAAGACATTCTCGATACCGGGCTGACCGTCACCCGCATCCTCGAAGAGCTGCGCGGCCACAATCCAGCCTCGCTGCGCGTCTGCACGCTGCTCGACAAGCCTTCGGCTCGCACTACGCCTGTCAGCGCGGACTACACCGGCTTCACTATTCCGGACGTTTATGTCGTCGGTTACGGACTCGACGCCGCCGGCAGGTATCGCGAGCTGCCGTATATCGCCACGCCAAACGCCTGACTCCTTCCATGCTACTCTTTTCCTACTCGGCGACTTGTCTTTGCGATTAAGCCGTCTTCTCAACGCAGCCCTCACTCCGTGCCCGTTCTTCATCGGCTCTCACCGTCGCCATACTTACAATTTTGTCTGCTTTTCGATGAGAATTGCCATTATTTTCCTAATATTTTTAGGATTTATTTTATATTAACCTTAATCAGAAGAGGGTGACGCTCGAAATGCCAGAAAAAACGATACCAATGCCAGTTCCGTCCATATCCAGCAAGGAGGCGATCCGCAAGCCGTGGATCATCGATACGACCCTCCGGGACGGAGAGCAGGCACCCGGCGTTGTTTTCAATCAGCACGAAAAAAAGCGCATCGCGCAACTCCTTGCCGAAACCGGCGTCGATGAGATCGAGGTGGGCTACCCGGCCATCAGCCAGGCGGAGCGCGACGTCATCCGCGAGATCGTCGCCATGAAGCTGCCGGTGCGCCTCACCTCGTGGGCGAGGGCCAACATGGCGGACATCGAGCTGGCCGCGGCGTGCGGCACCGGGGCGGTGCATATCAGCTTTCCAGCCTCGCGGCTCTATCTGGAGCTGATGCACAAGGAGCAGGGTTGGATTCAGGAGCAGCTTCATCTGCTGGTTTCGAGGGCGCGAGGGCTGTTCGATTTCGTCAGCGTCGGCGGGCAGGACGCCACGAGAAGCGACATCGGGTTCCTGCAGCGCTTCATGCTCGATGCCGAAGCCGCCGGAGCGGAGCGCCTCAGGATCGCCGATACGGTCGGCATCGCCACGCCGGTGTCGGTGATGGCCATCGCCGGAGCGCTTCGGCGCGTATCCGCGCTGCCGCTCGAATTTCATGCGCACAACGACCTCGGCATGGCGACCGCCAACGCCTTCACGGCGCTCGGCGCGGGATTCGAAGCGGTCAGCGTGTCGGTGACCGGCCTCGGCGAGCGCGCGGGCAACGCGGCGCTCGAAGAGCTGGCGATGGCGATCGCGCTGAGCGAAAGCTTCGACACGCATCTCGACACGTCAACGCTCTCCCGGCTGTGCGACGCCGTGGCTTCGGCTGCCGGTCGCGCCATTCAGGCGCAGAAGCCGGTCGTCGGGCGTTCGGCCTTCCAGCATGAATCGGGCATCCATTGTGCGGCGCTGTTGCAGAATCCGCTCTCCTACCAGCCCTTCCTGCCGTCGCAGGTCGGACGGAACGACTTCGAAATGGTCATCGGAAAGCACTCCGGCACGGCGGCGGTCATCGCCCATTTCAACCGGCGCGGCGTCACGATTTCGAAAGAGGAGGCCCGCGAACTGCTCGACTCGATCCGCAGCCACTCCGACCGCCTCAAGCGAGCGCTCCGGGCGGACGAGATCGACGCGATCCGTGAACAGAATTCCCTCAAACACGCTTAACCCGAAAACGCTTCATGCTCATAGCGCAGGAACAGGAACAGAGCAGCATCAGCCTTCTTGCCGAAGTCAGCAGGACGGTCAACAACGAGGAGGACATCAGCAAGGTGCTCCGCCTGGTGCTTTTCATCTTGTCGGAACATATGAACATGCTCCGGGGCATGGTCACCATTCTGAACCGCACCACCGGCGAGATGGTCATCAACGAATCGTTTGGCCTGAGCGATGAACAGCGCCAGCTCGGGCGCTACAAGGTGGGCGAGGGGATCATCGGCCAGGTGGTCAAAACGGGAACCCCGACGGTTGTGCCGCGTATCGACGAAGAGCCGCTCTTTCTCGACCGCACCAGATCGAGAGCGAAAGAGAATAAGGAGGAGCTGTGCTTCATCTGTGTGCCGATCAAGGCGGGCGTCGAGGTGATTGGCACCTTGAGCGCGGACCGGCGAATTGCTGTTTTCGATGAGCATGGCGACAAGAAGCTCCGGCGTAAAAGCGACAGGATCGACCTCCTGCAATATTATGTCGATCTGCTCTCGATCATCGCAGCCATGATTTCGCAGGCGGTGCGCCTCAAGCAGCTCGACGATGAGCAGCGCGTCAATGGCGTACATGAACGGGCCGGACGCACAGCGCCGTCTGGTTTCCAGCTCGTCGATGGCGAGGCGGACGAGGAGATGCCCGAGGTGGAGCGGCCCGCCAATATCATCGGCAACGCCAAGCCGATGCTTTCGCTTTTCCGGATGATCGACAAGATCGCTAAAACAAGTGCCACCGCGCTGATTCTCGGCGAGAGCGGCGTCGGCAAGGAGCTGGTGGCCAACGCGATTCACTTCAAAAGCATGAGGGAGGGCAAGCCTTTCATCAAGTTCAACTGCGCGGCGCTGCCGGAGAGCATCGTCGAGAGCGAGCTGTTCGGTCACGAGCGCGGCGCGTTCACCGGCGCCAGCGCCCAGCGCCGTGGACGCTTCGAGCTGGCCGATGGCGGCTCGATCTTCCTCGACGAGGTCGGCGAATTGAGTCTGCCCATCCAGGCCAAGCTCTTGCGGATCATTCAGGAGAAGGAGTTCGAGCGGCTCGGCGGGTCGAAAACCATCAAGACCGACGTGCGCATCATCGCCGCCACCAACCGGAATCTCGAAGAGCAGATTCGAGAGGGGAGCTTCCGCGAGGATCTCTTCTACCGGCTCAACATCTTCCCGATCACCGTGCCGCCGCTTCGCGAGCGCAAGACCGACATCCTGCTTCTGGCGGACTACTTCGTGGAGAAGTTCAACAAGGCCAACCACAAGGGAGTGCGCCGGATTTCGACCACCTCGATCGACATGCTGATGCGCTACCACTGGCCCGGCAACGTGCGCGAGTTGCAGAACTGCATCGAGCGTGCGGTGATCCTGAGCGAGGACAACGTCATCCACGGCTACCATCTGCCGCCGTCGCTCCAGACCGCCGAATCGAGCGGCACGCCCTACACCGGCGACTTGCAGCAAAAGCTCGACGCGATTGAAAAGGAGATGATCATCGAAGCGCTCAAACGCACCAAAGGCAACATGACCAAAGCCGCCACCCAGCTCGGCCTGTCAGACAGGATCATGGGATTGAGGATGAAGAAATTCGATATCGATTATCGCAAATTCCGGGCGTGAGGGATGGGAATTTGGCGGGACTGGAAGAGCGAGTGAATGATGACGATTTGGAGGGAGATTATTTCGATGAAAATTGAGAAATTCTAATCTTCATGGTACAAACTGTCAAAATCAATTAATTTCGCTTTTCCAACCTGTGCCGCTTCCATTCTTTCTTTGACTTCAGTTATCCACTTATCTCTGATTTTTTCTTCTTGGTGCTCAATACTCGCCAGCAGAATTTCTGCGAGTTCGATTCGCTCATGTGACGACATCGCCAACGCTTTATCTAATAATGCTTGTTCCATGATTATCTCCGCTAAACTTTCATTTCCTGTTGATTCTCGCCATGACCTCTTCGAGCGGAGAAGCCTCGATTTGTCCTTCCTTGTAGGCGTTAAGCCGTGACTCGAATTCAGTTGCCCACGCAGCCTCCATCTGTGTTTTGTGACGGGCATCAAAACTTTGAAAAAGCCTTTCAATCAATTCCGCTTTTTCTACGGTGGGAAGCCAGTGGGCATTCTGCATTATTTTTTGCGAGTCGGGCGTTGAGTAAGAGCCGAACCAGCAGAGGATTTAACGGCTTTACTTGAGCTTTGTGATCTCAAAGTTACTGAGGCGGCCGTACCGGCTTGTGTTCTTGTTACCTTGTTCGGTGCTTTAGCTTGAGATAATGCCGAACCGGCAGCTGACTTAGCCGATTTACTTGCTGTTTGACTTCTCAATACCTTGGATGCTGCTGTTGCCGCCTGTTTGCTTGTTACTTCTTTCTTGGTCATTTTTATTTTCCTCTATGTTTATGTTTTTACGTAAATTAGCTCCAATTTGAGTCGGAGATGTATCATTAATAACAAAAAAAGCGACTACTGTTAGAAATATACCAAATAGTAAGGCACTTACAAATCCTCCTGCTAAGTTGACACCAAACTGAGGCCAAAATTTTTTTGCTTCTCTTATTTCGCTAACAATTATACTTTCTTCAATTTCTTTGCGCTGCTCCTCCATGATCAGTTCGATAATTTCATCTGAATAATCTTTAAGTCTTGCCTCTGCGGTATCTCTTGCGCGTAATAAAACACCTCTTGGTTGCTGTTCGTACCATTTTTTTATATCCTCAGGTGATGGCTTGCCGCCATTATGCTTTGTTTGGTGCTTCATCCATTCGAAACGTTGCTCTTCGATCACTGCAAAGGCAACTAAACCAAGAAGCCAATTATTATCTGCATTTTCAACCAGCTCGTCAAATATATCTTCTGGTCCTGAGAATTTGTCCATGATTTTTCCTTAGTCTAATTTGATGAATGAACATCGCTACTAAAAAATCAAAAGTCCTTAAACTATTCTACCGCCACGCGGCCTCGTCTGACCATGGTTTTTTTCAGCGAGCGCAACTTCTGCCACTTCCGTGTCATAGGCAATCTGTGCACGGAGCCAGTAGCCGTTGGAAAGTCCGAAGAAGCGGCAAAGGCGAAGGTCGGTATCCGCAGTGACAGCGCGTTTGCCTGCCACAATATCGCCAATCCGCTGCGGCGGTACGCCGATCTCCCTGGCGAGGCGATAGCGCGAAATCCCCATCGGGACAAGGAACTCCTCCAGCAGCAATTCTCCGGGGGTGACTGGCGCAAGCTTTTCCATAGTGCAATGTAGTGTTTCATCAGAAAAAAACCATGCAAACGAGGATCGCTTGTTGGTTCGATGATAATCTGAAAAGGGGAGGGCAGCCACGGGGGGACTGCCCCTACAAGATCGAGGTCGTTACTGTTTACCGCACCACTGGCGGGAACTGGGCCATGATCTTTGTGACCACTTCGTCGATGTCGCGGTGCAGCTTTACGGATGAATCATAGTCTTTCAGGATGCCTCTCGCGATGCCTGTCCAGGCGACGTCGTCGCTTCGGGCGTCGATGATGTCGATGATGAGCGTACCCTCTTCGTAGTAGGTGACCGCCGGATACGGGTAGGGATCGTACCAGAAGCTCGTGTAGCCGCGCCGTCCCCAGCGGTGGTAGTAGCCGCTGCTGTAGGCGAAGCCGACCGGAGGTTCGACAAACACCCGCTCCCGGACTCTCGCATGGGGCGATACCGTGAAATCGACCGGGCCGGACGCATTCAGCACGAAGCCCTTGGCGGCAAGTTCGCGATCCACCGCCGCTTTGATGTGCTTGTAGATGAGAGGGTTACGCGCAAGAATATCGTCGCTGATTCCGGCGCTGCCCTCGCTTGACCACCGGTAGGTTTTGTATTGACCGAAAGGCGCCGCACGGTCGTAATCGCTGACAACAGTGTAAGTTGAGCACCCCGCCAGCGTCAGCAGGGCGATCATCGGGAAAATCCAGAAACGTGTTCTCATGGTGACTCCTCGTCTGTTCATCGATGATTGGAATAGTGTTGTCTCTGTAAATTTTTGGACGTCATCGGGTCACAAAACCTGCAACGCACGTTTGACCGGAAAAAATTCGCAAGACAAAAATAATGCGCGGCGTCAAAAGAAAGAATCACGCTACGTCGTGCGTACTACTTCATGAACGAATGAGGCCGAAGGGTTTCCTGGCGTATCTTTTTTATCATCAAAACGGAGTATTATTCATGGATATTGGCGGACCCGAGTTGTTGCTTATCTTAGCGGTTATACTGGTGCTGTTTGGCGGCCAGAAGATTCCGGAGCTGGCCAGAGGACTCGGTAAAGGCATGAGAGAGTTCAAAAAGGCGCAGGCCGACATCGAATCGGAGTTTCACAAGGCGGTCGATGAGGTATCGGATACCGTCAAACAAACCGGAGATTCGGAGAAAAAGGCGTAGATACCCTCGAAACATATGCATATTGGCGGTTTCAGCGACAAGGCTGTGAGCCTGAATCCTGAACAGACCCACAGAACTGAAATCATAATGCCGCTTTCACCATCCCAGAAGATTACGAGAGCTTTCGTACGCTCGATTATAACCGTTATAGCCAGAATTGCGCTCGCTTTGGCGATTTCGTTTACTCTTTACGAAGCAACCATTCCGCACCCGATTCCACCGCCGCGGATGGACTATGGGGACAAGTTTTTTCATGCGCTGGCCTTTTTTGGGCTGGCCTTCCTCACGGATCTGTCGTTTCCGTCCCGAAGACACTTGTTGGGAAAAGTGATCTTCCTTTTAGCGTTTGGAATATTGATTGAATGGATTCAGTCTTTCCTGCCCTGGCGCAGCGCCGATATAGCGGATTTTCTTGCCGACTGTACCGGCATCGCCTTATGCATGATCCCAGCGCACCTGATTCGCAAGGCTGTTCGTCATTTCGAGGGTTGAGCAGAGCGCCGCGACCCGGAAGATCGCGGCGTGCGCGGAAGCTCAGAGCCTGACCGGTATACCCCGTTCGCGCAGGTACTCCTTGGCTTCGCGGATGGAGTGCTGGCGGAAGTGAAAGATCGAGGCGGCCAGCGCAGCGTCGGCGTGGCCATCGGTGAAGCCTTTGTAGAGATGTTCGAGGTTTCCCGCGCCGCCGGAGGCGATGACCGGGATGTGCACCGTGGTCGAGATCATTTTGAGGATTTCGTTGTCGTATCCCTCTTTCGTGCCGTCGCGATCCATGCTGGTCAGCAATATTTCGCCCGCGCCAAGCTCCTGCACCTTGTGCGCCCATTCGACCGCTTTGTACTCGGTCGGCTTTTTGCCCGAGTGGGTGTGGACGATGTAGCGTCCATCCACCTTTTTGACGTCAATCGCCACCACGACCGCCTGCGAGCCGAACCGTTCGGCGATGCGCGAGATCAGCTCCGGTTCGCTGACGGCGGCGGTATTGACCGATACCTTGTCCGCGCCGTGCAGAAAGGCGTCGCGCGCCCGTTCGACCGAGCTGATGCCGCCGCCAACCGTAAGCGGAATGAACACCTCGCCCGAAACTTTCAGCACCTCTTCGAGAGTTGTCCTTCTCGATTCGAGCGATGCCGAAATATCGAGAAAGACCAGCTCGTCGGCCATCTCGCTGTTGTAGAACCTCGCCTGTTCGAGAATCGAACCAGCATCCCTGAGACCTTCGAAATTGATGCCTTTGACCACCCGTCCGTCGCGGACGTCAAGGCAGGGTATGATACGTTTGGCTAACATCGTCTGGAATTGGTTGGTGGCCAGGCTTTTCGCCCGTGGGCCGAAGTCTGATCATGTAAATCACGAATTTTGAATCTGCCGCAATATATTAAAGTCTTCTTATATTGAGCCGCAATTCAAAACAGCCACTAAAAGAGAACCTGTCATGAAATTTCCTGTTTGCGAATTTGCTGAATCCGAAGAGGGCTTCTATTCCCAATGCGCAAGCTGTCCCATCGAATCCCGCCAGCCCGGATGCGCTCTCGATGAGCTGGATAACGGCACCTATCTGTTCAGCGGCGAGACCCCGCATGGCGGCGTCAAGGCGGTGTTCTACTTCAAGAACGATGCAGGCGACCAGGTGGCCAAGCAGGAGGCAGTGCACGTTGAAATCCATGAGTTCGACGAACACGATCTCTTGGTCGCCATTCTGTATGGCATGGTCGATCCCGAAGGCATGATCTACCTGAAAAAGTCCTGAGACGGCAACGGACGCTTCGCCGCCGCGCAAAACTCCATCAAGGCATTCATACGATGTTCGATATACACAACCCAACGACCGACCACCGCGATATGAGGGATCTGACCATCATTGGCGGCGGTCCCACAGGCATATTCGCGGCGTTCCAGTGCGGCATGAACAATATCTCGTGCCGCATCGTCGAGAGCATGTCGCAGCTTGGCGGTCAGCTCGCGGCGCTCTATCCCGAGAAGCATATCTACGACGTGGCGGGCTTTCCCGAAGTTCCGGCCATCGACCTGGTCGAGAGCCTCTGGAAGCAGGCGGAGCGCTACAATCCCGACGTAGTGCTCGGCGAAACGGTCACGAAATACACCAAGCTCGACGACGGCACCTTCGAGACCCGCACGGACGCGGGTAACGTCTACCGTTCGAAAGCTCTGCTTATCGCGGCGGGCCTCGGCGCTTTCGAGCCGCGCAAGCTGCCGCAGCTTGGCAACATCGATCACCTCACCGGCAGCTCGGTCTTCTACGCCGTCCGCTCGGTCAACGATTTCCGTGACAAGCATGTGGTGATCGTCGGTGGCGGCGATTCGGCGCTCGACTGGACGGTCGGACTGATGAAGACCGCCGCGTCGGTGACGCTGGCGCATCGCGGCCACGAGTTTCAGGGACACGGCAAGACAGCGCATGAGGTGGAGATGGCCAGGGAGGCCGGAACGATTGCCGTGCATCTCGAAACCGAGGTGGCGTGTATCGAGGAGTCGAACGGCGCGCTCTGCCGACTGCATCTGCGATCCCGCGATGGCGAGGAGACTTGCCTCAATGCCGACCGGCTGCTTATCCTGATTGGCTTCAAATCGAACCTCGGCCCGCTGGCCGGATGGGATCTCGAACTCTGCGACAACGCCCTCGTGGTCGATACCCACATGAAAACCTCCGTGGATGGCCTCTACGCGGCGGGCGACATCGCGCACTATCCCGGCAAGCTCAAAATCATCCAGACCGGCCTGAGCGAGGCGACGATGGCCGTGCGCCACAGTCTCTCCTACATCAAGCCGGGCGAGAAAATCCGCAACGTCTTCAGCAGCGTCAAGATGGCCAAGGAGAAGAAGGCTGCCGAGGCGAACAATGCGGCGGAGGGGGCGAGCAAAGCGTCAGAGAACAAGGCAGAGTAAGATTTATGTCCGTTTCCACTTCGTCCCAACCATCGGCATTCCAGGCGTGGATGCTCGCCATTCGCCCAAAAACCCTTCCGGCAGGCGCGATGCCGGTCGTGGTCGGCTCGGCGCTCGCCTTCGCCAACGGCGTGTTCCGCCCGCTTCCGGCGCTGGTCGCTCTCGTCTGCGCCCTCGGCATCCAGATCGCGACCAACTTCATCAACGAGATTTACGACTTCCGCAAGGGGGCCGACACCAGCGAACGCCTCGGGCCGACCCGCACCGTGGCGGCGGGCATCATCACGGAACAGACGATGACGAGGGTCTCCATCACGCTCGGCGTTTCGGTGTTCGCGCTCGGCATGTACCTCGTCGCCATCGGCGGATGGCCGATTTTGCTGATTGGCGTGCTGTCGCTGCTCTTCGCCTGGGGCTACACCGGCGGGCCGTTCCCGATTGCTTATTCGGGCCTCGGCGATGTGTTCGTCTTCATATTCTTCGGCCTCGTGGCCGTCGGCGGCACCTACTACGTGCAGGCGCTCTCGCTGCCGTTCCCGGTGCTCGTGGCCGCCGCCGCGCCCGGCGCGTTTTCGGTCTGTATCCTGCTCGTCAACAATATCCGCGACATCGACACCGACCGCAAAGTCGGCAAGATGACGCTTCCGGCCCGCATCGGCGCTCCGGCGGCTCGCGCGCTCTACGTGACGCTCACCGTGCTCGCTTATCTCGTTCCATTTTATATGATGAGCGCCGGTTATTCGGCCTGGTGCCTGTTGAGTCTCGCCAGCTTGCCGCTCGCCATCGGCATGGTGCGCACACTCTACGCTTCCGAAGGCCGGGCGCTGAACGCGGTACTCGCGGGCACCGGCAAGGTGCTGACCGTTCACGGCGTGCTCTTTTCCGCCGGGCTTGTCATTCCACACATTCTTTTGATTTTCCGTCCATGAACAGTGATCAGGTTCGCATAGCGCTCGTCCAGATGAGCTGCGTGGAGAATCCGCAGGAGAACCTCGACAAGGCGCAGGAGCGCATCCGCCAGGCCGCCGCGGGCGGGGCGAACATCGTTTGCCTGCAAGAGCTGTTCACCACGCTCTACTTTTGCCAGACTGAGGAGTATGAGCCGTTCGGTTACGCCGAGCCGATTCCCGGCCCTTCGACCGCCGCGTTGCAGGAGCTGGCCGCCGAACTTGGCGTGGTGATCGTGGCTTCGCTGTTCGAGATTCGTGCCAAAGGGGTGCACCACAATACGGCGGCGGTGATCGATGCCGATGGCCGCTACCTCGGCAAGTACCGCAAGATGCACATTCCCGATGACCCCGGCTTCTACGAAAAGTTCTACTTCATTCCGGGCGACCTCGGCTACAAGGTGTTCCAGACGCGCTTCGGCGCTATCGGCGTGCTCATCTGCTGGGATCAGTGGTATCCCGAAGCGGCGCGGCTTACGGCGCTGCGCGGAGCGGACATTCTCTTCTATCCCACGGCCATCGGCTGGGCGACCTCCGAAACTTCGGAGACGGTGCGTTCGAGCCAGCGGCAGGCGTGGAAAACCTCCCATCTCGGTCACGCCGTGGCTAATGGCGTCTTTGTCGCCGCAGCCAATCGCGCGGGCACGGAGGGCGAGCTTGAGTTCTGGGGCAACAGTTTCGTCTCCGATCCCTTCGGCCAGGTGGTTGCCGAGGCCGCGCACAACAGCGAGGAGATTCTCTACGCCGACTGCGACCTCTCGAAGATCGCCTTCTACCGCTCGCACTGGCCCTTCATGCGCGACCGCCGGATCGATTCGTACGGCGACATCACGCGGCGCTGGATCGACGAGTAAACCGGGATGGAGATGAATCTTTACGGAATAATCATTCTTGCCACGCTCGCGGGCACCTTTCTCATCAAGCTGGTGGCTGACCTCTTGAACCTCCGCGCCGCCTCGCCGGAGCTGCCGGAAGCGTTCCGCGATGTCTATGATCCGGCGGATTATCGCCGTTCGCAGGAGTATCTCAAAGCCAACACCATCTTTTCGCAGATCGACTCGACCTTCGATCTCTTGCTCCTGCTCGTCTTCTGGTTCGCCGGAGGCTTCAACGCGCTCGACCAGTATATCCGCACCTGGGGTTTCGATCCGGTCATCAATGGCGTACTCTTCACCGGAGCGCTGCTGCTTTTGCAGGGAGTTGTCGGATTGCCCTTCAGCATCTACCACACTTTCGTGCTCGAAGAGCGCTTCGGCTTCAACAAGAGCACGCCGCAGGTGTTCGTGGCCGACCTCGTCAAGACGCTCCTGCTCGCCACCGTGATCGGCTCGCCGGTGCTGGCGCTGCTCTTTTGGTTCTTCGAACATGCGGGCGCGTATGCGTGGCTCTACGCCTGGGGCGGCATGGTGAGCTTCACCATGATTCTGCAATACGTCGCGCCAACCTGGATCATGCCGCTTTTCAACAAGTTCGAGCCACTCGAAGATGGCGAGCTTCGCCGGTCGATAATGAACTACGCCGCCGAGGTGCGTTTTCCGCTCACCGGCATCTACGTCATGGATGGCTCGAAGCGCTCAGCGAAGGGCAACGCCTTCTTCACCGGATTCGGCAAGAACAAGCGCATCGCGCTCTTCGACACGCTCATCAAAGGCCACTCGACCCCGGAGCTGGTTGCCGTTCTCGCGCACGAGATCGGCCACTTCAAGAAGAAGCACATCCTCGTCTCGATGGTGCTGAGTATGCTGAACCTCGGCGTGGTTTTCTACCTGCTCTCGCTCTTCATGAACAACCGGATGCTCTTCGACGCCTTTTATATGCAACAGACCTCGGTCTACGCGAGCCTGCTCTTCTTCATGCTGCTCTACAGCCCGGCGGAGTTCATCCTCTCGATCCTGCTGCAGATGCTCTCGCGCCGCAACGAGTATGAAGCCGACCGCTTCGCCGTCACCACCTACCGTAACGGCGCATTGCTCGCCGACGCGCTGAAGAAGCTTTCACGCCAGAGCCTCTCGAACCTGACGCCGCATCCCTTCAACGTCTTCCTGAACTACTCCCATCCGCCGGTGTTGCAGCGTGTCCAGCGAATCGATGAGGCGGCCCGGCACTGAACCTCCAACCCTTTCCAGTCACAACGCACCGATGACCGAACCGACCTACTTCATGCCGCCCGAGTGGGCACCGCACGCCTCTACCTGGCTTTCGTGGCCGCACAAACTCGAATCGTGGCCCGGCAAGTTCGAACCCGTTCCGGCGGTTTTCGCCGAACTGGCCTTTCAGCTCAGCCGCTCCGAGATGGTGAACATCAACGTGCTCGACGACGCGATGGAAGCGCAAGCGCGGACGCTGCTCAGGGAGCGCGATCCAGAGGGAAAATACGCCGACAGCATCGTTTTCCACCGGATTCCGACCAACGACGCCTGGTGCCGCGATCACGGCCCGAATTACGTCATCCGCACGCAGGATGGACGACGTGAAAAGATTATCATGAACTGGGAGTACAACGCCTGGGGCGGCAAGTACGAGCCGTACGACGACGATAACGCCGTGCCGGAGCGCGTGGCGGCGATTCAGGGGTTGCCGATGATTTCAACCGGCATGGTGCTCGAAGGGGGCGCGATCGACGTCAACGGCGCGGGTCTCTTGCTCACCACCACAGCCTGCCTGCTCAATCCGAACCGCAATCCCACGATGAGTCGCGAGGAGATCGAAGCGCAGCTCAGGCGCTACCTCGGCATCGAAAAGGTGCTCTGGCTCGGCGACGGCATCGCGGGCGACGACACCGACGGACACGTCGATGATATGGCGCGTTTCGTCAACGAGAACACCGTGGTGATTACCGTCGAGGAGGATCCGGAGGACGAGAACTTCCCTATCCTTCAGGAGAACTACGAGCTCCTCAAAACCATGACCGCCCTCAACGAAGAGCCGCTCAACGTCGTGAAGCTCCCCATGCCCGAGCCGGTGTATTACGATGGCGAACGCCTCCCGGCCAGTTACGCCAACTTCTACATCGCCAACACCGCCGTGCTGGTGCCCATCTACCGCTGCTCAAGAGACCAACAAGCCATCGACATTTTGCAGCAATGCTTCCCCGACCGCGAAGTCATCGGCATCGATTGCAGCGACCTCATCTGGGGCCTCGGCGCCATCCACTGCGTGACGCACGAAGAGCCGATGGGGTGAGGTGTCATGAGCAGCTCGATTGCTGCGTTGGGTGGTGTTCAGAATCCTTATGCACTAACGGTATCCTCCTTTTCCTGCGCTCCAGTTGTCTTCCACTCAAACTAATCATGACAGTTTTTATGCTTGAATTAGGAATAAATCTTGGAGGAATTTATGGATTATAAAGTTGGCGATACGTTAGATAACCGCTTCAAAGTTTGCGGACTGTGTAGCGATGGTGGCGGAATGGGGCGTGTGCTGTTGGTCAAAGACGAAATGAAACAGCTTTCTGGAACGCTTGCATTGAAGTATTGCAGAGAAGACGACGATGAGTACGTAAAAAGATTTCGAAGGGAAGTGCGTCTTTTAGAGTGCTTTACTGGAAACTCAAAGGTAGTAGAGGTTTTTCATAGCAATTCAAATCACGAACCTCCGTATTTTGTAATGAAATACTATCCAGATGGTGACCTTACAAGCCAAATAGATACTATTCAAGCCAACTTTGGAGAGCAAGAACGAATATTTACTCTTATGATTGAATGCATTTCTGAACTTCATTCAAATAATGTACTGCATCGAGATATTAAACCACAGAATTTTCTATTAGATGGAGAAAATATTGTGGTTTCTGATTTTGGTCTTGGAATGGAACCCAGCTCAACTTCACGTTTTACGAGTAGTTCAATGTTTTGGGGGACTCAAGGTTATTTGCCGCCAGAATTTCAGAACGGTGGTTTCAAGCGTGCAGATGAGTCGGGGGACGTGTTTATGCTTGGAAAAAGCTTTTATTTTCTAGTGACAAAGCAAAACCCCACCTATTTGATGGAAAACGATGTTCACCCGGCACTATTTCATGTAATTGAAAGAGCTTGTGAACTCGACAAGAACAAACGTTACCAGTCGCTGGCCGAACTCAGGCAAGCTCTCAATATGGCGTATGATGTCATGTTGAAACGCGGAGGAGCCTTGGGCGAAGTTAATCAACTTCTTTCCTCTATCACCGACAAGCTTGAAAACGAGGCGAAGTACAACTCGTCCCAGGTAGTTGAACTAATTAATAAACTATGTTTTGTGGATGAGGATGACCAAATAAGGATTTGTCTTGAATTGAAACCGTCGTTCGTGTCCATTCTTACCCATGACAAGCTTCGACCGCATCTTGATGAATTCTTGAAAATTTACCAACGAATGGTCGAAAGTGAACGTTACGGATGGTCATTCGCAGAAATAATTGCAGAAAATATGCAGCAAATATTTAGGGTCGCTGAAGTGCCTGCAAAAACTCGCACACAAGCTTTGGAGCTTGCAGTGGATGCAGCTTATCGCATGAATCGGTTTGCTGCTATGAACACATGTTAGGCGATGATAACATCTGTTGATAACGATCAATTTTGGGTTCTCGTTGCAAGTGTTATCCAGAAAAATCCTCATTCGTTTTTGGTTGGAATTGAGCCCTCACAATGTAACTGCGAGAGCATCCGAGCTGTGATTATAGCCTTGAATGCATAATAATAATCCAAATCGAAGTCAAACATTGGTACTAACAAAAAAGCAACCCTGAACAGGTCGCTTTTTTCTGTCTCCCCATCCTCAAAAGACGCAAATCATTAATCCTCAGCGATCAAAGAACCAGCCGGAAGGATTCCGTCAACCTCAGACTGGCGGAACAGTGTATCAAGGAGTTCAGCAACCTCGCCAAAGAGAGCAATACGCTCATCATAACCTCGACGCGCGGTGACGTCGGAGGAACAGTCGGTACCTTGACAAGTCTGATAAAAAAGAGAGGGAATGCTTCGACGTGAACGTTTTATTGCTCAATTCGTGTTTTGCTTTCTGGATATTTCGGAATATGAGCTTTTCTTCTTAAATAATTAAGAATCATTACCTGTCGCTCAGTTGTCACGTTGCGAAGCGATGAGGCAAACGGCATCGAAATCCAGAACCCAGCGTAGTATTTAATTGAAGTAAATCCAAGGAAAAAACCATGTCAGAAGAGACCAAGGATCTGAAAAAAGAGCTTGCCAAGCGTAAACGGATTGCAATCGACATAGCATCGCAGATCCATGATATCGTCGAAGATTCGCTCTGGGTAGATTACGAGAAGATGCCCGGACTTTCCGAAAAGCTCGTGGCCGCCGTGCATGATGCTAACCGGTTCAAGGCAGACAACGGTCTCCAGTGAAATCTCTGCGCTGAGAGTGAATTAGGATGGCTAACAAAAAAGCAATCCTCCGCATGGAGATTTGTGAGTGAGGCGAGAAATGTGTCTCCGATGCCATCGATATTCGGTTGCCTTTAAAAAACTTTAAAACGCCAAGAGGCTGCCCCGGTTTCGCTTCCGGAACAGCCTCTCATCTGTTTGTCAGCATAGCGCAGTTCTCATCCACGATTGCAGCTGATTTCTGAAGCGCCTCTACAGCTGACGGAGTGGGCGAGATTTCGTAAATCGGCTCCACGCCGTTCTTGCCGAGTTTCAGCGGCACACCGACGAAGGTGCTGTCGATACCGTACTGGCTTATCGAAGGTGACGGCGGCGCAGGTCAGAATACACTTGCAGTTGCTCTCGATGCGATTATTCTTTACGGTATTCCTCGTCTGATTTCTGAGCCATCCGGATGACGAGTTTCATGCCAGATGCATGAACATTTCCGCACGGGGTGTTTGGCGATGGGAAGTGTACATGGCGATCTTGCTGAAATTATACATCAACGACATAATGCCACCTTGGGGTTGGAGGAATTCGCACATCTACCCGATTATCAGTGGAGGTCGTGCCCGGCAACACCGGATCGGATTTGCCGGGTCACAACATCGGAAAGGAGGGCCGACAGACGGTCAGTCGGCGTATTTGTTTGATGTAACCCCGAGCACCTCGTACAGAGGGCAGTAGCCGATGATGGCCGTCGCCAGAGGAATCAATCCGACGATTCCGACAAGATTCTGAAAAACAACGCCATAGATCAGCATGATCGCGCCCAGAAGCGCACGTACGGTACGATCTTTTTGCCCCATATTTTTCTTCATGGTTGCTCCGTAAAGGTTAATGATCGGGATTGAACGTTTTGACAGGCATCATCGAATAACCCGCGACAAACCACTTGATCCGGCTGTCCGGATGATCATCGAAATCGCCTGAAGTCTGCTGCTTTATTAAATTGCAGTTATGCAAATATACAAAAAGATCGCCCGGAAAAAGACACTGCAAAGACTTATGGCTTCACAAACAGTTCGTCCTTTCAGCGCCCATCGTCCACCGCCTTCATCACGCCAGGCATTGCGTAAAAGAAGCCCTGCAATTGTCTTATATTCGCAATGATTTGTATTTTAACCGTCGCCTCATCCCTCTAACCTGAACAAACAGAGCCGTGGCGGTATGAGTGCCGAAATAATCTGTATGAAGTGTTCGGACAGGTTAGGGTATTTATAACGTGTTAATATCAGGAGATCGCTATTACTTACGCGCATTTACCGGCAGGTTACATCGTCGGAAAGCTACTGTCTGAACGATTCGAATCGAGAATCAAATCGTATTACCGCTTCTGGTTCTGTGGGCTGCTTGGCTCGATCGCGCCCGATCTGGACTATCTTTACCTACAGCTTTTCGAGGTTCGGAAATATAACCACCATTATTACCCGACGCATATCCCCCTCACCTGGGCGATTTTACTGGCAGGATCAGTACTGTGGTTGATTGCAAGCAAAAAAAGCCAGAATCCGGTTCTGTTCTTCATCTTCTCTCTGAACGGATTCATTCACATGATTCTGGACTCCGTGCCACATAAAATTTTCTGGCTGGCTCCGCTTTCTTACCGGGGTTACAGCCTGGATTCGCTGATTTCCAGAATTGCCCCTGTGATGATCGATGAACATCCCTACTGGAGTGAGTCCGTCGAAGCGATCATCTTCATTCTGGCCTTGTGCCTTTTTATATATAATGGGAGTTTAGGCAGGGATAACCAAAAAAATACGTCAACAAAAAGTCCTGACCTCAACCAGCAGTAATACCACAGCTCATAACAATTCCGGAGCATTGTCCGCCACTGTCGAGCGTCACGCCTCCAGCAACCAGGCTTCAGCTTCGACGCGATCCATGAAGGCCTTCAAAGTGAAGGCAAGCGTCAAACTCTCAGCCTCCTCGCAAAAAAGCTGCGCCATGGCATGATGCAGACGGGTGGAGGTAACAATTGCAGTTTTTTTCCTCGTCACCTCTCTGGGATAGTAAGCCCTGACCATCTGAAGCAGCTCGAAAAGACTGATACTCGAAAAATCACACTCGCACCCCTCAAACACCCACATAGAGTTCCTGGATGGGTAGTCCGGGTGCATAAATATATCCTTCAAGGCCCGAAAGAGCTGCTCCTGATCGACAGCGCCTTCAAATATTACACTGAGACTATGCGGCCCAGTTTCGATAACATGCATGAATAAAAGAATTTACGAAAAAAGTTAACGGTTCGTTTTACCGAACTTGATTCATATCGAAAAAAAGAAGAGATGTATAAGATAAGAAATTTTTCTAACCGTAGGAGCTGAACTCCTGTCTAATAACCTTGTGAAAAATAACAGCTTGCGATACAGAATAGTTCCTATATAATTATACGCTACTTGAGCAGCACACAACAGCCGGAAAACGCTTACTGACATAATTCACAATTTCACGCACAGCATGACCGATCTCACAAGCCGATCAGCAAAGAGGCCGAAACCGTGTAAAATAAAATGGTAATTACTACTTGGGTAAACCTGCGACTTTCAATGCTGATCTTATTGTTTCGTCAGTACTTGTACGGCAAGCCCGAAAAGATGGATGGATATAAAAAACGCAGCCACAAACACTTTCTGGGAAACGCTCCAATGATAGCAAGTAATTTGCATTATACGCCTCTCAAGTCAAAACGATACTATTCAATCTCGACCAATACTATAGGCAAAACATATATCATCCTCAACCTCAAGCTTAACTATTTCAAATCATCGTATATAGCCATGCTCTTTTGATCATGTAAAAATCTCCGTTATGCAGTTTTTTAAGTGGAACGCTTTTCTCTCATGGCAATAAACTGAGACTCGTTATTCATCACATAAGAGCCTAGGCCTTTGCCTTTGATTGCACATTTCTTCATAGCCTCAACATGAACCTTACCGACATTTTCGTAGGTGTACACGCGCACGGCACCGGAAACGAATTCAATCCTTATCGATTCATCACCGATTTCATAGGCCAAAATAGATGATAAACGATGAATATTTTTGTAGGGAGTCATTATATTACCGCTTTTTTTATTCATTTATACACACAATTCAATGCTTCGCTTTCAGAATATATCAATCCGCATCGAACACACCACCGTTCAGAACAATAAGCAGCAAAAACAGGACACTCAATACCCGAGACATTTCTGTTCATATGAACTAATATATATAATCCATTTTCTAACATCAGCACTTTTTTATAATACACTAAAAAGTGACATTTTTCTAATTAATACACATAAAGATATATACGTTAGGTCGTGATAAGGGGCGCATCGCGCGATTGAAAAAAATAAAAACACACCTTAACTCATGAGCAAGTCGATTCTGAAGTGGTCTAACCATGGGATATTACAAGTGATTTACTGTGCTTTGCCGTAATTTGAACGAGTAGTGAAGATGTATTATTTGGGCATCTCACGGAGTATACAAAACATTTTTTAAAGAGCATGAATTCGTTTATACAAGCCTTGAAAAATTATCATCCATCAAAAATATCCCATTTATTCTATCAGAGTATTTCGTAAATATTTGCTCACAGCAACCGCAAAGTCGTCGAGAGCAAGAGAACCTGAAACTCATGGATGAAATCAAGGAAATCCATCAGAGCAGTTAGCAGACTTATGGCAGCCATCGCATTGCTAAAGCATTGCAGAACAAAGGCCGCGGTGCTTTCGGCAACGCGCGGTGCGTCTGATGCGGCGCATGGGCATTCGCGCCAAAACCGCGCGCAAGTTCAAGGTCACGACCGATTCGAATCATCTTGAGCCGATTGCGTCCAATCTGCTCGAGCAGAACTTTACCGTCGAAGCGCCCAACAAGGCCTGGACGAGCGACATCACCTATGTGATGACCAAGCGCGGCTGGCACTATCTGACGATCATTCTGGAGCAGTTCAACCGGGAGATCATCGGCTACTCGCTGAGCAACCGGCTGACCGCCAAAAGCACGGTAGTGGCCGCTTTGGACATGGCCGTCAAGCATCACCGTCCACCGCAAGGCATTATTCTGCAATCAGATAGAGGGATTCAGTATGCCAGCAAAGCGTTCAAGAAACAGCTGAAAACATACCGGATGACGCAGAGCATGAGCGGCAAAGGCAATTGCTACGACAATGCCGTAACCGAAACCGTGTTCAAAACGCTGAAAACCGAATGGATTTACGG